>Ga0265797_10008654_pt1 | contig 13478 bp, 15 predicted proteins | sample P2T30metagenome_FD_192433 | JGI IMG/M metagenome (GOLD analysis project Ga0265797, IMG submission 192433) | Plant litter microbial communities from East Loma Ridge, Irvine, California - P2 T30 | ecosystem: Environmental > Terrestrial > Plant litter > Unclassified | place: USA: California... | reverse complement strand
TTTATCTACAAGACCCTACACTTCCCCGGCCTCATGACGGCGGACGACGCAGAGTGTTGCGCCATCGCTATCCGGAGCTGCTGCATGTGGCCGCTCTTCATGGGTTCGCCGAAGAATAAGAAGAGGCTGATTCCGCACTTGTTCAGCTGGACGCAGAACGCTTTGAGTATATCATTGATTCTACGTATGACGTGGGAAGATCGCATTTTGCGGCAGATCTGCGAGGACCAGGTCAATCAAGACGACATGAAGCGCACAGTAGCGCTGGTGCTGGAATGGATGAGGGATGTCAAGCAAGTCGACGGGATTGCGGAGTGGGCCTGCCGAATCCTGGAGCCTATGTTTGCGGGTGTACGAGTGCTATGAAGAGACTGCTGCACAATAAATTAAGCTCAAGCGTAGAGCCCACGTTCGGTTGCTTGAGCTTGATAATGATCAAGCGCTTGATTTGATATTCCACATTATGCACAACTCTGCTCAGCTTCGCTTGGGGAGCTCTTTCCAGGACTTCATGCGGGTACTGCAACTTGACCCATCCAAAGCGAGAGATTTGAAACGTTACCGAGAAATGCTCGCAAGACGGTGAAATCGACCTTTATGCAACGGGTGTCACTTACAGTGGTAATTACTGGCAAGGGGTGGAGCAAGGCTGAGTCCGACTATGTTACGATAGGAAATCGCCATTACCCCAATTCATCAACTACTCTACTATCGAAGCGCCTTACAATAGGACTCAGATCGACTATCGTATCTTTTTCCAGGAATCTGAAAAAATCTACAAATCGGCATGTTCCGGGTCCCGTGCCGTGTATAATATGGCAAATTACTACTGCAGACCAGAATGGCCGAGCCCGGCGATCAACTGGATACTATGGCAAGCTTTGTGCTTCGGGGAACGGTACAGACAGTGACAGGTCGCTTATGATGTCCGCGGCGGATGTAGCTATTGGTTTCGACAAAGCAGCTTCTACTCTTAGCACGACAGCACCAGGAAGATCGCGCATTCTCTTAGGACACTACTACTCCGAATCATGGGTGAACCTCCGATCAACTACACAAAGACGATATGCAAATGAATACGCGTACTATCGATCTCGCATCCTTCAAGAATGCTGAGTGAAATGTTGATAGATAAAGGCCAGGTAGTAATAAGTCGGATCGACATTGTTACCGTGCGAGAGGGGGTCCCGTTGATAATAACTTCAACGGGTCAAGCAGCAGATCTATGCGCCGTGTGAGACTGCACATATCATTTCGTCTTTTTCCCGGGACGGACTGGAATTCGGCGATTGTCTGTTGGTGACGGCTCATGACGGCCTGCGCAGACGACAGTTTTTGTCTATTCGCTGGGTCCACCACGCTCTGCATGTCCTGCATCTTTGCCGTGAACAAGGCAAAATCCTGATCATGGTGGGCGGCGCAGGCGAAGATTGTGAGTGGCCAACGTAGAGCAGGGTTGCCACGCTCGCGAACATCCATATCCTTAAGGATATCCACAGCCTTGCAAACGTAACCTCGAATGACACTGTCGGTTGGAGATGCCGATGGCCTCGCTATCTTACATAGTTGGATCCGCAATGCCAGTATAGCTAGATTGTGCTTTCTCTTGTAGAGTTCAACAGATTCGGCACTCAAATCACGACCATGATAAAGTTGCGGGATTTTGCGTTCCAGTATATCAAGCTCACGCAAAAGCGCAAGATATTCGCGAGCGTTGGACCTTTTCGTGTGAGAATCAGGTTGGTCTCTGAGAGTTCGGTGAAGTAAAGTGTTGGCTCGGAGCATCACTCGATAGACCGACTGGAGCCCTCCCAAGAACGGCGAAGAAGCGGACTCGTCGGCTGGGAACAACATATCGAACGATGAGCCCCAGTCCAGCATCAATTCACTAGCTCTTGCGCTGAAAGGTGCAAGCGTAGCAAGGTTGAATATGATACACTCTGCAACTACTCTCAACAGCTTCGTCAGATCGGAATCCAGTGGAATCTTCGATTCGACCAGCAGCGGGACGAGTAGATCTTTGCACATTGCGAAATGCATTAGGGCATTATCGGGGTCTCCAAACCCAAGACTCTTCAAAGCGGTCAGCTGGAGTTGGTGCATCGAAATTTGCGGTACTCACTTCTAACAGGCCAAGAAAGCAGACCGCAGTAAGAATGGAATAGTTGTGTGTAAGGTCAGCTCGGCCATCGAGCTGAGTTCGCTTTAGTCGAGTTATGCAGCCTTGATAACTTTCCAAAGCTTGCTTGTGCCCACCAACCACAGACGGCGCCTGAGTGAAAGCAGAGAACGCCATGATCGCCTCTCTAACCACGAGATTCTGTGCACAAAAACTCACTAGCAGCTCCACGCTCGTGAAGTCCGCACCAGCCATGCACGATACGAGAGGCGCAAAAATTTGAGAGCTATCCAGCGAAACCCTTTTCTCAAGGTCGCTTGCAAATGGCTGATGGCCGTTCGTGATCGGCAAGACCGGCGGTTGCATCTTGCCTCTCAGGTTTGTTGATATCACAGTCACTGGAAGGCCTCTGATCCTGTCTGTCCGCTTCACACAGAGAATCCCTAATCTCATGCAATTGCCGCATCGTGGGGAAGTCTCGTCGCATTTTTTCTTGCGCACGAGACACGTGCGACAGCCGGACTTGGATTTTAATATGTTCATCGAGATGTACGGGTGCCTCGGAATGTCTGACAGGCAGAGCCTTTGTGGAAATTCGATGTATTCGCTAAGAGAGGGCCTCGACTGCGGTGAAAGTCAGATTCAATCAGTGTGCTGAGACAGGTGGTACGAGAGGATGAATATCAGAATAGGGGTCTTGTTATACCGCCGGCAGGGGGAAGGCGGTCTGGCGGAACCGCATTCCGTCGAAAGCAGGATGCGAGACAAATTAGGCTGTAGCGGGGCTTATTGCATTCGAGACATGTGTACCGAGGGCAGACTGACAGACACGTGTCATGCTCTCTGTGGTTTATAACTTGTCAAACAACCCAACCATGCCTCTGATTCTTTCTGTTCACTTCCAGGACACTCCATCCATTAAACTCGTGCGTCGAGACTCCCGAAGCGGACCTTGCGGCTTCTATGCACGCTCACTAAGATGACATCGAAGGTTCTCCAGGGTCCTCGCCAGCCCGTCAGTCTCACCGACACTGAAGATGTATTCTGCAGGGCCGTTGGTCTTGACGTCAACGAAGACAGCGATAGGCGCTTACTAAGTGAGATCAGAGTATGCATTTGCACCATGTCACGCGTTATATCTGTGAGCTCTACTGACGTGGTGGCTAGGCGGTAGTCCTTCAAAGCTGGCGTCGGCTCAGCACAGATCGACTTGCATTGCTACCGTCGCTACAAGATAACATTTCGGTCCTTCCCATCTTTACATTGGCGCAAATAAGTTTCTCCGCCTTGCAAGAGGAATGCGAAAGAATACTTCGCTCTGCGTCAAGGGAGTCGAGTGCTGTTTTCGAGCTTGGCCGACTCAATGGCGATGACGGCAAAGGGAATTGGGTCGTATACTGGTTCTTGTGGCAAGCAAAGGATCTCTTGGCGTCAGAACACAATATCGGATCAAGGTGTAGTGACGGCATCACCAATGACGCGAGTAGCCAAGCTGGTAACAATAGGCCAAGGGACGATCGTAGGAGAGTGTTCTGGGATCCTGTAAGGAATCTTTAGGCTGCAATAGCCGGAGGCGAGTAGCCGGGCGCATCATGCGAGATACAGTAAGCGCTGTGTGTGGTAGCGCCACCAGCACGAAAGACTTTTGGGGGCCGTAATAACTAACCGCTCAAGTATTGTATCCTGGAATTATATGTTGGCTATGGTCGTTTGTACGTTGTTGACGCTTTTGCACGTTGTGGGTCTTGAACTGGGCTTTCCCATGCGCTATTGATAGAGACGGCTTATAAGACCATAGGGACATGACTCGAAAGGGATAGACAAGCTGTGGAGCATATCTCTTGCGACTGTAGCTGTTGAGGTTGTGCCGTATTCCGCGTCTGGAAGAGAAGCAATTACCACATCATGCCTTCCCACCCGGCTGAGTAAGTAGACATTGTTGTCATGCTGCGAGACATGGTCTGACTGTCCGCACTCTTCATCGAGAAATTTGCGAGCGGCCACTCGTTCTGTCGATATCGCGCAAATCCAACTCACTGCGTATCTCCTTGGGTCCGATCTTGTGGCTGTCGTAGACATCTTGTCGGCGTACCTGTGACGAGCATCAGACTGTGGTTCTCCGTTATTGAGCAGTTTAGTAGACTTACTGCTCCATTCTCAGGAAGTGGGAGGGTTGTTACCTCCTCGGATGTGGCTAGCTACCTCAGCACTGCTTTCCGCATTCTTTGACATAGCCTCGAATGGGCGCCGTAAGTATTGTTAGTTCATGCAAGCCTCATTCCATATTCCAGCTATGTTATAGCTGCAGCCCTCACCGGTGAGCGCAGCATGGGATATCTCGTCTGAGCTGCATCTCGCTTACAGCTGCCGACCAGCAAGTTACCTCCAACATACCGTCAACGGAGATCTGGCTGACATCGGTCGACCGTCCTCGCACTAAACAAGTTGAATCTGGAGATCGGTGCATTTTTGTATCAGGGAAAGCGAGTGAGCCGTCATAGAGATAACAGCTAATCATACTTCAGGAAGTACCTTTTTGAGCTCGCAAGGTATCGTGTACTCTCTTAGTGGAGGTATGCGGTGGCCATGTGAGATGCGGACCGATCGAGCCGCACGCGCATAGTCACACCACGATAGCTGAGCTCGAAAGATTCCCTTTGCACCTCGCAGATAATGCACAGTGTCTTTATCATAGCGCCTTCCTTACCACAGTGTTGACTTGATCTAATGAACCGAAATTTGCAAAATCTGACTTTTCATCTTTTTGTCGGGTTTGTAACCGGGAAGGCTGGTTGTATATGTGTACATATGTTTTCTCAAACGATTATCTGAGGATTTCTGCAGCATCAATACCCATGCCCATCAGAGACTTCTGCACTAAGTCACGTGGTAGCACGCCTTGACTCGCGGCTATCACAAAATTCCAGACCGTCGACAACCCCGGCATGAGCGCTGTTGGAGTATGCAATGCAGGGCTCAGGCACACTGCAGAACAATCCGGCTGAGCTTGTATGTAAAGTGATGTCACCTTGTTCAGCCAACAGTACCTATGTGTTGACCGAGGTAATGCAGTAGCCAGTTTCGCACTGCTTTCACATCTACGGATGCAAAGCAACGGGTGCTCCGACGAGTGTCTGCAAGAACGCGCGTCTGTTTTATGCCATACGAGCGGATTCGAGCCAATCATAGCGAGTTCATGTCTTTAATGGAGGAGATTACGGGTGGATCCTTAGCGAGCGGGTATATAGGCCGCTCCGACTTCTACAGCGTGATCGGTCATTCAAACGACTGCTCTGTAGTCGTTTTGGGATTGGTGTCCAGGTGAAGACGTAGAAGGCGTACATCCCTTATACCTACTGTTTGTATCTTCCCTGCGCGTAAATGCCGCGTACTTCGCGCATTGCTCGCGCGCTTCTAATATATCTGTTATGGCCTTCATAGAAATAACTATGATTCAAGCAGAACTGGATAATAAATGCATAACGTTAGCGAGTGGGAATAGCGGACAGCGCCTGGTGTAAGACTAGGCGAGTAGAGAACTTCAAAATATGAAGGCGCGGTATAGGATCAACGTGACGAAGAGACAGATAGCGGGCGTATTATAAGAGACATAGGCACATAGTATATATCAAAGACAACGAAGAAGGCTGATAGAAGCGTTTGGTGCGTGTTTTGGGCGGAGAGGAGCGGAAAGTGAAGTCGAGTCTTTGGAAGAGTCGAGTTGTTTGGTTATACCATTTCGGGATAGCTATGTATTACGGTATGTTCGAAGTAGCGGTTGCGACTATTGTAGCGCGTTCGACGTTTGCCGAAGCGGGTAAGTTATAGCTATCGCTCATATTGAGCCGTGTAGATAATTTAACAATAGTGTATATAGTGAGCGTTTACCTCTAAAAAGGTTACCAGCTGATTTAGAAGCGTTCGGAGATGATATAACTACATGTTTGTTCTATATCGTAGTAACGTATGGAACGCGAAGAAACGGGGGTCGAGTCCAGCTAGTCGAGTCCTGTCGGTTTGAAGCCGTACACGACTACGCCTTACCTGAAACAGTAATTGCTAAGCGCGAGTCTAGCTAAAATCGAGGGCTCATATTGGTTAGAATTTTGCTAAAGGGAGACGTTTCGTAACCTTCGAAAGTCTGTGAAACTACCGCGGCCTTATGAACGAGATTACTATACTAGCTTCAAGATGTGTATGAGAACATCGCCCGCAAGCTGCATCTTATACCTGCTTATGTACCCCTCACTTCATGCATATGTAGGGAAAACCCCTTGTAGTCACTTTAACCATAACTGTGAGGAAACACCAGTCACGTGACGGGAACCACAGGCTCCCCACGCGAGATCCGCATGCGGAACGCATGCGGATCACACAGGATCCCCAGGCTTGGCACATAGTGCCTTAGGAGGCTCTCTTCTGCTCCTGCTCCTACTTAGACTCCTTAGGCAATCGTTGATAATCTACCTGAGAGATACTGTTCAGAACCCCTGCCTACTACATCCTCACAATAACAGAATAACTGATGTTTATGCGGTCGTCTCGGACCACAATACATAGTTCGGCATCAGGCATTAAACCCAATCTCCTTGACTTACAGGGTTAGTCGCAGGTTCTACCAGCCAGCTCAGACACTTCTATTTGCTTTTAGACATGCAAGGGCGCGAAATCCCCGGATTTTGGCTGTCTCACTCATGTGACTTCTCAGGGTTGCATGCATGACGATGGTAGTGGCATGCACGTGAAAGCGCTACCGAGCACAGTACATAGAGCTCTGCTTGCCGCACCGATTGGTGTGCTTCAGCTCCAATAGGCTTTCTTCCCGTGCCGGTAGCTGATTTAGCAACACTCGTAATACTGCAGTAGCGTGGTTTCGTCTTGGGTCAGAGTTTTTGCTAGTTAAAGGAATAAGCCAGTTGAAGCTCTGGCGTTAGTCCCTGCTCTGACAGCGTCACCTCCGTGGCAGATTGTTCGACAAGAAATGCGGCGAGAGCAGATTTCCCGATACCTGCCTCTTTATAGACAGTCAAAGGCTGTAAGTTAATATGTAGATGCAAGGCTGAGCTAAGAAGCCGTCTAGATTCGAAAGGATGGTCGAGACCAACTGCAGGCCATGATCATCCTCTACACACGGTGCTAACCGCAACGACAAAGTCTGCACATCTGAGATGGAGTACATGTGTACGCTAGAATTGAGATTGCAGTCACGTATTGAGCCCATCGTTCCACAACCAGGCTGTGGCGGGATGTTTCTTAACACTGGACACGCACGCTTGACCTCCCCCGAATCGGCAAAGCCACAAAGCCACGGAGCGGGAAAGGTGACCTCGAATCCCGTGGTGTGGCTTCTAGGCCAAACACTGCGTAGTCTGGCCTTGCATAAATCTCCAATGTTGACGTTCACGCAACGCTCTAGCCTCATGCGGGGAGCTCCCGCACTGTGTGCCGGTCGATCGCGGGTTCCCGGCTTGTCGCACAGTCTGGCCTGCATTCCAAGAAATACTAAGCCACCACACCCAACACCATGGCGTCTGCGAAACAGTTCCATTGAACGTTTTCTATACGTCTGCGCAGGCTACTTGCACACGCAGTGCGGAAACTCCAGGATATCGATTTAGTGCTGATAGGGCGCAGTCATCCCAATTCTTCTTGTCTGTCGCTATTTCGCCCCACTAAGCTACCTACAACACTTGCAACGCGCTGTGCAGACCTGGGAAGCTATCACAGGAGGAGCCCGATGCACCCGCAAATCAAGGTGTCGAAGCTGTCGCTAAGCGCTTGCTTCCCTACCGCAGCAGAAAGTGTCTCTATCATCAAGGTCTCTACGATGTAAACGCTCAAGTCTGACGACACTAACAGGCGTTCTAAGGCGCATCGTTCTCGCGCAACCCTAGCTTTTAAGCTAGTGTCCTTTGTGTATCAGAAGCCTATACATGGATTTAATATCGTCACAACAAGCGACAGGCTATATCGCTGGGTAGTGGCATTCTCGGGAATCCGATGTCACGATAGCGGACCTCGAGACGTAGTTTTCTCATCCCTAGCGGACTTAAATGCCGATGGTGGCTCGTACTCTATATCTGGGAGGTCACGCAGACCCAAAACATTTTTTGTCGTGGCGGAACACCCGTTGTAACTTACAGACACTGGAATAACATGCTCTGCAGATTGTGTCAGCCGAAGCCATCTCTTGGCGTATTGGCAGTAGATCTTAAGCCAATACCTCGGGACGTATCGTTGTGGCTGCGGTGGCGTGATCTACGAGCACGAAAACGGAAGCTTGTATGGAATACAAAAGCATTTACGACTTGCACTTGGCTACTGTGCGAACTCACCTTGACCATCCCCCGTCTCTTCAGCAATCATGCTCGTCTTCTTCCTGTGCTTGCTTTCTCTTGCATATGGAGAGGCTCCAGTCAAGCGGGAGCAAGAGTCCTTCCAAGTTACAAGTCCCGCAGCGGGAGACACTATTGCTCTTGCCAAGTCTCGATATGATGAATTCTCTCTGAACATTTCGTGGATAGCACCTCAAGCGACTGCGGATCGACCAACCTCCATTTCTCTTGTTCAAGGAAACAATCTCTCGAGCCTTGCTTTCCTGAACGTCACAAACGGTACACAATCTCCACTGACGTTAGTCTTCTCTCTTTGCTGATCGTCTCGCGTAGCAAGTACACCTAACAACGGATCATACACCTGGTATGCGGACGATCTCGACGAGGGACTCGTTCGCGGTTATCGCGCCAGCTTGCCTTCCGGCTGCAATTACTCTATCGAGGTCAAAATATGGTCGGACGTCTTTTATTCAGGGTACTTCACAATCGCCAATCCTGAAGAAGGCGGCCTCAGCACAAACGCCAATTGTCCCGCCCCCGAAAACCAATTGAGACCAGCCGCGACAGCATGTAAGTCCTATTACAGGCCCACTTACAGAATACCCTAACAAGCGCAAATCCCGGCCCCTCGAAACCGAACGTGGGAAACACATCTATGGTGCCAACCAGAACCCTGATCATCGCTGTCGTCGTTTCTGTGATTGTGCTTGTCCTGGTATCTGCTTTCATTTGCTGGTTGGGAATACGCAGACATTGGTTTGCGAAACGAGAACGAAAAACGGCTTCCACCAACTCTGGGCTCAGTCAGGATGATTCATTTGTCACAGTGAGAGAAGAATTATCCAGTGATACCGGCATGAAGGGTTATACACAGCCTAGCCGGATGACAGAATCTTACACATTCACTCCGCCCCATCTACTCGCAAGCACAGAAGTGCACCAGCTGCATGGAGATGGGCTACGGAGAACTTCTGCAACTTAGTAGTTAGGGACCAGTCTTGTTAATACTGGATAGGTTTTATCGCAGAGTAGCAGATTTGAGCCACTAGAGTACATGTAAACACCACGATGTAATGGATTCTGCTTTCCATGAGAAACGCTGCACTCAATCGGGTGGTGAAGAGTCTTCATGCCTACAACATCATCTCCGATCCAGTCTCGTCATCGTCCGTACTATGTGAGTCTAGGTCATTCTCGTTCGGATGCGGTCTTCTTCCTATGACTGGTAATCTCGACAGTTTCCGTTGTTGCGCTTGGCCGCTTTTCGACAGCAACGATGTCCTCTTTCTGCTCCTTTGGCTGACTTGAATGACGTCAAGCTGTACTGCACTACCGTCTGAGGGAGAGTCATCGTCCGTGGTAGCTTCTGATTGCTGGCTTCTCGATGTTGAAGGCTGTCGTGGATGCGCGGACAGTGTTTTCGGTCTCGCAACTTGCTTCAGTCGTACGATACACAAGCGGGGGCCTTGGTACTTTTTCCACTTTGTAGTAATTTCCTCGTTTTGGAATGCTCTGTCGAAGGGCGTCTTTTCCAATGGTTTGACGGCGCGCCCATCACTGGCGAATATCCCATAAAGCTCAACCGATAACCTGGACACCTTCACGTATAGATACACGTGACATACCTTCCTGTTGGGTGTGACAGTCGAATTGGGCAGCTCTTGTTCGAACCTCCCGAATTCGGTGACTTTGCCAACATCTGTATAGGCAAAGTTCTCGATGTTCCACCCTTCGATGATATCTTCGTCAGAAACGCCAACAGGCGTTCTAAAGACCGACAGATCAAGCGAGGGAAGCTTATCATCAGCAGCACAGAGCTCGTAGTGCAACGGATGTGACACTGAGACCCTATCCCGTACACTCACTGTGTCGTTCTTATCTTGCCCTTGCGTATAAATCCGGACAACGGTATTGCCATCGTCCCCACCCGTCGTCTCATCTGGATCGCTCCTCAGCCAGAGCGACACTGCCACCACGTTAACCGAGAGGATGCCGGGATCATCTGCGATGCGCATCAGGCCTGCGAGGACAGCAGTGCTGTATGACTTGTCAGCGGTTGAAATGTATGAAAGCTTCCCACCCATTTTGGGTGACACATACATGTGGTTTTCCTTGTCGTCGTGCAACTTTGCCATCGTAAAGTCCTGACTGACGAGGTTTTGGAACGCTTTTTGCAATGTAGGGCTCCGAGCCCCACAGCCAGTCAACGGCACGTGAAGCCCAAAGTCATTTGCCAGACGATTGGCCGAATCAAGGGCTTCCGTGAGTATCGGTCGCGCAGGATTAGGGCGGCGTTTATCTAGGCTGCGATTTGCTAGATCCGCGCGTCCCATAGCCGTGTCCCATTCGTCTTCTGAAAGCCCACACCGTGGAGAGATCTCGGCTTCTGGCTCAGGTTTGAAATACTCATCGATGCATTCGGACACTTCCCAGACGTTCATGTCGGCGGATTTGGCACCGTTAGCCCTGTTGATAGATCGGACCGCATCTTCTACGGTCATGTTAATCTTTCCTGCGCCAGCGGGATACTCTTTGTATCGGTGGACCTTATACATAGGTCCATCTGCGACTTCGGCAAGGCCCACATTTTGTTGAGGAATTAGCTTAGCAAAAGAGCCACATGTTCGAATTGAGCGTCCGTCTTTAGGCCTTGGAGACTGAGCATGAGCTCCTGTACATTGCTGTTGGGCCAGCGATCGCTGATGTTCATGTATATCTTAAACGTTTCGTCTCTTTGTCCAATGACTTCGCCTATCATATGCCTGAAAAAAGCGACAGCTACGTCTTTCGATGTCATTCCGAAAGCCTTTGCCTTCTCCTTCTGAAGCTCCAATGTTCGCTGGATGTCGGGCGTAGTCCCCTCACCTATAAAGACCAGCTTTGGATAAGCAGACATCTCCCAGTCTCCAGGGTTTCGCTTCCTGGCGCGCACCGCTGCATGACCGTGGAGTACTTCACGAGGTTGTCCCTGTTTGCGTATCGCTGTCAAAGCAGGTATAGCCTCAGCCCCTCCTACACTACTTGCGCTAACGCCTTGTGCCCATCTGACAAGCTCCCACTGACCACCTGGCGTTTTCACCATCGCTTGGCCGTTGGATGCGCCGAGTTCGATTGCTGCAGTCCATGCTTCCCGTTTGGCTGTCACTTGCGGCGCGTCGCGTTTCACAGACTGCGGGGGCCTTGGCTTCGGAATCCATTTTGTGCGCGCCATTAGGTCGTGTCTGAGGCGAGCACTGAGTGGGCGAGCGTAGTGTAATGTTCGATGTTGGCGCCCCGCGCATGCGGACGGTATGAGCACACGGACAACGCGACGTGCGGAGAATCTTCAGGTTGCCGGGGAGGCTGAGAGACTGGAGCGTTTGGTGAAAAACGCGCGTAATCTGCAGACTGGCTGTACCGTGCATACTGGTAATGACACAAACTTCTCATATTGTTATCATCTGCGCAGTACATCACACTGAAATCATTCACTTTGCCTATCTTCTATCGTCAGGCACTCGAAGTGATCAGCCGTGTTGAGTAGCAAAGAACACCCAGCAATCTCGTCCGTCCTTGCAACGATTCGAGCAGCCCGACTTATGGCAGGAACAGCTACAGCATTGCGCGCCCCTCCTTACCTCCAGTCTCTCGATCCTTGCGTGTCGTCGGCTTTCTTTAGCCGCTTCCGTGAATCTAGAGAATCTTATGGAACGCATAAAGACCGAGAAGTGCTGAATCTACTGTGTGGAAACAGCGATTGGAAGCGTTTGAACAAACCGTGGTTCAAGCAGGACGAGACAACAAAAATTGTCTATCGAAGGTCGCCTGCAAGTCGACTGTATCCCGATGGCCACACCACAGTCTGCGTACCGTATAAGCTTACATTTGCCATCACAGTAAGTCACTATGGCTGAAATGATTTTGGTACACTGCTTCATTTACAACATACTGGGCGACTAACTGAGACTGGAGGTTCTGGAGCACCGTCTATCACACACACTGTGCGCCAGTCGTCACAAACCCGACGATACCGACTCGAAGATTGCTTCAAGATACACAGGAGTCGACAGGAATCATTTGAGATTCGTCAAGGGACGATGCGGTCAATGCAACTCTGGAACACGCAATACTACTGCGATCTATGTGGAAGATTCGCCAACCATTCAAAGGCTTCTGACCGCGTCTCGTACGCTTGACCTAGGCTCTCACTCCTCCGTCAGGTCCACTTTCATGCTACCGAGGAAGAGCCGTGGCGAATCGACCGATCTCGATATCGACGCGATCCCATCTGGTCTAGCGTTCCGTTGCAGGTCTGTCTTCTGGATCGGCTGTGGAGGGGATTCAGCGAAGCCGATACCGACACAGATGCTTCAGCAGAGACTCACATCAGCAACTAATAGTGCTTTTGTCCCGAGCTGTTTTCTGCCCGAGAAAGCAACGCAGCTACAGTCTGTCGTGGGAACAACCTTTTTGAGCTCAGATCGTGAGCTCGTCACTGCTCATCAGTCTATTGTCACAGCCTCGTTTCTGGCCGACAGTATAAAGGGCGATGTTGCTTTCCAAACCAGCAAATGGCTGCATCGGCAGATCCAAGACGATCAGTCGCGATCAAAGCCAAGAACCCTTCTTTTGTTGGCATGGCATCGACATGACCCAGAAAATTGCACTATGCGGGACATATTCAAACGCTTCGGAGGCTTGAAGTCACAAGACATGCGCATTTTCCCTTCCACACACGAAGTGGATCACGCACAAGAAAAACTTGGCGATATCCGAGCATTAGACCAGATCGCCGACTGCGCCCCTAATGGATGGTTGTTCAGACCAGTCACTTGCGATAATATGTCCGAATGCCGGCTTGGTGTTAGTGGCGTGCTGAAGCGAACACATAGTTGTGGTAGTAACCACGTCATACTACATCCAACGGCTTCTGATGTCTCGAGGCACCTACAGTGTCTTTCTAGGCGGCGCAGGATGAGTGAACGACGAACATGTCAGAGCATCGGACGATGGTTTCATCAGAAATTCGTAGAAGACTTGGTATC
>Ga0265797_10008653_pt1 | contig 13480 bp, 8 predicted proteins | sample P2T30metagenome_FD_192433 | JGI IMG/M metagenome (GOLD analysis project Ga0265797, IMG submission 192433) | Plant litter microbial communities from East Loma Ridge, Irvine, California - P2 T30 | ecosystem: Environmental > Terrestrial > Plant litter > Unclassified | place: USA: California... | reverse complement strand
CGTTGTCGTTTGTGGCGGCGCTGCAGGTGGACCGGTGCAGCGTCCACCTGCATTGCTCAGAACGTATAACGCGCCCCCAGCGTGAAGAAGCGGCCGATCGCGCCGTAATAGTCGAGCGGGTTGTACGACACCGCGCCGTAGGTCAGCGGATCGAGCGGCGCCTGCTTGTCGAACACGTTCTGGATCGAACCGTAGATTTCCCAGCGCGCCTGCGGCTTCCAGCGGAACACCAGGTCAACCGTGGTAAACGACGCCAGTTCGCAATTGCTTGGCGCATCTTCGCCATTGGCGAAGGTGCTGGCGCAGCCATCCGGATCGTTCTTGAAGTAGGTGTTGTCGATCGGCCCACGGTAGTTGAGGTTGGCCGACAGTCGCCAGTCGTTGCGGTCCCAGGTGGCGCGCAGGTTGGCCTTGTGGTCGGGCGTACCCATGCAGTTGCTGACATCGCAGTTGCCGTGGGTGCCGGCGAATTCGCGCGAGGTGCCATCCTGTTCGGTATGTTCCCACTTGTCGAGGAAGGTGTATTTGACGTCGAAGGTCAGGTTGCCCCAGCCGTCCGGCAGCGCAAAGCCCTGGCGCGCGTCGAGGTCGATGCCGCGCACCTCGGTCTGGGCCGAGTTGACGTAGCGCGCCAGCACCGCCGTGATCGCACCCGGATCGCCCGGGATACCGGGGTTGGCGGTGCTCGGGTCGCGCGCCACGCTGCCGGCAGCGATCGCGGCGTCGATCTGCTGCTGGTTGATCTCGTTCTTGCGCTTGATCCGCCAGAAGTCGAGCGAGACGCTGGTGCGCGGCAGCGGGTCCCAGATCACGCCCACGTTGTAGCTCTTCGAGCGTTCCGGGCTCAGGTCCTGGTTGGGCGAAGTGATGACGGCCACCGAGGCCGCGCTGCAGGCGGTGGTCACGCCCAGCGCGCAGCGCACCGGATCGTCGGTGTTGGAGAACGCGGCCAGGCCGCCGACGCCGTTCTCGGCCGGGCTTGGGGCGCGGAAGCCCTTGGCCCAGGTGGCGCGCAGCGCCAGGTCGCGCCGCGGGTTCCATTTGACGCCCAGCTTCGGGGTCCAGGCGTCGCCGACGTCGGTGAAGTGGTCGTAGCGCATGGCGCCGGTGATTTCGACACCGGGCAGCACTGGCGCCAGCAGTTCGCCGTAGAGCGCCGTGACGTTGCGCTGGCCGTCATACGCCGAATAGCCGAGGCCGATGATGTTGCCGCGCTCGGTGCCCGCGGTCGGCTCGAGTTCGGCCGATTCGTGACGGAACTCGGCGCCCACGGCCACCCCCAGCGCGCCGCCGGCCAGCTTGCCGAATTCGCGCGTGGCCTTGACGTCGATCTGCGCGATTTTTGTATGGGCGTCGTTCGAGATCGTGGGCGACAGCGCGGCGTACACGCCCGGCGCATTCAGCCCGGCATTTTCGGCGATGCGCCAGAAGGTGCCGGGCGGCAGCGCCGCATAGCCGGGGTTGGCCAGCGCCGCCGCCACGTTCGCCGCTGACGGGTCGAGCAGGGCGAAGGTGGCGTCGCGCTGCAGGTAGCCCTTGCGATCGTTGCTGACTTTGCTTTGTGAATACAGCAGCGAGCTGTCCCAGTCCCAGTCGGCGTAGCGGCCGCGGGCGCCAACCAGGGCGCGGATGAAGGTCGACGAAATTTCTGATTCGCGTGGACCGACGTCGAAGGGCAGGTAGCGCAGCCGCGCGGCGCTGCCGAAATACGGATTGTCGGGGTGGCTGGCGCCGAGCTGGACGCCGGCGTTGCTGACCGGGCCGCCGGGGTAGCCGACGCTGCCGGCGATCGGGTTGGGCGTGGTCTGCGACTGGTTGAGGCTATTGTAGATATTGAACTCGCCATAGGCCTCGGTCTCGCCTTGCAGCTTGAGCGTGGCGCGGCTGTACAGCGCCAGGTATTCGCTGTCGGGCTGGATTTGACTGTAGAGGAACGACGAATCGACCAGGCAGCCGCCACCCGGGTCGCCCTGTGGATGGGTGGTGAAGTTGCTGCAGGCGGCGCCGGGGAAGGTGCGGGTGAAGCCGGGGCCGGCCAGGTTGCCGCGGTTGTAGTACTCGAGCGTGGCCGGATTGCGCACATTGCCATTGATCGCATTGCCGGCCTGGTTGTTGCCGGCGATGACGCCGGTGCCGCCCAGGTTTTGCTGGGCCGAGAAACCCCACGGGCGCAGGTCGACCTTGCCGATGTAGTCGCGGTTGCCGCGGTCGCGGTAGCGGATCTGCTGGGTGTGCTTGTACTCGAGGTTGAACAGCACGTTGTAGCGGTCGGCGTCGAGGTCGCCAGCGCCCCAGGCCAGGGCCAGGTTGTGCTGCTGGCCGTCGCCGCCTTCGCCGCTGCCGATCAGGGCGCGCACGGTGGTGCCCTGGAAGTCGCGCCGCAGGATGATGTTGACCACGCCGGCAATCGCGTCCGAGCCATAGATGGCCGATGCGCCGTCCTTGAGGATTTCGATGCGTTCGACGGCGTCGGTCGGGATCACGTTGAGGTCGGCGAACACCTTCTGGCCATCGTCGGCCAGGCCGTAGGGCGCCATGCGGCGCCCGTTGAGCAGCACCAGGGTCGAGGCGGCGCCCAGGCCGCGCAGCGAGATGCCCGAGGCGCCGGCCGCGAAGCCGCCGCCAAAGGTCATCGGCACCGAGCCCTGGTTGTCGACCGCCAGCGTCTGCAGCAGCTCGGCCACGGTGGTCTTGCCCGAGCGCTCGATGTCGTTGCGGTTCACGGTCAGCACGCTCGAGGCGGTCTCGGCCTGGGCGCGGCGGATGTTCGAGCCGGTGACCTCGACCCGCGCCACCGGGGCCGGGGCCGCCTCTTGTGCCAGCAGGTGGGCAGGGGCGGCCAGAAGTACGGGGCCGACGAACGCGAGGCCGACGGCGCCGCCGCCAGCGAACAGGCGGCGCACGGCGCGGGAAAGCAGGGTTTCAGTCATGGTCCTGACTCCAGTAAATGGGTTGGTCCCGGGCGGCGCAACGCACGATGCGTGGGCTGCGGCGTGGCCGGGGGCTGGATTGACTGTTGCATCGGGGCGGGGGGCGGGCCTGATGTATCACAAGGTGGCGCCCAAGGAGGGGGTGACGCGTGCTTTTTGTACAACCGATTGTTGTCTGTATAAGCTTTTTTTGGCCGACAAAAGGCTTGCCAATTCTCACAGCTTGTTGATATAGTCAATTCGACCAAACCGGACCAAGCCAATGCGCACCACTTTTTTTACCTGCTGCTTTTACTTTAGCCATTCCAGCCCCAGGCGGTGGAACAGCGGCGGGTACGCGCAGTAACGGTCCCGGCAACATCCAGACAAACCGCCAGCGATGGCGGTTTTTTATTTTCAGGCCAGCACAGAACATCGATAGGAACCAGCATGCCGCGTACCGACGACCTCCGCATCCGCGAAATGAAGGAACTGACCCCGCCCTCGCACCTGATCCGCGAATTCGCGGTGACCCCGAAGGCCGAGCAGACCGCGGCCGACGCGCGCATCGCCCTGCACCGCATCCTGCACGGCCAGGACGACCGCCTGATGGTGGTGATCGGCCCGTGCTCGATCCATGACACCCGCGCCGCGATGGAATACGCGCACCGGCTGGCCGAACAGCGCACGCGTTTTGCCGGCGAACTCGAAATCGTGATGCGGGTGTATTTCGAGAAGCCGCGCACCACGGTCGGCTGGAAGGGGCTGATCAACGACCCCTATATGGACAACAGCTTCCGCATCAACGACGGCCTGCGCATGGCGCGCGAACTGCTGCGCGACATCAATGAAATGGGGCTGCCGGCCGGCACCGAATTCCTGGACGTGATCAGCCCGCAGTACATCGCCGACCTGGTCAGCTGGGGCGCGATCGGGGCCCGCACCACCGAGTCGCAGGTGCACCGCGAACTGGCGTCCGGCCTGTCGTGTCCGGTAGGCTTCAAGAACGGTACTGATGGCAATATCAAGATCGCCACCGAGGCCATCAAGGCCGCTTCGCAGCCGCACCACTTCCTGTCGGTGACCAAGGGCGGCCACTCGGCGATCGTCTCGACCGCCGGCAACGAGGATTGCCACATCATCCTGCGCGGCGGCAAGGCGCCGAACTACGACGCCGCCAGCGTCGACGAAGCCTGCCGCCAGATCGCCGCGCTCGGCCTGGCCAGCCGCCTGATGATCGATGCCTCGCACGCCAACAGTTCGAAGAAACCGGAGAACCAGATCCCGGTGTGCGCCGACATTGCCAGCCAGGTCGCGGCCGGCGACGACCGCATCGTCGGCGTGATGATCGAGTCGCACCTGGTGGCCGGGCGCCAGGACCTGGTGCCGGGCAAGGAACTGACCTATGGCCAGTCGGTCACCGACGGCTGCATCGACTGGGACAGCAGCGTGCAGGTGCTCGAAGGCCTGGCCGCCGCGGTGCGCGGGCGCCGCCTGCGCCAGGACTGACGCGCGCGCCGCGCCGACACCATGCTGGCCTACGTCCTGCGGCGCTTGTGGCAGATGCTGCCCACCATGGCGGGCGTGGTGCTGCTGGTGTTCGTGCTGTTCAACTGGGTGGGGGGCGACCCCGCCTATCTGCTGGCCGGCAAGATGGCCGATACCGCTGCGATCGAGAATATCCGGCGCCAGCTCGGCACCGATCAGCCGTATTACGTGCAGCTGTGGATCTTCGTGCAGCAGATCGTCAGCTTCGACTTCGGCAATGCCTGGAGCACGGGCGAACCGGTGGCCGATATCATCACCAGCCGCCTGGGACCGTCGCTGACGGTGCTGGTGCCGCTGACCATCCTCGAGACCGTGTTCGGCATCGCGCTGGCGCTGGTGCTCGCCTTCGTGCGCGGCTCGCTCACCGACCGCGCCGTGATGCTGGCGTGCACGGTCGGAATGTCGATCTCGATCCTGGTGTACATCTCGGTGTTCCAGTACCTGTTCGCTTACCGGCTCGGGCTGTTCCCGGTGCAGGGCTGGGGCGAGAGCCTGGGCCAGAACCTGCTCACCTACGCGCTGCTGCCGATCATCATCGGGCTGGCGGTGTCGATTGCGCCGACCCTGCGCCTGTACCGCAGCTTCGTGCTCGACGAAGTGGGGCAGGATTACGTGCGCACCGCGCGTGCCAAGGGGCTGTCAGAGCGGCGCGTGCTGTGGGTGCACGTGCTGCGCAATGCCGCGATCCCGATCATCACCCACGTGATGGCGAACCTGCCGGCGCTGCTGATCGGCGCGTTTCTGCTCGAGCGCTTCTTCGGCATTCCCGGCATCGGGCGCGAAGTGATCCTGGCGGTCGAGCGCAGCGACTTCCCGGTGATCAAGGCGATCACCGTGTATGTGGCGGCCGCAACGATGGTGTTCAACCTGCTGGCCGACCTGCTGTACCGGGCGGTCGATCCGCGCGTGCAATTCAAATGAGGGCGGCATGAGCGCCCACCTCGATTCGGCCGGCCTGTGGACGCTGGCCTGGCGCCGCCTGCGCGCCGACCGCATCGCGATGGCGGCGCTGGCCGTGGTGGCCGGCTTTCTGCTGCTGGTGCTGCTCTCCGGCGCCGGGCTGATCGCGGCCGACTGGGAGCGTGAAGTGGCCGTCAATTACGCGCCGCCCACGTTTCTCGGCGCCGATCCTGGCAGCCGCGCCCTGGCGCAGGCGCAATTGCCGCGCGCCACGCCGCCGAATGCCTTCGATCCGCTCGCGGCCGAGCTGGCCGAACTCAAGGCGCAGGTGGCGGCCACGCATCGGCCGCGCGAGAAACGCACCACGCTGCCGTTCGGCGCCGACAAATGGGGCCACGACATCGTCCAGAAAACCATCAAGGGCGGCCAGACCTCGATTGTGGTGGGGCTGGTGGCGGCGCTGCTGGCCGTCACGCTGGGTACGCTCTTCGGCGCGGTGTCGGGTTTTCATGGCGGCTGGGTCGACGACCTGTTCAACTGGTTCTACAGCGTGTTCACGGCGATCCCCGCGATCCTGATGATCCTGGCGGTGGCCGCGGTGCTGCAGCAAAAGGGCGTGGCTACCATTGTGCTGATCCTGGGCCTGACCGGCTGGACCGGACCCTACCGCCTGATGCGCGCCGAGTACATCAAGCATGCCGCGCGCGAATACGTGATGGCGGCCGACGCCATCGGCGCGTCCAGCCTGCGCCGCATGTTCGGCCACATCCTGCCGAATGTGGCGCACGTGGCGCTGGTGCAGCTGTCGATCCTGACGGTCGGCTTCATCAAGGCCGAAGTGATCCTGTCATTCCTCGGCTTCGGGGTGCCGGTCGGGACCGTGTCCTGGGGCAGCATGCTGAATGAGGCGCAGAACGAGCTGATCCTGGGTAAATGGTGGCAGATGGCGGCCGCGGCCGGTGCGATGGCCACCCTGGTGACGGCGTTTTCGCTGTTTGCGGACGCCTTGCGCGACGCCTTGGACCCGAAAATCAAATGAGCCAGCACACCGATCTGCTGCAAGTACGCAATCTGCGCATTGCCTTTCGCACCGGAAAGACCAGCACGGTCGAGGCATTGAAAGGCGTCTCGTTCGACCTGCCGAGCGATGCCACGGTGGCGCTGGTGGGTGAGTCGGGCAGCGGCAAGTCGGTCGCTTCGCTGGCGGTGATGGGCTTGTTGCCGGCGCAGACCACGCTCATCGACCCGGCGTCGAGCATCCGCTTCGCCGGGCGCGAGCTGCTCGGGCTGCCAGCGAACGAGCGGCGCGCGCTGTGCGGCAAGGACATCGCCATGATCTTCCAGGAACCGATGTCCTCGCTCAATCCGGTGTTCACGGCGGGTTTCCAGATTGGCGAAGTGCTGCGCCGGCACATGGGCATGAACGCGCGCGCGGCGCGCCTGCGCACGCTCGAGTTGCTGGCTGAAGTCGGGATTCCCGACCCGGCCACCAAGATCGACGCTTATCCAGGCCAGATGTCGGGTGGCCAGCAGCAGCGCGTGATGATCGCGATGGCGATTGCCTGCGAACCGAAGCTGCTGATCGCCGACGAGCCGACCACGGCGCTCGACGTGACGATCCAGCAGCAGATCATGGCGCTGATCGCGCGCCTGCAACAGGCGCGCCGCATGGCGGTGCTGTTCATCACCCATGACCTGGGGTTGGTGGCCGAGATCGCCGATCGGGTGATCGTGATGCGCCACGGTGAAGTGCGCGAGGAGGGCGCCGCGGCCCAGGTGTTCGGCGCGCCGCGCGACGCCTACACGCGCGCGCTGCTGCATTGCCGTCCGCGGCTCGATGTGCGGCCGCTGCGCCTGCCGGTGATCGACGATTACCTGGCCGAGAGCACTGCGCCCGCGTCCGCGTCCGCGTCCGCGCCCGAGCTGGCGCAGCCGCAGCGCGTGCGCGGCACGACGCCCGGCGAGCAGCCGTTGCTGGTGGTGAACCATCTGGCCAAGCGCTTCTGGCTGCGCGACGGCCTGTTCAGGAAGCGCGCGTTCGATGCGGTGCAGGACGTGTCGTTCACGCTGGGGCGCGGCAAGACGCTGGGCGTGGTCGGCGAATCGGGATCGGGCAAGACCACCGTCGGCCTGACCCTGCTGCGCCTGCACCGGGCCAGTGGCGGCAGCGCGCTGTTCGAGGGGCGCGATTTGCTGGCCTTGTCCGAGCGCGAGTACCAGCCGTATAAACGCCGCATCCAGATCATCTTCCAGAATCCGTATGCCTCGCTCAATCCACGCTTTACGGTCGGCCAGATTTTGCTCGAACCGATGCGCATCCACCGCATCGGCGCCAGCGACGCCGAGCGCATCGGTATGGCGCGCCAGTTGCTGGCGCGGGTCGGCCTGCCCGAGGCCGCGTATGGCCGCTATCCGCACGAATTTTCGGGTGGCCAGCGCCAGCGCATCGCCATCGCGCGCTGCCTGACGCTGCGCCCCGAGATCCTGGTGTGCGACGAATCGGTGTCCGCGCTCGACGTCTCGGTGCAGGCCCAGGTGCTGAACCTGCTGCAAGACTTGCAGGACGAATATGGCATGAGCTACATCTTCATCTCGCACGACCTGTCGGTGGTGAAGTACATCTCGGACCAGGTGATGGTGATGCAGGCCGGCCGGGTGGTCGAGCTGGCCGATTCCGATACGCTGTACCGCGATCCGCAACACCCCTACACGCGATCGCTGCTCGCTGCCATCCCGAAAGGGGGGTAAGAACCTGAAAAAACCGCAGCGTTGCGCTTATGCCAAAACCCGCGGGGGCGTCCTGCCTGGGTTGGTGAATTGGGCTAAACTAGCAAGATGCCCCACCTAGCCGAACTGATCCAGCTATATGGCGTGCTGATCGTGTTCGCCATCGTTCTGGTGGAACAGTTCGGCCTGCCGATTCCCGCCTATCCGGTCCTGATCGTGGCCGGCGCACTCGCGGTCGACGCCGATGTATCGTGGCAGCTGGTGTGGCTGGCGGCGATCGGCGCCTGCCTGATCTGCGATTATTTCTGGTTTCGCGCCGGGCGCTTTTATGGCAAGCGCATCCTGCGCCTGCTGTGCAAGATTTCGCTGTCGCCCGATTCGTGCGTCAATCAGACCGAAGACCGCTTCCGCAAGTTTGGCGTCAAGTCGCTGCTGGTCTCCAAATTCATCCCCGGTTTCAACACCATCGCGGCGCCGCTGTCGGGCTCGATCGGTACCGATACCCGTGTGTTCCTGGTCTATTCGGTCACCGGTGCGGCGCTCTGGAGCGGCACCGGCATCCTGCTTGGGGTCTGGTTCCATAACAGTGTCGATGGCGTGCTCGATACGCTGTCCGATTTCGGCAGCACGGCACTGGTCGTGGTGGCCGGTCTGCTGGCGCTGTTCGTCGCCTTCAAGTATGCCGAGCGGCGCCGCCATCGCGCGCGCACGTCAATGGAGCGCATCGACGTCTCTGGTCTGCTGGCCCTGATCGATGAAGGAAGCGACCCTTTGATCATCGACGCCCGCAGCCTCAGCGCGCAGCAGATGGAAGCCGCGATTCCCGGCGCACTGGTGTTCAAGGCCTGCAAACCCGAACATTTAATGGCCTCGCTCGACCGTGAGCGCCATATCGTCGTCTATTGCAGCTGCCCCAACGACGTCACCGCCGCTGAAGTAACGCGCCAGTTCATTGCCAACGGCTTCCACCGTGCGCGTCCGCTCAAGGGCGGGCTGGATGCATGGAACGGGCGCCGCGCGCCGGATCCTGACATGGATGCAGCGCCCTGCTGACACAGTGGGGCGATTTGTTTAGTAGTTCTACTACTTGTTGCGCAATGTGGCTTCCGGTCTGCGCTCCGTCACTGTTGCTTCACCTGTACCTAAACTACAAAATTCACTTGGTGTACATGCAAAAACTTGTGTAAGCTTGCCGCCATCGCTTTCACCCGTTTCGCAATGACCGTCTCCTTGACCAGCTCTCCTGTCGTACCACGCCTGCACGTCGGCGGCGCCCGCCTGCTTGCCGATATCGGCGGCACCAATTGCCGTCTCGCGCTAGAGCAGGGTCCCGGCCAGATCTCGCATATCGCCGTGCTGGCCTGCAAATCGCATGCCACGCTGGGCGAGGCGATGCGCAGCTACCTGGCCTCGCCTGAAGTGGCGCAGGTCGCCGCGACGGGCGGCCCGATCCGCCATGCGGCGATCGCGATTGCCAATCCGGTCACGGGCGACTACGTGCGCATGACCAATCACCATTGGGAATTCTCGACCGAAGCGCTGCGCCAGGAATGCGCTCTCGACACACTGCTGGTGGTGAACGATTTCTCGGCGCTGGCGCGCTCGTTGCCGCACCTGGGCCAGCAGAAGGTGCAGGTCGGCGGCGGCGTCGCGCAGCCTGATTCGCCGCTGGGCCTGCTCGGCGCCGGCACCGGCCTCGGCGTCTCGGGCCTGATCCCGTGCGCCGGCAGCTGGACCGCGCTGCGCAGCGAGGGCGGCCACGTCACCTTCTCGCCGGCCAACGAACAAGAAGTCGCGATCCTGCAATTCGCCTGGCGCGAATTCGACCACGTCTCGGCCGAACGCTTCCTGTCCGGCGCCGGCATCGAGCTGATCTACCGTTCGCTGGCCGAGCGCGCCGGCCGTGGCGGCGAGCGCCTGGATGCACCCGAGATCGCGCGCCGCGCGCTGGAAGGCGACTGCGCCCTGTGCAACGAAGTGCTGGAAGCCTTCTGCGGCATGCTCGGCACCGTGGCCGGCAACCTGGCCGTAACGCTGGGCGCCTCGGGTGGCATCTATATCGGCGGCGGCATCGTGCCGCGCCTGGGCGAACGCTTCCACGCCTCATCGTTCCGCGCCCGCTTCGAACAGAAGGGCCGTTTCCAGGCCTATCTGGCCGGCGTGCCGACCTATGTCATCACCGCCGAATACCCGGCGTTTCTTGGCGTATCGGCCATTTTGTCCGAAAAACTGTCCGACTGACGCCAATCGGGCAGTTGGGTGCGGCGCTGCGCTTGTCCACGCGCCGGTTTTATCGGGTACAATGGCCGTTAGTTGGATGGAAGGATGTCGTCCGCTCGCGTGCCGCACCAGGCCGCGCACCCCCGAGTCCCTGGCTCGCTCCGGTGCCCGAGTTTTGCGTCTGCAAGTAAATTCGCTTGAAAATCAACACCCCGCAGTCCGCCACGCAAGGCGGGCCGCCCTCGGCGGGTTCCTTGCCCGTCATGGTATGTCAGCCCGGCGCGTCCATGCCCGGGCCACGGATTCCGGTACAGGTTCTTGGTAGTAACCGCGACCATGCGCCATGGCCGTTGGCATGTGTGAATTCACGTGGCCCGCAAGCGCGGCCCGAACCGGTTTGTTTGAGGTGACTTTCATTGCGATATGAATACTGACGAGGCCAAGCGCGTCCTCGAAACCGCCTTGCTGTGCGCCCGCGAGCCGATGACGATCCATGGCATGAAGCGCCTGTTCGCCGAAGTCGACGGCGCCGGGCGTGCGGTCGGCGCCGGGATCGGCGCCGATACGATCAAGATCTTGCTGGAAGAATTGCGCCAGGACTGGGATGGACGCGGCATCGAGATCGTCAGCCTGGCATCGGGCTGGCGCTTCCAGAGCCGCCCCGAGATGAAGCCCTATCTCGACCGCCTGTCGCCCGAGAAGCCGCCGAAGTATTCGCGTGCGACGCTCGAAACGCTGGCCATCATTGCCTATCGCCAGCCGGTCACACGCGGCGATATCGAAGAAATCCGCGGCGTGGCGGTCAATTCGCAGACCATCAAGATGCTCGAAGACCGCGGCTGGATCGACGTCGTCGGGCACCGCGAAGTGGTAGGGCGCCCGGCGCTGCTGGGCACCACGCGCCAGTTCCTTGACGACCTGGGCCTGGCCACGCTGTCCCAGTTGCCGCCGCTGCAGGCGCTGGCCGAGGGGCCCGACAGCCGCAGCCTGGAAGCGCTGGAAGCGGCATTGAAAGACAATTTTGAGAAGGCGGACGCCGGCGCGGCCGTCGTGGACCTAGTTCCAGATACAGCTACTTCACCCGTTGAAGTGCCGATTCATGACCCGACAGGAGACGGAATTGCCGAGACGGGTCAGCACAATAAAGACACGAATGATGAATCCAACTGAACCAATCGAGACGACGCCAGTCGACGCCGGCGCCACCCCTGCTGCCAAGCCAAAGCGTACGCGCAAGGCCGCCGCGCCTGCTGCTGCCGAGTCCGCTGCACCGGCGGCCGACGCCCCTGCCGCTGAAGCGCCGGCCAAGCCGAAGCGCACCCGCAAGGCCGCCGCCCCGGTAGACGCTGCTGCTGCTGCTGCTGCGCCAGCACCGGCCGCGGAAGCGGTCGACGCCGCCGAGAAGCCGGCCGCCAAGGCACGCAAGCCGCGCGCCACCAAGGCCGTGAAGGACGAGCAGCCGGCAGCCGCCGACAGCCCGCCAGCTGGCGCCGAGCCGCAAGCGGCGGCGGGCGCCGACGCCGCGCCAGCCGAAGTGCGCAAGCCGCGCGGCCCGCGCCAGATGCGCGAAAAACGTGCCGAACGCGAAGCGCTGCAGCAAGCCGCCGCCCCAAGTGCACCAACTGAGCTTGAAACTGAACAAGGCGGCGAATCGGTTGCCGCCGACGGCGCCGCCGATGCTGCCGCCGAAGGCGCGCGCGACGGTCGCGGCCGCAACATGCAAAAGCCGGGCAAGCGCGGCCAGCAGAGCGGTCGTCCGGTGCAGGGCAGCAGCCGTCCGGTGCAGGGTAAACCCGGCCAGGGCCAGGGGCGCCAGCAAAAAGGGCGCCCACAGCCAGGCGCCGTTGCCGGCAGCGAAGCCGACAATGTATTCTCGTTCGTCACCTCGGACGAGTTCGACGCCCACGAAGGCGCGCGCAGCAATGCACCGGCCAAGCCGGTACGGCGCGACCTGACCGCCGACGACGACGCGCCGAAACTGCACAAGGTGCTGGCCGAAGCCGGTCTCGGTTCGCGCCGCGACATGGAAGACCTGATCGTCGCCGGCCGCGTGTCGGTGAATGGCGAGCCGGCCCACATCGGCCAGCGCATCCTGCCGACCGACGCGGTGCGCATCAACGGCAAGCTGATCCAGCGCCGGGTGAACAACAGCAAGCCACCGCGGGTGCTGGTGTACCACAAGCCGGCCGGCGAAATCGTCAGCCACGACGATCCGGAAGGCCGTCCATCGGTGTTCGATCGCCTGCCGACCATGCGCGCTGGCAAGTGGCTGGCCGTCGGCCGCCTCGACTTCAATACCGAAGGCCTGCTGCTGTTTACCACCTCGGGTGACCTGGCCAACCGCCTGATGCACCCGCGCTACAACATCGACCGCGAATACGCGGTGCGCACCCTGGGCGAGCTCGAAGAAGGCATGCGCCAGAAGCTGCTCAGCGGGGTCGACCTCGACGACGGCAAGGCGGCGTTCTCGAAGATCCAGAACGGCGGCGGCGAAGGCATCAACCGCTGGTACCGCGTGGTGATCGGCGAGGGCCGCAACCGCGAGGTGCGCCGCATGTTCGAGGCGGTCGGCCTGACCGTCTCGCGCCTGATTCGTACCCGTTACGGCGCCATGACCCTGCCAAGCGGCCTCAAGCGTGGCCGCTGGGAAGAATTCGAAGAAAACGATGTGCGCGCGCTGATGACGGCGTTCGGCGTCGAGAAGAAGGGCGCGCCTGCCGACAAGGCGCAGGGCAAGGGCGGCGCCAGGGGCGGCAAGGGCCCGCGCGAACACGCTGGCCGCGCTGACGGCAATCGTGGCGACGGCAACCGTGCGGACACCCAGCGCGCCGAGCGCAGCGACGGCAACCGGATCGATCGCACCGACGGCAACCGTATCGACCGCGCCGACGCCAACCGCAACGTCGATCCGTTTGGCCCGGCAGTCTCGCGCGTCGGCGCCGTGCGCGGCCAGGGCATCCTGAACGTGCCGTTGCCAGGCGTGAAGCCGGTCGACACACGTGGCGGCGCGCGCTCGGGCGGTCCACGCCAGGGTGGTGGCCGTCCTAACGGACCGGCCGGCCAGGGTGGTCAGGGCGGCCAGGGTGGTCAGGGCGGCGGCAAGGGTCCGCGCGGCGCGAATGCCGGCGGCCAGGGCAGCGGTCGTCCGGGCGCCGGTGGCGGCGCTGCCAGCGGTC
>Ga0265797_10008652_pt1 | contig 13481 bp, 16 predicted proteins | sample P2T30metagenome_FD_192433 | JGI IMG/M metagenome (GOLD analysis project Ga0265797, IMG submission 192433) | Plant litter microbial communities from East Loma Ridge, Irvine, California - P2 T30 | ecosystem: Environmental > Terrestrial > Plant litter > Unclassified | place: USA: California... | reverse complement strand
GCGGCGCGACGCTTCAGCGCACGACGCTCGTCCTCGCTGAGACCACCCCAGACACCCGAGTCCTGGTTGTTCTCGAGTGCGTACTGCAGGCACATCTCGGTGACCGTGCAACGCGCACAGACCGACTTGGCCTTCTCGATCTGGTCGACGGCGGGCCCGGTGTTCCCGACGGGGAAGAAGAGCTCGGGGTCTGCGGTGAGGCAGGCAGCCTTGTCACGCCAGTCCATGTGTGGTGCTCCTTGATGTCGATGCTCGAACGGCAGGCCGGGGCCGTGGTTCGGGGGATCGGACCGCTGACCATGCATGCGGCATGGAGGGGACAACTGTGGGGAGGAGTCCGCAGGAAGCGTGTCTGACGCCCGCGAGACGCTCGGGGGAGGAGCAATGAACCACGGGAGACGCACACCACATCGTGCCGTCCAAACGACCTCCAATATCGTTCCATACTGGTAGGGCCAAATCAAGGGTTCCGATGCTGGAGGATCACTGTGCACGACGACACCCCGAACGACACCGAACCCTCCACGCCCGTCGCGCGCCGGTCGCCGGCGATGCTGGGGCTGCTCGCCGTGGTCGGCCTCGAGTTCCTCGCGCTGGTGATCGTGACCGTCGTCCTGGTCGTCGAACTGCTCGTCGCCCCGGCCACGAGCATCGCCTCAGGCATCGCCCTCACCGTCCTCGTCGCCATCGCTGCGCTCTGGCTCGGTGCGCTGCTGAACGGCCTGTGGCAGGGCCGGCCGTGGGTGCGCTCCGGGATCATCGTCTGGCAGGTCCTGCAGGGCGCCATCGCGATCGGGGCGTTCCAGGGCGTCTTCCGCGTCGCCGCGGTCGGCTGGGTACTGCTCGTCCCGGCCCTGCTCGGCATCACGCTGGTGCTGTCGCGGTCGGTGACGGCCGCGCTCGCGCGTCCGGCCGAGTAGACGGTCTGGTCCGCCACGCACTGGAGGCACGGTGCCGGTTCTCGGAACCGGCACCGGGCCTCCAGCGCGTGGCCGGCCCTCAGACCAGGCCGAGCTTCTTCCGCAGGCTCGCGACGTGCCCGGTGGCCTTGACGTTGTAGAGCGGCAGCTGGACGGCGCCGTCCTCGTCGACCACGATGGTGGACCGGATCGTGCCGGTGACGATCTTGCCGTAGTTGTTCTTCTCGCCCCAGGCCGCGTAGGCCTTGTGCACGGCGAGGTCGGGGTCGCTCAGCAGCGGGAAGGTCAGCGCCTGCTCGTGCTGGAACGTCTTGAGCTTCGCCTGCTCGTCCTTCGAGACGCCGAGGACCTCGTAGCCGGCGGCCTGCAGCGAGGACATGTTGTCGCGGAAGTCGCAGGCCTCGGTGGTGCAGCCCGGGGTGGACGCCGCCGGGTAGAAGTACACGATGACCTTCTTGCCGCGGAGGGCAGCGAGGGAGTGCTCGACGCCGTCCTGGTCGGGCAGCGTGAAGTCGGGGGCGGTGTCGCCGGGGACGAGACGGTCGGTCATGGTGCTCCTGTTCGCGTCGTGCGCCCGCGAGTGGTCGTGGGCGCGCGAAACCCATGCTATTGTTGATTCCCGTTGCGGCACGGAAGCCGGAACATGCACCTCTAGCTCAATTGGCAGAGCAACTGACTCTTAATCAGTGGGTTCTCGGTTCAAGTCCGAGGGGGTGCACCGCAGGACGAACGCCCCGGCTCATCGAGTCGGGGCGTTCGTGCGTTCCGGGCAGGTTTCCACGCCGATGCCGAGACACGCCCGAGGTGTGCAGGAACTGCGAATTCAGTCGGCGCGGACGTCGACGATCCGCTCCTCGCCGATGACGGGTTCGAGCGAACCGGCCGACGCGGCGGCGAGGTCGGCGGTCAGGGCGCCGAGCGCCTCGTGGGGGACCCACACCTCGAAGGTCGCCGCCTGCCCGTAGTCGGTCGGGCCGAGCGTCGCGTGGTGGTGCCGGACCCAGTCGCGCAGCACGTTGTCGAGCCGCCCGGCGTCGGCGTGGTCGACGTCGAAGCGCACCTGCGTCAATGCCTCGCGACGGACGCGGACCGCCGTGTCGAGCGCCTCGGACACCGAGGTCGAGTAGGCCCGGACCAGTCCGCCGGCACCGAGCTTCACCCCGCCGAAGTACCGGGTGACGACCGCGACGACGTCGGTCAGCCCGCGGCGTCGCAGGACCTCGAGCATCGGGACGCCCGCGGTGCCGGAGGGCTCGCCGTCGTCCGAGGAACGGGCCTGGTCGCCGAGCACGCCGGTGACCATCGCCGTGCAGTTGTGCCGGGCGTCCCAGTACCGACGGCGGACCTCGGCGATCACGCGGTCGGCGTCCTCGACCCCGGACACCGGCGCGACGGTCGTGATGAACCGCGACTTCGTGATGACGATCTCGTGCTCGACCGGTGCCGCGACGGTGGCGGGGAAGCGGCGGGGCATGCCCACGAGGGTAGCGGCGCGCGTGCCGGGCACCCGCGCTAGCATGGCGTCCACGCGCCGGACCCACAGGTCGCGCGGACACGGCTGGGGAGGAGTCCGAGATGGACACGGGTGATCTGAAGGGCGGGGCGCTCGACGCCGCCGAGCTCGCGCGCCGCCTCAACCTGCTCCTCGACTTCGAGGAGTCGCAGCGTGGCGCACCGGTGCCGTTCTCCTCGATCGAGGAGTACGTCGCGGCGCACGGCGGTTCGCTGTCGCGGGCGAAGTGGACCTACATGCTCTCCGGCGACGGCCGCCGCAACCGCGACACCGAGCTCCTGCGCCTGCTGGCCGGGTACTTCGAGGTCGACGAACGCTTCCTGCTCGAGGACAGCGAGGTACCGGAACGGATCGGTGCCCAGCTCGCCCTCGTCCGGTCCCTGCGGTCCGCCCGCGTGAGCGGCTTCGCGGCCCGGACCTTCCCCGGTGAACTCTCACCCGACGCGCTGCGGCGCATCGCCGAGGTGCTCGAGGAGGAATCGCAGCGGGGGAGCGTCGCATGACCGACGCCCTCGTCGAGGCGTTCTGGGCTCGTGGTGCCGCCGAGGGGTGGTCGGACGTCGACCAGGCCGTCGCCGCCGCCGCTGACGTCGTCGGCAAGCCGATCGTGGTGCGCGAGGAGTCGTTCCTGGCCGCCGAACCGGTGTGTGGCTTCGTGGCCACCCTCGAGCACGCGCACCTGGTGATGATCTCGCCGACGACCTCGCCGACGTTCCGCTCGTTCGTGATCGGGCACGAGCTCGGGCACGTCCTGCACCGGCACCAGGAGCACGCCCCGCAGAGCGCCTACATCCGTGACGTCATCCCCGACCTGCCCGAGTACAAGGTCGAGCGTGCGCTGGCCCGCGGGATGTTCTCGAACACCTACGAGCACGAGGCCGAGGTCTTCGCCGACCGCCTGGCCACCGTGATCCGCCAGCACCGCGGCCGCCCGAGCGCCTTCCGCGGGGTCTTCGGGTGATCATCGCCGTCGTCCAGGCGGTGCTGCTCATCGTCGGGACGATCGTGCTGTTGGTCCTGCAACGCGGGCAGGACCGCACCCTGGCGTTCACGTTCCTGCTCTTCGCCGCCACCATCGTGACGAACGTCGACCCGCTGTACCGGTGGCTCGACCCGCTGCTCGGCGGGTTCAACGTCGTCACCGTCATCAGCGACTGCCTCATGGTGGCCGGCACGAGCACGCTGCTGTGGGGCGTGGCGAAGGCGGTCGGCGCGGCGCGGCCCTGGCTCCGGAACGCGGTCGTGGTGTCGTTCGCCGTGGTCGTCGTGGTGGTCGTCGTTGCGTTCACCGTGCTCGACAAGCCGGCGACGACGACGACCTTCATGCTCGACGCCGGCTCGCACCCGGCTGCCACCGTCTACTCGATCGCGCAGACCGTGTACCTCGGAGTGGCCCTCGGCGCGACGGGGCTCATCTGCGTGCTCCGGCTGCGCGAGGCCCGGACGACCACCGACCTGGTGGGGCTGTGGGTCCTGGTCCTCGGCGGGGTGCTCGGGGTCGTCCGCATGGTCGTGGTCGTCGTGATGGACGTCGCCCACGTCGCCGGGGACCTGGACGTCACGCACGCGCTCTCGCTGCCCTACGACGTCACCACGCCGGGAGCCGTGCTGTGCGTGGCGTCCGGCATGCTCCTGCTCGTCGTCGGGCACCGGATCTCCCGCCGCCGCCGTGCCCGCCGTGTGGACGATGCGCTCCGCCGCCTGGCGCCGCTGCACGAACGGATCGGCGTGGACAACGCCTACCCGCCGACCGACGACCCCGCGACCCGGCTCAGCCGCCGCATCGTCGAGATCAACGACGGCGTCCGGGGAGCACGAGCGTCCCTGACCGACGCCGAGCGTGCCGCCCTCGCCGACGCCGAGACCGCGCTCGAGACGGCGTAGTCCCTCGACGCTGCCGAACAGGCCGTGTACAGTCTGTAGCAAGTGCTACAGATCCTGTGGCCTGCCGGGTCGGGACTCGGCCGCGTTGGGGGCGGCCGAGCACCACCCGCCCGGCATCGTCGTCGCCGACCTTCACTAGGATCGTCCCGTGCTCGTCTTCGCCGCAGTCGTCCTGTTCATCGGCGCCGTCTTCAACGTCGTCACCTGGCCGCGCTTCTTCCAGCGCGTCGCGAAGGACTCGCGTGCCCGCGACGCCGCCGGCAAGCCGACGACGTTCTACACGGTGCACCTCGTGCTCCTGCTCATCGCGCTCGCCATCGCCGTCGCGTCCGTGATCGCCGGGATCCTGCTGCTGGTCTGAGCACGCCGGGTCGGCGCGGCCCTGGTCCGGACCACCGCCGGACGGGAGGCCCGTGGCGGCGCCGCCACGGGCCTCCCGTCCGCCCCGGTCACCGTCGCGAGCCGCGCTGGCGGGCCGCTTCAGCCCTGCTTCAGCGGGGCACGGCAGGATCGACCCCATGCGTGTGCTGGTGGTCGACGACGAGGTCCGGCTCGCCGACGGCGTGCGCCGCGGCCTCGAGGCCGAGGGGTGGGCGGTCGACGTCGCGAACGACGGCGTGGACGGTCTGTGGCACGCGCGTGAGTTCCGCTACGACGCGATCGTGCTCGACCTGATGATGCCCGGCCTGAGCGGCTGGGCCGTGTGCGCGCAGCTCCGCGCCGACGGCGACTGGACCCCCGTGCTCATGCTGACGGCCAAGGACGGCGAGTGGGACCAGGTCGAGGCGCTCGACGCGGGGGCCGACGACTACGTCACCAAGCCGTTCTCGCACCCGGTGCTCGTCGCACGGTTGCGGGCGCTCGTCCGACGTGGTGCCCGCGAGCGCCCCACCGTCCTGACGCTCGGCGACCTGGTGGTCGACCCAGCGGCGCGCACCGTGGCCCGCGGCGACACCCCCGTCGAGCTGACCAGCCGCGAGTTCGCCGTGCTCGAGTACCTCGCACGGCACCCGGGGCAGGTCCGGTCGAAGCGCGACGTCATCGAGAACGTCTGGGACGTCGACTTCGAGGGCGACCCGAACATCGTCGAGGTGTACGTCGGGCACCTCCGCCGGAAGCTCGACCGACCGTTCGGGCGTGCCGCGATCGAGACGGTCCGGGGCGCCGGGTACCGCTTGGCGGCCGACGGTGGCTGAGCGGCCGAAGCCCGGTGCGAGCGGAGCCGCACGAAGCAGGCCACGGCGCGCCCGGTCGGTCCGGGCCCGCACCACGCTCGGCGCCGGTGCCGTCGTCCTCGCGGCCCTGGTCATCGGTGCCGTCGCCTTCGTCGTCGTGCTGCGGCTCGTGCTGCTCGACGGCGTGCGGACCTCGGCCGAGGCCGGTCTCGAGCAGGTGTCCTCCCGTGTCGAGGCGGACGGTGCGGCCGCGGTGACCGGCTACGAGGACGTCCTGGTGCAGGTGATCGGCGACGGCGGTGCGGTGCTCGCACACGGCGAGGACGCCGACGGGGACGCCCTCCCGACCGCCGACGAATCCCGGTGGACGCACGACGGCGAACGCTGGCTGCTCGTGGCGGACGACGTGGACCTGCCCGGCGGCGGTGAGGCGACGCTCGTCTACGGCGCCACGCTCGACCAGGCCGACACCGCGGTCCGCACCGCCGTCGTGCTCCTCGCCGTGGGGGTGCCCGTGCTGGTGCTCCTGCTCGTCGCGGTCACCTGGGCCGTCACCGGGCGCTCACTGCGGCCGGTGGAACGGATGCGCACCGAGGTCGAGACGATCCGGGCGGCCCGTCCGGACGCCCGGGTCGAGGTGCCGGACACCGGCGACGAGGTCGCCCGGCTCGCGAGCACCATGAACGCCATGCTCGACCGCCTCGAACGGTCCGCCGAGAGCCAGCGGCGCTTCGTGTCCGATGCCTCCCACGAACTCCGGTCGCCGATCGCGTCGATCCGGCAGCACGCCGAGGTCGCCGTCGCGCACCCGGAGCGGACCGAGGTGGCGGACCTCGCCGACATCGTGCGGTCCGAGGCGGTGCGCCTGCAGGACCTGGTGACCGGGCTGCTCGAGCTCTCCCGCCTCGACGAGGGCGGGGTCCGCACGCGGCGCCCCGTCGACCTCGACGACCTGGCGCTCGACGCAGTGGCCCGCGCGCGAGCACGGTCGACGGCGGGTGTCGCGCCCGAGCGGCACGGCGACGCCCCGGTGGTGCGGGTGGACGGCTCGGCGATCTCGGCAGCGCGGGTCCTCGGCGACGAGCGCGTGTTGGCTGGGGTGGTCCGGAACCTCGTCGACAACGCCGTCCGGCACGCGAGCACACGCGTCGCCGTGTCGCTCACCGAGCACGACGGGTCCGCGGTGCTCACGGTCGACGACGACGGCACCGGCGTCCCCGAGGACGAGCGCGAGCGCGTCTTCGAGCGGTTCGTCCGTCTCGACGAGGCCCGCAGCCGGGACGCCGGCGGCGCGGGGCTCGGCCTCGCCATCGTCCGCGACGCCGTGCGGGCCCACGGCGGCGAGACGACGGTGGTCGCGTCCCCGCTCGGTGGCGCACGGTTCGTCGTCCACATCGCACTCGGCGGCTGAACAGGCGGCTTCAGGGCTGCTTCAGCACCCCGACGCGATGCTCGTCCACATGAACTCCCGTACCCAGCACCAGAAGCCCTCCGCCCGCCGCATCGCCGCGTTCGCCGCCCTGCCGATCGTCGCGGCGCTCGCACTCACCGGGTGCGCCAGCGACGACTCCGACGACGACACCGGCTCGGCCGGCTCCGGCTCGGTCGGCTCGTCGGCGACGGACTCGGCCGGCACCGGCACCGGTGCGTCCGGCGCCGCGTCCGTCGGCTCGAACAAGGCCCTGCTCGCCGCCGTCGCCACCGCACGCGGCGAGGTCGGCTCGGGCACCGTCATCTCGGTCGAGCAGGAGCAGGGCGCCTCCGCCTACGAGGTCCTCGTCGTGACCAAGGACGGCACCGAGCACGAGGTGCACACGAACGCCGCCGGCACCTCGGTCGCCGGCACCCCGCAGACCGAGGCCGCCGACGCAGACGACAAGGCCGAGCACGAGCGCTTCGTCGCCGCCGCCGACCTGAGTGTCAAGCAGGCCGTCGACGCCCTGCAGGACCTGCACGCGGGGACCGTGACCGAACTCGGACTCGACGACCACGTCGGGACGGTCGTCTGGGAGGGCGACGTGCTCGACTCCTCCGGCACCAAGCACAGCGTGCGCATCGACGCCGGCTCCGGTGACGTCGTCACCGACCGCGTCGACACCGACGACTGACCCGGGCACCCGGGCACCCGGGCAACGGGGCAGCGGGGCAGCGGGCCCCGGCACCGGCGTCCTCAGGACTCCAGCGGCGGGCCGAGCACCTTCCGGATCGCCAGCGCAGCGAGCTGCTCGTCCGGGGTGTCGAGCAGCACCCGGTAGGTGTCCTGCCCGGCGAGGAACTCGACGCAGACGGCGTCCTCGTCGCACGGTCCGAGGCGCCACCCCTGCACCGCGTCCATCGGCACTGCGGTGCGGGTCTCGCGCTGGTAGTCGGTCTCGGCCTCGAGACGATCCGCGAACACCCGGAGGCGTCCGTAGGCACCTCGCCAGCTGAGCTGCAGGTCGAGGGTGGGAGAAGGAGAGCGGTCCGGCACCCGCTGATGGTAGCGACGGGTGCCGGACCGCTCGTGTTCGGTGCCGGGGGCCTTGCGTTCCGGGGACAAGCGGAGCGCTAGCTCCCGTCGCCGTCGCGTCGCACCGAGGCGGCGGGGTCGCGGACGCCGATCGGGTAGGGACCCGTGACGCCCTCGCGCAGGGCGGCGATGCGCAGGATGCGGTCACGCTGCAGGAACCAGCCGACGACGAGCAGCGGGATGATGATGACGAGCGACGCGATCGTGTACGTGCCGACCGGGTAGTCGATCGCCATCAGCACGATGACCGAGGCGAGGAACGCCAGGGTCAGCCAGGCGGTGACCGGAGCACCGGGCAGCTTGAACGAGGGTTCCTTCGCGAGCCCCTGCTTGGCCCACTGGCGCAGTCGCATCTGGCACAGGATGATCGTGCCCCACGCGGTGATGATGCCGAGGCTGGCGATGTTCAGGGCGATCTCGAACGCCTGGCTCGGGACGAAGTAGTTCAGCACGACGCCCGCGACGGTGAAGGCCGCCGTGAGCAGGATGCCGGCGTAGGGGACGCCGCCCTTCGACATCTTCGTGGTCCACTTCGGCGCCGAACCGTTCATGCCCATCGAGTGGAGCGCGCGTCCGGTGGAGTACAGGCCGGCGTTCAGCGACGACAGGGCGGCGGTGAGCACGACGAAGTTCATGATGCCGCCCACGATCGCGCCGACGTGCGGGTTGCCGAGCGACGAGAAGAACGTGACGAACGGGCTCTCGCCCTCCTTGTAGGCCGTGTACGGCAGCAGCAGGGAGAGCAGGACGATCGACCCGACGTAGAAGACCGCGATGCGGAAGACGACGGAGTTGATCGCGCGCGGGATGACCTTCTCGGCGTTCTGCGTCTCACCCGATGCCGTGCCGACGAGCTCGATCGCGGCGTAGGCGAAGACGACACCCTGGATCACGATGACCGCGGGGAGCAGCCCGTTCGGGAACAGCCCGCCGTTGTCGCCCCAGATCGAGAAGCCGGTGCGCACGGCCTCGCCACCGGCCTCGACCGGGAACGCGAAGACGAGCCAGATGATCGCGACGACGAGGAACGCCACCAGTGCGGCGACCTTGATCAGGGCGAACCAGAACTCGAGCTCGCCGAACACCTTCACGGCGACCATGTTCGCCGCGAGGACGACGATCAGGGCGATCAGCGCCAGCAGCCACTGCGGCGCCGCGGTGAAGGCCGACCAGTACTGCAGGTAGATCGCGACGGCGGTGGTGTCGACGATCGAGGTCATCGCCCAGTTCAGGAAGTACATCCAGCCGGCGGCGTACGCGAACTTCTCGCCGTAGAACTCGCGGGCGTACGAGATGAAGGACCCGGACGAGGGGCGGTGGAGGACGAGCTCGCCGAGCGCCCGCAGGATGAAGAAGGCGAAGACGCCGGCGACCAGGTAGGTGACCGCCAGCGCGGGACCCGCGGTGTGCAGGCGTCCACCGGCACCGAGGAAGAGGCCGGTGCCGATCGCGCCGCCGATCGCGATCATCTGCAGTTGCCGGGGCTTCAGACCGTGCTGGTAGCCCTCCTGCTCGTGCGAGAAGTCGTTCGCCGGCGCTCGGTTGCCACCCGTGTCGTTCTGCGCTGTCATGCGAGAGAACCTACATGCGCACCGGACCGGGCCGTCACGCAAACCCCGGTTCGGGCGAACCGCAGCTGCTGAACGTCCGCACAGCCGACGGCGGCCCGATCCTGAACGACGACCGTCGTCCGTTGCTTGCATGGAGGGATGGACATCCTCCTCCGACTCCTCGTCGCGATCGGGTTCGCCCTGCTCGTCACCGCCGTCGTCGCCCTCGTCCTGCACCTGGTCCTCCGGGCGATCGCACGCCGGGAACGGTGGGCCGGCGTGCTCTCGCGCCGGACGAGGCACCCCTTCCGAACGGTGCTGCTGGTGGTCCTGCTCTGGATCGCCTTCACGTCGAGCATCCCGCGGAACGCCGACGCCTACCCCTGGCGGGACGAGGTCGTGCACGGCTTCCTCATCGTCACGATCGCGGTCGGTTGCTGGCTCGCGTGCCAGGTCGCGATCTTCCTCGAGGACCTCGGGCTGCACCGCTTCCGCATCGACGTGCCCGACAACCGGCAGGCGCGTCGGATCCGCACCCAGGTGCTCATCATCCGGCGGCTCACCGTCGCCGTGCTCGTCATCATCGCGGTCGGGGCGATCCTGTTGACCTTCGACGGGGTCGAGGCAGCCGGCGCGAGCGTGCTCGCCAGTGCCGGCCTCATCTCCGTGGTCGCGGGCCTCGCCGCGCAGTCCACGCTCGGCAACGTGTTCGCCGGCATGCAGCTGGCGTTCTCCGGGTCGATCCGCGTCGACGACGTCGTCGTGGTCGAGCAGCAGTGGGGACGGATCGAGGAGATCACGCTGACCTACGTCGTCGTGCACCTGTGGGACGACCGTCGGTTCGTGCTGCCGTCGACGTACTTCACGAGCACGCCGTTCGAGAACTGGACCCGGACCGGCAGCGAACTGCTCGGTGCCGTCGAGTTCGACCTCGACTGGCGGGTGAGCCCGGCCGACATGCGGGCGGAGCTCGACCGGATCCTCGACACCTCGACGATCTGGGACCGCCGCGTCAAGGTGCTGCAGGTCACCGATGCCGTCGGGGGACTGGTCCGGGTCCGCATCCTCGTGACCGCGCCCGATGCGGGCGGCCTGTTCGACCTCCGCTGCTACGTGCGTGAGGAGATGGTCGAGTGGATCCAGCGCACCCACCCGGACGCCCTGCCGGTCCAGCGCGTGCAGCTCTCCGAGCCGACCGCGGCGGCGCCGCGCCGCCGCGGACGAACTGCGGAGGGGGACTCACAGCTGTTCGGCGACGACGAGCGCGGCGCGCTCTTCACCGGACCGATCCAGACCTCCGGGATCCCGGAGTCCGAGCGCTGACCCGGTGACGTGACTGACGTGCCGTGCACGGGACGGACGACGGACGGGAGGCCCGTGGCGGATCCGCCACGGGCCTCCCGTCATCTCGGTGGTCGCGTTCGCGACCTACGGCTGGCGCGCCTTGACGGCGCGGTCGTCCTCGACGACCGTGCCGATCGCCACGATCGTCGTGGCGAGCCACGCGACCCAGGTCAGCGCGAGCCGCCAGTCACGCGGTCCCTGGCGGGTGGTCTGGAGCACGCTGTAGCCGCTGATGAGCGAACTCCACACCGCACCGTTGAACATGAACTTGCGCACAGAGGCCTCCTGTCGTCGTGCTGACAACGCTACCGGCCCGTACATTGGAGCGCCGCCGGTCACCCTGCCGCGGTGTCTGCCGGAGGAGTGTTCGTGCGTCAAGCGGTGATCGGTGCGGCCCTGCTCGTGGTCGGCGCGGTCTGCGTCGTGTTCGGGCTGCTGCCCCTCGACGACCTGGCCGTGCTCGCCGACCGGGTCCTGCCGGTCCTCGGGTTCGTGCTCGGGCTGACCGTCGTCGCCGAGCTCGCCGCGGACGCGGGGGTGTTCGACCGCCTCGCCGACGTCGCCGCCCGGGTCGGTGGCGGGCGCACCATCGGCCTCTGGGGCGCGGTCGTCGTCCTCGCCGTGCTCTGCACCGTCTTCCTGTCGATCGACACCACCGCGGTGCTCCTCACCCCCATCGTCATCTCGCTCGCACGGCGTGTGGGACTGCCCCCGATGCCGTTCGCCCTGACCACGGTCTGGCTCGCGAACACGGCCTCGCTGCTGCTGCCGGTGTCGAACCTGACGAACCTGCTCGCCGTCGACCGGATGGGGCTCGGGGGCCCGCTGCCGTTCGCCGGGCTGATGGCCTGGCCCGCGGTCGCCGGGGTGGTCGTGCCGTGCGTCGTCCTGCTCGTGGTGTTCCGCGGCAAGCTGTTCGGCCGCTACTCGCCGGTGTCCGTCCGCACACCGAAGGACCCGGTGTTCTTCTGGGCGGCCTCCGCGGTGCTCGTCGCGCTCGTCGTCGCCCTGACGGCCGGGGTGATCGTGTGGATCGCCGCGGTCCTGGCCGCCGTGGTGCTCGTCGTGGTCGCGGCGTTCCGGTCGCCGTCCGAACTCCGGGTGTCCCGCGTGCCGTGGTCGACCCTGTTGTTCGCCGCCGGGCTCTTCGTGGTGGTCGAGGCGCTGCACACGACGGGCATCACCGACCCGATCGTGCACGCGCTGCAGGGTGGCACCGGGACCGGACCGCTGCTGCTGCTCGGCGGTGCGGGCGCTGTCGCCGCGAACGGCATCGACAACCTGCCGGCGTACCTGGTGCTCGAACCGGCCGCCGGGCACGAGGCCGTCCGGTACGCGGCGCTGCTCATCGGCGTCAACGCCGGCTGCCTCATCACGCCGTGGGCGTCGCTCGCGACGCTGCTGTGGCACGCACGGCTGTCGGCCGAGGGCGTGCACCTGTCGTGGGGCCGGTACATGGCGCTCGGGTGCGTCGTCGCGCCGCTCACCGTCGTCGCCGGGGTCATGGCGCTCGCGCTCTGACGCCGGCGGAGCCCGGTGCCGAGGCGGTGCCGGTGCCGTGCGGGGTCAGAGCCAGTCGCGGGTCCTGAACACGCGGTAGAGCACGAGCGACGACGCGGTGATGATCGCCAGCGAAGCCCAGAGACCACTCCAGGCGCCCTCGCCCGGGAACTCGACGTTCTGCCCGAAGAAGCTCGTCACACCGGTCGGGATCGCGATGATCGCCGCCCAGCTCGTGACCTTCTTCATGACGGTGTTCTGCCGGTTCGACGCCAGGTTCAGGGTCGTGTCGAGCACGCTCGAGACGGCGTCGCGGAGTTGTTCGACGGAGTCAGCGATCGAGACCAGGTGGTCCTCGACGTCGCGGAAGTAGGGCCGGATGCCGTTCGAGATCGTCTCCGCGTCACCGTGCAGCAACGAGGCGACGCTGTCCCGCGTCGGGACGACCAGGCGCCGGAGCACCCCGAGGGTCTTGCGGAGCCGGAACGACCGCCGCTGGATCTGCTGCTCGCGGGGGTCGCCCGGTTCGAACAGGTCGTCCTCGAGCGCATCGATCTGCCGCTCGAGGTCCTCGACGGTGTCCGTGGCCCGGTCGACGACGGCGTCGAGCAGCGCCCAGACGAGCCAGGGCACGCCGTGTTCGGCGATGTCGGAGTTCGCCGTGAGCCGGTGTTCCATCGGGGCGGTGTCGACGTCGGACCCGTGGATGGTGACGAGCGCCCGTTCGGTGACGAAGGCCTTGACCTCGTGCGTGATCAGGTCACCCTCGTCGTCCGTGCCGCCCACGTCGTAGACGACCAGGAACAGGCTGTCCCGGTACCGGTCGAGCTTCGGGCGCTGACCGTGCTCGACGGCGTCCTCGACGGCGAGCGCGTGGATGCCGAGCTCCTCCTCGATCTGCTCGAGGTCGGCCGACGTCGGGTCGGTGTAGTCGATCCAGACGAAGGTGTCCGGATCGGCGACGAGGTCGGAGATCCGGTCGACGGGGAAGTCCCGTTCGACCGTGTCGCCCTTGCACCACGCCCGTGTCCTGACCATGCTCGTCAGCCTACTGAGACGGCCGACCCCGGAGATCCCGGGTCGGCC
>Ga0265797_10008651_pt1 | contig 13482 bp, 13 predicted proteins | sample P2T30metagenome_FD_192433 | JGI IMG/M metagenome (GOLD analysis project Ga0265797, IMG submission 192433) | Plant litter microbial communities from East Loma Ridge, Irvine, California - P2 T30 | ecosystem: Environmental > Terrestrial > Plant litter > Unclassified | place: USA: California... | reverse complement strand
GTACAGTACGTCTAGACCAATCACTTCGACGGAGCTTGATGGAATATAATGAGCGCGCTTGGAAAACGACTTTGCTGTAGATGCTGTTCGAAGGTCGTCCCTCCATAATATTCCCCCATGAGCTTCACACTTTCTTCACCACAGGACTCTAGGCCGCACCTTACTTCAATCGATCCAAACGAAACTCGCAAACAATTTATCGAGTATGAACGGTGCGTGTATGCAACACTGATTCAGCGAGAGTCCCGAGATTTCTAGTCAGCCGGAACAAGGGACGTCGTCTCTTTGTCCTCGATGGGCCACAAGTTCTGAAGAACAATATGTTGATTCGAGATAAAGAGAAAAAAAATATGTGTGCAGTCATGCACTTGCCATACTGTAACAGCAAAAATGACAGCACCTGCCTGTTGACGTCCAGTGTATTCTAATCGTTATTCTGGAAGATATATGCGGTAGCCATCAAACGACACTATGCACATCAAGCAGATTCCCTAGAACCATCCATCAGTCCATCACCCTACGAGATGAAAATATTAATGCTCCATGGCTATGCCCAAAACACCGACACTTTCCAACGAAAAATGCGGCGGCTGGAAGAGCGATTGCGAACCATATTTCCCAATACAGACTTCACATGGCTGGAGGGTACTCTGCCGCTACGTATGAGCGACATTTCTGGACACGAGCCGGCAGGTTTCTCCACCGAACCACACAGCACCCTGAGTCCCGACCTGCGTGCATGGTTTCACCTACGTTACGTCCAGGATCCACCTCACGGACTCTTCGAGAGCTTGGATATGATCGCCGGGGTCCTGAAGCGCGACGGTCCTTTCGATGGAGTCGTGGCATTCTCGCAAGGGACGGTGCTTGCTGCGATGGTGGCATCCTTGCTACAAGAGGGAGGAGTCCGACACAGAGCTTATGAGGAGGCGCTGCGGAGCTCGCGAGGCCCAATCATGCCGTATCCCGCAGCTTTCAAGAACTTGGAACACCCTCCGCTCAAGTGGGGCATCCTCTATGCAGGCCGCGTTGGGAGAACCAGCTATTACGACTGGCTGTATGAGTCTCCGCGGATTGACACGCCGTTCTGCCACTTTGTCGGGATGTGGGATCCAATGGTCGACCATGAGGAACGAGACGCCGTTGTTGCCAAATTGTCCAGCAATGAGAAGTCCGCGACGATCGTCCACACCGGCGGGCATTTCGCGCCGACGGACAAAGCAAACAATGAGCGGGTGGTGGACTTCATCGAGCTGTGCTGCGAGAGTGGCAGTACGAGACGTGGAGTCAATGTGAGGTCCAGCGATGACGGTAAAGAGAATGTGCACAACGCGAGCGCTGGCGTATATCCTCGATCCTCGCACAAGATATCTATCGCAGAGTGGAAGAGAGGCCTGACGGTGTTTCCTCAACGGAGCATGATCTAAGATCCCGAGAGTCGACTTCTCCCAGCAAGGAGTACCTACATACTTGTTTAGCCGTACAACCCATTCTTTCGATTCCAAAAATCCTCTGTTGTACCGTACCTGACAGGTACGGATGGGTACCACTTGGTAGCAACTCAATCTTCACACATTCGATTCCTTAGGTAGACTTGACTTGACATCCCGCTCGACGTCGTTGAGAATCCATACGAGTAGTCAGGCGTGCCAGACTCAGGGCAGAGGCGATCTATTGTACTACTCACGTGCTACTGTAGCAGCTATAGTGGAACTCCTGACCCGCAACAGCGCGAAGGAATGGAGACTAGAGAGTCCACGACAGGGGAGAGGAGGGCACAAACGAAAGGCTCGGCACCTTAGCAGGCTGACGAGATCGATGACACATGTCACGAAAAGCCACGCCGAACATGATGCAAAAAGATCTAGCCTCCGGGCCCAGCCAGCCAGCCGTTCTTTCGAAGCCTCACGGAACGACACTCTAAAAGCTGCCCTGGCACGCCTGCACGCCTGAAAGTCCCACATCTTCACGGAGTATGCCTACGAGAGGAACAAAAGAAAGACCGTCGAAGCCCGCGCCCTCTGCTCGTATTATCATCGTATGAGAGTCGTATCGGTTCTGTGCGATGAAACAGGGCGAGGAGGAAGCCGCGCGTTACATTTTTCTAAATTCTTAGCTGATTATTATTTTTGTTCCTTCCAAGATCCCGGTGATCAATGCTTTCGGGGAGCGGCGGTAACGGCGGCGGCTCATGTCACGGCAAAACATGGCGTTTCCTTGTCAGCGTGCCTGTCTTGTCTGTGAACCTGCCACATACCGTCTCCAAGACGTGGAAGCGCCCGATCAGAGGATCACGCTGCAGTCTAGATTTTTGGGTTGATTGGAGATGTCGGTCAATCAATCTTTTAATCAAATCAATGCCGGCCGCGCGTGTGCGGGCGCTTCTGCTCTGCCCTTATTGTTACTGTACCCCAGTGCTCGGCGCAGCAGGGATTTTTTCTCTCACGTACGAAACACCTCAGCCAGAGAGAGCTCTGGGCTGACGACGCCGGACGCGAATTCGCTGGAGACGAGGCGCAGTCGCAGTGTTTTTCGCTGCTGCTGCTGCGCTTGCTGATGAGACTCTTGTCTTCGAAAATAGGATGGCAAACTTGTGAGTATACAAAGGTCTGATATACATTCTCTTCATCTTATTTCTTATGATATCATTCGAATCTTGCTCTTGCCTGCTGTAGTTTTGCTTCTTTCCACTTTCGATCACTTTCGACTACATCATTACAGTACATCTCTGTTGCTAGGTTACTTGGCTGCTCCTATCAGTTTGCCACCGCGCCACCCTGCATACCCAAGATCGACTCTCCTCAGAAAGAAACGATACCAACGGTCAAAGACCATCACATTCAACTCACAAACACCAACGATGCTCTCATCAAGTCTTCGATCACTGCTGCTGCTTCCTATCGCCCTACGAGCGGCACTCGCGCAGACACAAGCTTGCAACAACAGCCCCGAGCTCTGTAGCCGGCAATATAACAGCATCACACACCTTGGCGCCCATGACAGTCCTTTCCTCCGAGACGATTCGACCAGATGGAGTACATCCGGCAACCAATTCTACAACACCACCGTCCAACTGCAAGCCGGCGTACGCTTACTTACAACACAAGTCCACTCAGAAAATGGACAGTGGCGCTTATGCCATAGCAGCTGCGATTTGCTAGACGCCGGCACGTTAAGTAGCTGGCTCGGCGAGATCAAGGATTTCATGGACGACAATCCGAACGAGGTCGTGACGGTCCTGCTGGTAAACTCGGACGCCGCGAGCGCCAGCGACTTGGCGGCAGAGTACGAGGCGGCGGGCGTGGATTCCTACTCGTACGTGCCATCGTCGGCGTCGGCGTCGAGCACGTGGCCGACTCTGCAGAACCTGATCGACAGCAACACCAGGCTGGTCAGTTTCGTGGCGTCGTTGGACGACAACGCGGCGGCGCCCTACCTGATGGACGAGTTCACATACATATTCGAAAACTCCTACCAGAACTCGCAGCCATCGGACTTTTCCTGCACGCCTGACCGGCCGGGCGGGCTGAGCTCCAGGTCAACGGGAGGGCGCATGGCGCTGATGAACCACTTCCTCTACCTGGACCAAGCCTTTGGCATCCAGTCGCCGAATGTCGGCAACCTTACGACGACGAACGCCCCCGGCAACGACACCGGAATGCTTGGCCTGCAGTTGGGGAGGTGCACGCAGGAGTACGGCACGCAGCCGACATTCGTCATGGTCGACTTCTTCAACGTCGGACCGGCGATCGAGGCCGTGGACTCAGCGAATGGCGTGACCAACACCGTCGGTCGGAGGAGCGTGTCGAACGAGGTGCTCAGCGAGTCTGACGAGTCGGCTGCAGGCGTGAATGCAGCTCTCGGGTCCTGGAGTTTAGGGTTGATTGCGACGACGTTGGTCTATGCCGTATGCCAAGGGTAGCGACGTGCGAGAGAGACAGCCCTGGAGCGGTGTAGGAAGGCGCCCGGCCTGTCGGGCTCAATGGCCCGGCCTAGGCGTGTAGCTTGGTATATACAGCACCTATATAGACGCATTTACCACTTTTGGTCAGGAAAGGGAGAATATAGAGGATACAGCATCGCATGAGAAGCACGTCAAAAAAAAAAAGAGACAGCCCTGCCCTGCAACAGCCGCCACCGTAGAACAGCAGCACGCGCAATCTACTTGCCGGAAACACCGTATCACACACACGCCTCGCGGCGACCCTATCGAAGGCTCGAACCCATCTGCGCGTCCTCAGATCCAAAAAGAAAGGAAGAAACCGCCGCAGCGCAAATGTAAGGCTCTCGATGCCACCGCGCACACGCACCGAGATATGCACTCTGTGTGCGGCCGCCCGTGAGGTGTTCTCCCATTCGGCTGCCCCGGTTCCGGGTCCAAGTATACACATGCGGGAAATCCCAGACCCAGTGTCATGGGAGTGTCGCAACACAGCATGCGCGAGAAAGGAAAGGAAAAAGGGAACATCAAAAAGGGCGGAGCGGAGCGGAGCATGTGCACAGCTTTCCTCATGCACCTGCGTCTGGTCGTCGGGTCCGGGCCTTTTTTTTCCCTGCTGCAAGCTTGTCCTTCATGTCGGTCTGACTGCCTGCCCTGCCATTTCCATTCGATCTCGAGATTGCAGGAACGCCACCCGGGACATGAACCAAGATGTCGAGTGTCTGCCGCGCGGACCTTGCGAGCGTGATGATGTACTTGCTAGGTTACATCTATGTGCATCAGGTGGGATTGGTGCGACGCGATCGGGATCCCGTCCATGCTGCCTGTTCCCAGCCAATGCGTGTCATTGATTGACATGTCACGTGGAATGGCTTCTGAGAAAGGCAGCGCCGTGGTACAGGGCGTCCATGTTCATGCCGGACGCCCGAAAGGGCACAGCGAGTAGCGACAGGCGGGCTGCAGGATTGTGTTTTCGCGCGAGTCGATTGGGTGAGTGCAACGGCGTTGGTGGTCGTCGTTATTGGAGAATAGACGGGAGGAGGGCTTGATGCAAGGTGATGTCGATGTTAGTCGGTCGTGCTTATTGGAACCCGACAACCTTCTACCTCCTCCCTGCCCGCCCGCCCGCGCACCGCCCGTCATTGCTGCTGCGGCGGTTCACATGGAAATGGCGGTAGCGCCAGGCAGTCGGGAGGCGTTAAGGAGCTGTCACGGCATCTCTTGTGTAGCTGTAGCCTGTATCGCTGGTGCGCACGACCACACCGTCGGGTCTAGCACGAGACCGCAGATGCTCGGTCGAGGCGCGCTGGACGTCAGTGACCGCCGACGACATGTGTGTGTGTTGCACGTGTATATGTGTGTGTGCATCTTGACGGAAGCTTGAAGGGACGCTTGTCCACACGTCCGTCATGTCGTGGAGTGTGTCTACTGTAGGTACTGTCGCGTCACAGGGACGGAGCCAATTGAGATACAGCAAGTATATTGTCAGCACAACAACGGCGCACGATTGGCGACAGTTGAGACGAGACCGGGGTGGGAGTTGGGAGTAGTGATCCGCTCCGTCATTGGCATTACAGCATTGCAGTGGTCCACAAGAGCAGCGAGGGCAGTCTGAACAGAAGAGTGGTATGCATGTTGAGCCATGGGACGGGACGTGTTAGTGGCAGTATTCCAGTGTTGGAGTATTACAGATTCTGTTCGCAGCCACATCCAGACGCTTTGAAAGCCTGCCAGGTGTCTTGTGAGCGGAACGTACCGGTGAAGAGTGCAATATAGATGCCTTGTATCATCCGCCAGAATGCCTGTCACGGCCGAAGGAGGATAGAGCATGAGATCTGCCATCGCTGCCATAGATCGGGTGGCCGGCGCGAGCGACCAATCGATCCGCACATAGCAGGGCTTTCAGATCTCCAGAGCCTCGCAGATGAAGAATGGTAAATGGATGGCTTTGCCGCTTTGCAGACTTGCAGTGCCATAATAGACGAAGGTACCGCCGCCTTGGCTGTCAATTCAGGAGAGGCCGCTTCCATTCACAGACCCTGGTGAAGTAGCCCTGTACTATAATTCTGTGCCATCCTTCGCGTCGTCACAGTCGTCACTGACTGGTGGGTACTTTGGTACATGATAAATGAAGTAACGTAGTCATGCCCTGCGCCTGCACCTGCACCCGCTGTAGGACACGACAGGGTGGATGGCGGCACGGTGGACCGAGATAGCACCACGCCGTCCACGCCGTCCACGCCATCTCCACGAAGCCGCCTGTCAACAACATCGCCGCCGTTTCAGCACTTCCGGCCGTGTCCAAGGAGTCGCCAAGCAGTACGCACATGCCACCTGCCACCTGCCACCTGCAGATGCTGAGACATCACATGCAAGCCCGATTGCCATTGTGCTGATGCTGTACTCTGGTGGTGAAAGTGATTGAGAGGGAGACAGGTAGAATGGATGTCAGGAGAACAGGAGAAGCTATACAGCAGAGACCGGAGACGTAAAGAAAAGTGATGGTGGTAGTGGAAAGTGAAAAGCCGATAGACGGTACCATTACCAGGAATTGCGTCTCGACTCCGCCCTGCCTTGCCGCCCAAAGTACCGGATCCTTCCTTGCCAGCGTGCAGACGGCCTCGCGCGCCACGGTTCATGGAATCATGGGTTGAGAGCAGGCCGAGTCGGGATGTGGAAAGTGGCAGCAAAAGAGGCGTACTTGGCAGGCGCCGGTAGCCCGGTAGCCCAGTCCTCGCGCCGTTTGGGGCCCGCTGATCAACACTCGTCCAGCGAGTCACAGTACTGCTAGTTTAGTCTCAAGTACAAGCGGTTACATGTATAGCCGTGTTGACGATGGTAGGGGTGCTGTCAGATTGATGGATGGCAATTTACATATATTGTTGTTCACGATCGACTCGCACTAGGAAAGAGATTCATGATCTTATGCTAGGTATTACCTGGCTACGTACACGTATTGTAGTCTCTCGTCCCTAGCATTTCCCCTTTCAAGTCACTCACCAGACAGTGGACAGCCTATGGCAATGGAGGAGGGTGTAAGGAACAGCGACTGCAGAGGCTATAGTGCAGAGTGCAGGGGACGGATGGGATACAGTACACAGGTGCATACAGTACAGCAGTAGGAGCAGATTGACCAAGCCCTACCTGCATAAGCCACGGACCAAACGTACATGGAACTTGGGTGTCACTGGGTGTGTGCCGCGACGGTGGATTTGTGGATTTTGTCAACTGTACTTTCGTTAGTACCCAACTAACTATTTGTATGTACTCAAATCAACAAAAACTCCCTCCGCCCTGAGTAGTAGTCTGACACACCCGAACGAGCGGGCGGCCAGTAGTAGTCCAGTCCGGTGACAGCTGTGCGGTCGGCAGAGTTCAACGACGTGCCCGCTCCCTCAAGCCGCTAAACCTTTCTCCCTCCCTCTCTCTCTCTCCTCCCTGCACTTTACATGTATGTACTCCACTCCACTACCTCACAAGTCAATCTCGAGTAGTAGTAGTTCCGACATGAGCATGCAGCCTGCAGGGAAACATCCATATGCAAGGTGCGTGCTTTCGATTCGACCTTGCCATCGACGGGCTGTCGGATCTTGTTGACCAGATCTCGGTTCTTTCTCTGCAGATTCCCAGTACATGTATACTGGTACGGTAATATGTACTGTATACAAGAGACAGTACACTACAGCACAGGAGGCGAGACCTGCCAATGCACACGCACGCACGCACCGTGCTGTACTTACTGTACACTTGCTCTTAGCTGAAGCTCGTGCGCAGACTTTTGCGATGCCTCGATTGGGAATGGAAAGGTCCGCGGAGCTGGTGACCGTTGTTGCAGCACCGGCGTGCGTCAGGCAAAGAGAGTTGGCTAGTGTATGTTTGCGTGAGTGATGCCAGGTTCGACATGCCCTGCCGGCCACGCCCTGCTCATGCCCATGCCCTGAGCACCCAAAACCTAACGGCGGCATAGAGCTTGCTAGTCGGATTCCAGAGCCTCAGCACAACACAACGCGCGATGCGGCCCGTTGATCTGGCTTGCCGCCCTTGATGGACCACCATCCACCACCCGGACTACACGACCCCCCTTATGGCGCCACGAGCTGTCATCGGTTCTCAACTCCTCGGGATCCGCGCGACCCTTGTCCTCCCGCCCGTCCTGCTGTTTTGCTGCCTGTCCGCAACACTGCATGAGCGCAAGCGACTCCTTTCTTGGCCTAGCCGACCAGGGACGCATAAGCTCTGCCGCCGGCTCATTCACCGATTGCCTGGGCGTTGTATCGACCCGACTCGACGATACCTTGCTCCACTCCAGCACGGCCATCTGCTACCTAATCGTGGATCCGATCGTTCCAAGCTACGCTATCCGTCAAAACCATCTGGTTACCTCGTCCGCCGACGACTGACGTTAGCACTTGGACTTTCATTCCATTCTTCGCTTCCTTCACGCCTCACAATCCTACGACATCCCGATCGAACTTCTTTCTTTAACTGTTGAACTGCACGTCCACGGCTTCTTCCTTACAGACCTGCAATTCTATCCCAGCCGCACACTAAGCTTCCGGCCTGATTCCTCCTTGTACCTGAACGGCCGAAACGAAGAGACGTCCTCGACCGACCGGGATTTGCACCTGCGTTCCTCACTATTGCCGGAGCCAGCCACAAACTGATTTTTTTACTCGACTCATGACTTGAAAGGCCAAGCATCCAACTCTCACGACTATCGCAGAAACAGGACCGATGGAATTCTACCGTCAGAGCGTCGTTTATTCACCACAGCCCCGCGAGTACAGACGGGACTCTCCTCATTTGCCCACCCCAGAAACCTCCCGCAGCAGCAACGGATCGCTTGACGAGCAAATCCCTCGAACGTATACACGCAACGGCATGAGGATCTGTTCATTACTTACCAACGATCAACCTGATCGTGTGACCAAACCTCGGGATCGAACATACCATGGCGTCACAGACGGTCGACACCGTGCTGCACCCCAATCACCTCCCTATCATGACTTGGACAGCCACAAGCCTTCGCTGCCTCCTCTCAAGACAGTATGTCGATCTCTGTGGTGTGCACTGATTTTGTTACTGATCAAGTATAGGTCTTGAACGGCACCATCACATCACCGCCCAATACACCTCCATCACAGCATCGCTTGTTCCAACCTGGTCCTCGAGAGCCAGCCTTCTCTGCTTGCACGTACAAGCCCCCTGCTTTGTATCCCAACAAGAAACCCCGCACCGAGGGTGGCCTTGACCCTTCTCCCACCTTCCAATCGAGGAGTAATTTGAGCTCTCCTGGTGCGCCAACTGCACTAGTCAATGAACGCCGGGAATCGTTCTATCAGGCGCCTACATTGAGGCAAGAACATACCTACCCCAGCTCTGCCAACTATCACCACTCCCGAGGTCGTGTGGACGATGCACGCTCGCGGCCAGGTGCAAAGACTGCCAACGGGTCCTACAGATCACCGGAGATGGCCACATACCCTTCGACTCGAGCAGACCACTCTTCGTCTACACGAATGCGGACATCTGCTGATTACTTTCCATCGTCTTCCACCGATCGATACGCCTTGCCTTCCGAAAGGCCCTTCTTGGACAGACGCCCCTCCGGCGTGAACGCTTTACACCATCTTGACACTCCTCACGCTGCATACCCACCATCACGATCGCCCCACTACTCGCTACCTTTGCGAGAAGACTCTGGCGCCCCGAAAGAACAGTCTCATTATGCGGATCGCGGCAGGATACATGCCCCGGAGATGTACAACCGACTAGGCTACGAAGAGGCACAGCCAACATTCTTCATGCCTAGCCACTACGACTACCAACAGGGGAAGACACGCAAACGCAGCAACTTGCCAAAGCAGTCAACCGAGATTATGAAGACGTGGTTCGATCAGGTAGGCCAAAATAATCCCTGGCATATTCAAATATCGCTGACCATTGGTTCAGAACATTACCAACCCCTACCCTTCGGAGGACCAGAAAGCTGTCTTCTCCAATGTAAGTAAAGCTTCTCCATGACATACGTCTCGATCAAAGCTGATTCACGACGACTAGGCGACCGGCATCAGCATGACTCAAGTGAGCAATTGGTTCATCAACCATCGCCGCCGGTGTCCCGAACTGCGAGATAAGCGAGACAAAACGCGCGTGGGTGGACTCGATGGAGGTGATTGAGACTATCCACCACGATCGCAAAGGCGCACCTGCACCTGCATGCTGTACTCTCGCTTCTACCCCAGACCATTACTGTCATGCAACCAGACCGATGCACGCGAGCCAGACACGCCAGGCCACCGTCGACATTTCAAATGCACATCGACTTTGAGTTATTATTGCCAAACGAAACGAACACCACGACCCTACGTGTGAACCCTGGTCTGCACTAGACCATGTTCGTCTTGCTTCCACAAAGGGCTCGGATCGGCGCATCGACCGGCTTCCCGCAGCAGATCTGGATCTCGATCTGAATATTATGCAGCTTCAACGACCTGTATACGACCACCGCTGCCATGCATGCTACGCCATACCATGCCGTGCCGTGCATGCATCAACTATCTCCTTTTGGGAGGAGATGGGTGGCTGATCTTTTGCGCCGCCACCTCGCCCAACCACTATCCCCGGCTTGCCTGCCGATTCGATGCTTTACCCCGGCGAACAGCGCCTGCATGAGCGCGTAAAAGCTACTGCACCACTGCTTCGGGACGTGGGTCCTGCGCACTAATCACACAAGCGACAAGTGATAAAGATGATAATGCGACATGAATCAAGAAAAAAGCATACCAACATTTTTCCAGCAAGCAGCAGAAGAAGCATAGCCTGCCAGCTTCTCTTTCGGCTAATAGCGACGATTGACGCTCATGGCCCTCAACCCACTCTTACTGCATGCAGTATAGGGTAATTCCGGGATTCTCTCTACGGACATCCATGGATTTGGGAAAGCGCCGAGAGTCACGGCGAAGCGAAGAATATCTCTTTCGAGCAAACGCACGAGAGATTGCTGGGGTCTCGGCTTCAGGCCAACCGTGCATTGACACGGAACATTTCTGATTTATCTTTCTTTTCTTTGAAGGAGGAATTTCTCGATTGAGCGAGCACACATGCATTCATGCATAACATAATAATGTCTAATATTAATTAACCTGATTTTCTGCAAGAACAACACCATACACGTGTCCTGCACCTCACAAACGTCACTAGTAGAAGAGGGAAGCTACCTCTAGGATCGTTGAAAACAACACGAGTCAAAATACACCACATGCTGTCATTATTATCAGCGCATGATGCACGCTGATGTCCAACATTAATAACAATAACACTTGCTGTTGTATTATGGATGTGACATTTAAACATCAGCGGTGACATTCCACCCAAAAACCTTCATGGTCATGAACCTAGACGAAGCTTTTTCGTTCCCTCGCGCGCTCTCACCTCCTCTTGCTTTGCTTGCCTGCTTACCTGCCCTGCCGCGGAGATGGAGCTGTGAGGATCTTCACGACAGCAGCGGCAGGTCAAACGCAAAGAAATAATCCCACGAGACGTAAAACCGCAAGCTGGACTGAAGCCCTCGGTGGAGTTGACTATCACTGCCACTACTCTTACTGAAGGGCGTTGCATGGACGACAATTCGGCCTCGCCTCGCGGCAACTTCTCAAAGCGAAAGGCACGACCGATGCGCAGGCCAGCCAGCCAGACGGACAGGCCAAGGCCAAGCACAGAAGGGAAAGAGAAGGGCCGCGAAGAACTCTACTGCTATACTCTCTCCCTTCCCGGATCCTGGATCTCGGATGCTCGAAAGTAGTAACGGGTTGAACGCCCACGGAGAAAGAGAGATGAAATCGCCAATATACCCGCCTGAGACAATAAAATCGCACTTCGGCTTCTTCAAAAAGTCCTCAAGCCTGGTTTCCCTTCGCACTTGTGTGCTTGAGGCATCTGACCCCATGTCTCGGAGCATTTGAGCAGCTCTTCTTTGCGTGGTGAGACATGGCATTCGAGCCGACACGTGGTGGAAACCATGGCACTATGGAATGGGATGGCTGACCCGAGTGCGTGGGCAAGTTGAGTTTCGACTGTTTGGATTTGTGGAAGCGCTGCCCTGAACCACGGGTACGAGATGTATACGGCGCCGGAACAGGGTTTGGCGATTTGAGTGCGTGCCTGGCTGATGTTGGGGCGGGCGGGTGCTCGCCATGTGGCAGATGCGGTATTGAGTTTGTGGCAGATGCAGCTGTGCAGTATTGAGTTTTGGACGCAGGACGCCTGGACTTAATAGCTATCGCCGAAAGCTAAGAAGACGATGTAGTAGTCGGGCCCGGCCACTAGGGAGCGAGGCAGCCGTTGTGACGGTTTCGTAGGAAGGTCGACCCGAATGCTAGCCTCATCTCCACAGGTTGATCACTTCACCTGTGCGAGCAAACGTCGTCTGTAACAAAGTCAAAAAAGATAGTGCCCGCGGTCAGCACAAGAACTTGGACATCTAGCGATGCGCGGAGGGCGGTGAGGCGGTCGGTAGGAACTCTCGAGGTCTGCAGGTTTGGCAGATGTGGGTGTCAGGTAGGTTTGACTTGTCGTCTCTCGTCTCCCGAAACGACTTCCGTTGTCGTAAGGCAGGCAGTCGTGGCGGTGTTCTTCTACATGTATCCAAGTACTCGTCAAGGGTACAATCCTATACGCCATAGATGCATGGAACCTCGATTGCTAGTCCAGGGGTCTTGTCACGAGAATGAACATGGAAGACGTGTTCAGATAACGTTTCATACCTGCATATTGCGCCCTTTGCCCAGATTCACTTTCGTAGCGGCGACACAACCAATGACTGACGTGGCAGACGTGCGGAGATGTCTCCGGAGGCGTGATAGCTTGAAGCCGCGGTATTTCCTGTCCGATTCCAAGGATGTGTGTGCGCAGTCAAGGTTTGAGGGATGGGTTTTGGTGAGGAATCCTCGCGTTTTTGACCAATGTGCAGATAGGGCTTGCCCAGGCTGCATCCTGCGTGCCCGCGAGCACCACACACTGAGCCTCATCCAGGACCACGAGGCCTCGAATCATGGATCCCTCCGCTCGTATGGCCATCTTGATGGGCTACGTCTTCTTCGGCACGCCGCTGCCGAGGCCTCTCTTCACATTGGCATCTCGACCAAGGTGTTGGGCAACTAGTGCGAACAGAGAGTTCTGCCCTGCACACAGCGGACAGCTGTAGGCGTGCCGCCCGTGCGTGACAGAAACCCGAGCCTTGGTGTCTTGTCTTGTCGGCCGTGCAGCCGCGACGGCCTTGGTGAGTGCGACTGGGCAGCAACCCGGATATGTAATTCTTCTCAGCAGATAGGTTTTCTGTTCATGCCGGTCACGACTCGCATCTTTGAGGGGGTTTGCTGCCGGTATCGATGTGATGTACCTATATGCACGCGAGCCCAAAAATGTCACAGTCTTACAGATGCCTGAGCAAAACAACGGGATTGGTGGTCCCTTCGGCTCCTTCGGCAAGCCGATTGTTGGTAAGCTTGTCATCATCGTGCAGACCCACCGATCATCTGTAA
>Ga0265797_10008650_pt1 | contig 13485 bp, 13 predicted proteins | sample P2T30metagenome_FD_192433 | JGI IMG/M metagenome (GOLD analysis project Ga0265797, IMG submission 192433) | Plant litter microbial communities from East Loma Ridge, Irvine, California - P2 T30 | ecosystem: Environmental > Terrestrial > Plant litter > Unclassified | place: USA: California... | reverse complement strand
CGAGCCGGTGGGCTCCATTACCAGTGCCGAAATGCTGCGCTATTGGCGCGTTACCAACGGCCTGAAACTGTATTACTTTCCCCCTTACCAGCAAGATACGCCCTTTGATTGGGGCGATGACCGCTTGTAGGCTGCGAGAAGTAAAGCGAAGCGGCAAGACCAACCTAACGGCGCTTTTGGCCGTTGTTAGGCACTTTATCAGGCTACTTTCGCTATGCTATCCTCCCTGCTGCTCGTTACCCGCGATTATAGCTATTACCTAGTGCGCCTGCAAGACCTAGCCGTGCTGTACCTGCCCAAGGTGCTGTCGGCTATTGTATTGCTGGTCGTTGGCTGGTGGCTTATCAGCTGGGTAAGCCGGCTGGTAGCCACGGCTACGGCCCACTTCGACGTGTCGCTCAGCTCGTTCCTGACCAGCATGTTCAACATCGCGCTCAAGGCGCTGTTGCTCATCTCCGCAGCGGGTATGGTGGGCTTCGAAACGACCTCATTCGTAGCCATTTTAGGCGCGGCGGGCTTGGCCGTGGGCTTGGCCCTGCAAGGCACACTGGCCAATTTTGCGGGTGGAGTGCTCATTTTGGCCTTCAAGCCCTTCACCGTGGGCGACGTTATCGAAAGCCAGGGCCGCACGGGCACGGTGCAGTCCATCCAGATTTTTAATACCATCCTGCTCACTTCGCAGGGCGATACCGTTATTCTCCCCAACGGCTCGACCTCCAACGGCGTCATCGTCAACAAAGCGCATCCTAAACGGGCGCTGGTTGAAATTCAGCTCGAATTGCCTGCTGATACCGACATCGACGCGTTGCGCCATCGCGCCTTGCCGCTGCTAATGCAAGAAGACCAAACCCTGGACATACCTGCCCCGCAAGTCAATATTCTATCCTTAAAGCCTGGCGGTAGCCTCACGGTAGCTTTCCGCGCCTACACCCAGCCAGGCCAGGAAGATGTCGAGCGCAACCGCCTTATGGAGAAGCTTCAGCAGTTTTTTGCCAGCGAAGCCAAGCCAGCATAAGCGAGTCGCTCGCTGGCCGCAGTTTAGCGCGTAGCGCCTACTGGCCCAAAAACGGGTGCAGTCTCCAGACTACCGGAAAAGATGCTATTTGGGCACCTCTACTCCGGCAGTCTGGAGGCTGCACCCATCGTTATGGCTGGTAGTCGCGCCGCTGTGTGGCCAAGACTGCTGCCAGCGCACTATACCGGTACTACTACCACCTTTTTAGTCTCGAAAAACTCCTCCTCGAAGAAGTCTTTCAAGTCAACTACTCGCGCTACAAGGCCGCTTTCAGCGATTTCTTCTTCCAAGTCGCCGCCTTTCAGATAGTACAGCCCAGCGCCCGGTGCGGGGTGCTTTTTGTAGCTGTGTAATATCCAGGGGTGGAAGGTGGCGAGGCGGGCCACTGCCCGGCTCACTACGAAATCAAATTTCTCGCGCACCTGCTCGGCGCGGGTTTGCTCGGCTGTGACGTTGCTTAGGCCCAAGGCCGCGGCCATAAACTGCACAGCCCGAATCTTCTTGCCGATGCTGTCAACCAAATGAAACTTCACCTCGGGGAACAGTATGGCCAGCGGCAGGCCCGGCAGGCCGCCGCCCGTGCCCACATCAAGCACCGCGCTGCCCGCCGGGAAGCTCAGCACCTTTGCAATGCCCAGCGAGTGCAGAATATGCCGTTCCACAAGGTTGTCGGCATCGGTGCGGGCCACCAGATTTATCTGCGCATTCCAGGCCTTAAACTCGGTTTCGAGCTGGGTAAACTGCGTAAGTTGCTGCGGGGTGAGCTGGGGGAAGTATTTGGTAAGTAGCTGCATCAAAGAGCAAGTGAAATGGTGCCCGTCAGGCTGAACGCAGTGAAGCATCTCTACCGCACCGTTTGGTCTTTATTCCATTGGTGCGGTAGAGATGCTTCACTGCGTTCAGCCTGACGATTTAGCGCCAAGCCAATCAATTATAATCAATTAAATAAACTCTTTCTTGTCCTTCACCATGTCGAAGAGCAGTTCGCGGGCGCGGTGCAACTGGGCCTTCACGGTGCCGAGCGGGGCTTTCAACTCGGTCGCGATTTCTTCGTAGCTCAGCTCATCGAAGTAGCGCAGGCTCACGAGGCGTTGGTACTTATCGGGTAGCAGCGACACGACGTGGCGCATTATCTCGATTTTCTGGTTTTTGATGGTCGTATCGGCCGGGTTCAGGTCGTTATCGCGGAATTCCAGCTGAATTTCGTCGCCGTCGCCCATTTTTACTGCCGAGTCAATGCTCATGGTTTTGATTTTATTCTTGCGAATAAAATCAATGCAGTTATTGGTGGCGATGCGGAAAAGCCAGGTGCTGAACGCAAATTCGGGGTTGAACTTGTGCAGGTTCTTAAACGCCTTGGCGAAGGCCTCGATGGTGAGGTCTTCGGCGTCGTCGGGGTTGCGCACCATTTTGAGCACAACGTGAAACACCGGCTTCTTATAAATCTGCATCAGCTCGGCATACGCGCTCTGGTCGTCGTGGTCGACGGCGGCGCGAATCAGCTTGAAGTCGTGCCGGGCTTTAGACGAAAACTGTTTCTGAATATCAGCGGGGTTTACTTCCATTGGAGCGGGCGGCGCACCAGGAGCGAGAGGCCCCAAGCGCTATAAAAAACTAGGTACAGAAAATCGAGTAAGGGCAGTGCAGCTACCGGCAATGCCTGGCCGAGACGACGTGTCAGGGGTATATAAGCCGCAAGTAGCAGCAATGTTCGCGCCAACCAGATTACTCCCAAAGATATAAAATTTTCGGGGGAAAGTGCTATCGTGAATAGTACTGGCGTCAACAAATAAAAAAATAAATTTGTGCCCATAAATATAGCTAACCGCCAACGGTCGGCCGCTCGGTAGCGGCTACCGGCCGAGAGGTGCCGCCGCTTTTGGCGCCACCAGCCGCCCCAGGTTTCGACTGGCTCACTGATGGTTTGGGCCGGTGGGTCGGCCACCACCGTGGCCCGTGCGCCGCGTGCTACGGCGTCCTGCACTAGCAAGTCGTCGTCGCCCGAGAGGCGGCGTATGTGGCTAGCAAAGCCTTTAGTACTCTGGAATGTAGCGCGCGTGTAAGCCAAATTTCGGCCCACACCCATATACGGTTTGCCGGCCCAGGCTAGGCCTAAGTACTGCGCGGCCGTGAGTAAGGTTTCGTAGCGGATGAGCTTATTGAGCAAGCCCGGCCGCTCGGCGTAGCCCGAAAAACCGAGTACGATATCACTGCCATTTTTTTGTGCAAAGCCGCGTTGCATTAGCCGCAGCCAGTCGGCACTGACAGGACGGCAGTCGGCATCGGTAAATAGCAGGCGCTCGTGGCGGGCCGCCTTGATGCCGAGCGTGAGGGCGTACTTTTTGGGGGCAAAGCCCGCGGGCGTATGCGATACTGACACAAGCCGAAAACGGCCGGGGTAGTACTGCGCCAGCTGCTGGGCGTAGAGCTCGGTTTCATCGTGGCTGCGGTCGTTGATTAGTACCAACTCGAAGCCCGCCGAATAGTCTTGGTTCAGCAGCAGCGGCACTAGCTCGCGCAGGTTATCCAGCTCGTTGCGGGCGCACAGGATGATAGAAACCGGCTCGGTATCGGGGCCGGGCTCGGCGGCGGCGGCTTCGAGCGGGCGGCGGGCAAACGGCCCAAAATACCGCGCCCAGTACCAAAGCTGTACCAGGAGCAGCGGCAGCAGCAAAAGGGCGGGCGGAAGCGAAGAAAGCGGAGGTAACGGCACGGGACTAGACCACAAAGGTACGGGCGGGCCGCAGGCTGGGCCGAATAATGCGCCGAAAAGCACCCGCCCGGCCGAAGTACCTTTGTAGTAGCGCCAGGCTGCCGCTTGGCGAAGTGCCGCCCCATTTGGCCCGCACCCAGCTATTTGCCAAGCCGAAGCTTGGCGCTACTTCCAGTATGACCTTTGACCTTTTGGCCCGCGACGCGGGCACCAAGGCCCGCGCCGGCCTGCTCACTACGGCGCACGGCGCCATCGAAACGCCCATTTTTATGCCCGTCGGCACAGCGGGCACGGTGAAGGCTGTGGGCCAGCGCGACCTCAAAAACGACGTGCAGGCTCAGATTATCCTCGGCAATACCTACCATCTCTACCTGCGCCCTGGCCTCGACGTGCTGCAAGCCGCCGGTGGCCTGCACAAGTTCAACGGCTGGGACCGACCTATCCTCACCGATAGCGGTGGCTACCAAGTGTTTTCGCTTAGCGGCACGCGCAAGATTAAGGAGGAGGGCGTTACGTTTCGCTCGCACATCGACGGCTCGAAGCACCTGTTTTCGCCCGAGGGCGTGATGGATATTCAGCGTCGCATTGGGGCCGATATCATCATGGCCTTTGACGAGTGCACGCCCTGGCCCTGCGAGTACGACTACGCCCGCCGCTCGCTGGACATGACGCACCGCTGGCTCAAGCGCTGTATCCAGCGCCTCGACACCACCGAGCCGCTCTACGGCTACGAGCAAACGCTTTTTCCCATCGTGCAGGGTAGTACGTTTAAGGATTTGCGGGTGCAGTCGGCCGAGTTCATTGCCGAGCAGGGCCGGGCCGGCAATGCCATCGGCGGCCTCAGCGTGGGCGAGCCGGCCGAGCTGATGTATGAGATGACCGAGCTGGTTTGCGACATTTTGCCGCAGGACAAGCCACGCTACCTCATGGGCGTGGGCACGCCAGCCAATATCTTGGAGAACATTGCGTTGGGAGTTGACATGTTCGACTGCGTAATGCCGACCCGCAACGCCCGCAACGGCATGCTATTCACCACGCAGGGCATTATCAATGTCACGAACAAGAAGTGGGAGATGGATTTTTCGCCCATCGACGAAGAACTCGGCGGGCACGCCAGCACGTTTTACACCAAGGCATACATGCGGCACCTGTTTCAGGCCAAGGAAATGCTCGGTGCCCAAATCGCGTCAGCGCACAACCTCACCTTTTATCTGTGGCTGGTGAAAGAAGCACGCAAGCAAATCGTGGCCGGCACGTTTGGGGCCTGGAAGCCAGGTATGGTGGAGAAGCTGATGCGTAGGCTGTAACTACCTGTTATGGTAGAAAGCGCCTGTCATTGCGAGCGAAGCGCGGCAATCTTTTCGTCACGTTCGCACCTACCGCTTAGGTATGAAAACTTACTATGTCTACATTCTTACCAATCAAAACCATACGGTGCCCTACGTCGGTGTTACAAAGGACTTGGCCCGCCGAGTAGCTGAGCATAAAGCAGGTGTGCACGAAGGATTCGCCCAGTAGTACGGCTGGGCTGCTATTGACCGCGAAAAACAATTGAAAGCTGAGGCGCGGGCCAAGAAGCTGGCACTGATTAATCAGTCAAATCCTTCCTGGAAGGAACTGGCAGACGTTGGTGAATGAAGCGGCCGTTAAGGAAAGATTGCTGCGCTCCACTTCGTTGCGCTCGCAATGACAGACGATTAGTTAGCTCCAAATGAGACTCAAGCTCTTAGATAAATACATCATCTCCAAGTTCCTCACCGCGTTTTTCTTCACGGTGGTGATGCTGGTGTCGGTGATTTGCGTGATTGACTACACCGAGAAAAACGACGATTTTATTCACCATAATCTCTCGTTTGGGCACGTTTTCACGCACTACTACATCTACCTGTTCCCGTATTTTGCCAACCTGCTCTCGCCGATTACCATCTTTTTGGCGGTGGTGTTTGTGACGGCTAAGCTGGCGGCGCGCACCGAAATCGTGGCTATGCTGGCCAGCGGTATGAGCTTCAAGCGGTTGCTGCTGCCCTACCTCATGGGAGCGACGATTATCGGGGCGCTCACGTTTTACTTGGTGGGCTGGGTTATTCCGAAGGGTACCAAGAAGATAGTAGCATTTGAGTCGGTAGTAGTGAAGGAGCCGTTTCGCTACGAGGGGCGCAACGTGCACATGAAAATCTCGCCCGAGAGCTACGTGTATCTCGAAAGCTACAGTAGCGGCAACAACACGGGCTTTCACTTTGCCCTCGAAACCTTTGATGGCACCATCCTGCGCCGCCGCATGACGGCCGATAACCTGGCCTGGGACAGCGTGAAGCACGCTTGGAAAATGTCGCCGCAGTTGGTACGCACTTTCGTGGGCACGCAAAATGAGACGCTGAAAAGCCTGCCCGCCCGCGATACCACGATGAACCTCTATCCCAAGGACTTCGCCAACACCTACCGCCTGGCCGAAACCCTAACCTCGCCCGAGCTGGATGCCCTCATTGCGAATAAAATCTTGCGCGGGGCCGATGATACCGCCCAGTACATTAGCGTGCACTACGAGCGCTTTGCCTACCCGTTCGACATCCTCATTCTCACCTTTATCGGAGTGGTGCTGAGCGCCCGCAAAAGCCGCGGCGGCGTGGGCGGGCAAATTGCGCTGGGCTTCGTGCTGGCTTTTATCTTCATCATTTTTGTGATGCTGAGCCGCAACCTGGCCCAGGTGGGCAGTATGCCGCCGCTGCTGGCGGCTTGGTTTCCGGGCATGGTATTCTCGCTCATCGGGCTAGGGCTGTACCGGGTGGTGCCCAAATAGCGGTGAACTGGTGAATGGGTGAGTGTTCTTGGATAACTCGTTCTTTCGCAACTCACCAGTTCTCCGATTCACTATCTCGCCGATGCTAAAAGACTACCTCAAACTCCATTTCATCGTGCTGCTGTGGGGCTTCACGGCCATCCTGGGCAAGCTGATAAAATTGCCGCCGGTCGAGCTGGTATTTTGGCGCACGCTGCTGGCCAGCGGCGGGCTGGCCGGGCTGCTGCTGGTGCGGCGCACGGGCTGGCGCGTGGCCCCCGCCGAGGCGCTGAAGCTGCTGGGCGTGGGCGCGCTGGTGGCCGCGCACTGGATTACGTTCTTTCTGGCCGCCCGCCTCTCCTCAGTGAGCGTGTGTTTGGCCGGACTGGCCACGCTGGCTTTGTGGACCTCGCTGCTGGAGCCGCTGCTGCTGTGGCGGCGGGTGCGCCCCTACGAAGTGGGCCTGGGCCTGCTGGCGATGGTGGGCCTGTATTTGATTTCGCAGGCCGAGCTCAACCAACTTACCGGCCTACTGGTGGCGGTGGCTTCGGCGGGGCTGTCGGCGCTGTTTAGCGTGCTCAACTCGCAGCTGGTCAAGCGCCACCCGCCCACGCGGCTCACCTTCTACGAGATGCTGGGCGCCTGCCTGAGCATCGTGGCCTTTATGCCCGTGTACAGCCGCTATTTCACGCAGGGGCAGGGCTTGCGGCTCGCGCCGCACGGCTACGATTGGCTGTGGCTGCTGCTGCTGGCTGGCGTCTGCACGGTGTACGCTTTCTCGACCTCAGTCGAGCTGATGAAGCGCCTTTCGGCCTTCGTCGTCAACCTGACCATCAATCTGGAGCCGGTATATGGCATTGTGCTGGCGCAAATTCTGTTTGTACTAGGCGTGCGCAGTTTTGGGCAGGAAAAAATGTCGGGCGGCTTTTATATGGGCACGATACTGATATTAGCGAGCGTACTCGTGCACCCCGTACTCGACCAGTGGAACCAGCGCCGGGCGCGCAAGCAGGCGGTGGATGTGGTGGTGTAACAGTAGGCCTTGCGAGCGCCGCGCAGCAATTGCACCCGAACGGCGTGGCTGAACAGGTATAATTGCTGCGCGGCACCCGCAGTTCCAAGACTTATAGCTGTCCCCGCCATACCGCATATTCGCTGGGCCACGCCAAAACCGGCGCTTCTGCTGGCCCCGGGAATAGCCCGTACACCGCCGAGCCCGAGCCCGAAAGGCTGGCATACGCTGCCCCAGCCGCGTAAAGCTGCTCCTTAATGGCAGCCAGCACCGGGTAAGCGGGCGTCAGGGCCGTTTCAAAATCATTGCTCACTACATCGCGCCAAGTGCCGATAGGCTGGGCCAGCGCCTCGCGCAGCGGCACGGCGGGCGCTTTGGGCACGATGCGGGCGTAGGCTTCGGCCGTGCTGATGTGCAGGCCCGGGTACACTACCACGCAGGCCGTGCCGCTCAGGCTCAGGGCAATATCTTCGAATACGTCGCCTTTTTCGAGCGCTAGCCGGGGCTTGTTTTGAATGAAAAATGCGCAATCGGCCCCCAGTTGGCGGGCGTAGTGTTCCAGCTTTTCGGCCGGCAGGCTCAGCCCAAAAACGTCGCTTATCGCCCGTAGGGCAAAGGCCGCATCAGCCGAGCCGCCACCCAAACCCGCGCCGATGGGCACGATTTTGTGCAGCTGCATTTGGGCGAAGGGCAGGTCGGCAAAATCGGCTTTGAGCAGCTCGTAGGCTTTGAGGCACAGATTAGTACCGACCTCGCCAGGGATGGGGCGGCCCGTGAGCGTGAGGCTGGGACCGGCTTGGCTCTTGGGCGCGGGCAGCACTTCGAGCACGTCGGCCCAGGGCAGGGGCAAAAACACGCTTTCGAGCGTGTGGTAGCCATCGGGCCGGCGGGCCGTTACGTAGAGGCCCAGATTAAGCTTGGCGTTGGGGAAAGTAAGCAAAGTCAGTGAAGAGTGAAGAGTTAAGAGTTAGGAGCTGCATTGGGCTGGCCAGCGCTTTCGACGCACTTGCTCCGTACTTCGCACAAAGAAAAGGGCTGCCCTGCCCGCGCCGCCCGACCCGAAACAGGCCGGCAAACTCTTAATTTTTAACTCTGAACTCTTAACTCAAAAAAATGTACCCTGGCAAGCGTCTGCTCGACCTCACCGTGGCCCTGCCGCTGGCCGTGCTCACGCTGCCGCTGCTGGGGCTGGGTGCCGGGCTGGCCGCGAGGCAAAATGGCGGCCCCTGGCTATTTCGGCAGGCGCGGCCGGGGCTGGGCGGGCGGCTGTTTACGCTGTTTAAGCTGCAAACTATGACCAGCGCCCGCGACCCCGCCACCGGCCAGCTGCTGCCCGATGCCCAGCGCCTGCCGCGCCTGGGCCGCTGGCTGCGCGCCACCTCGCTCGACGAACTGCCCCAGCTCTGGAACATCGTGCGCGGCGATATGAGCCTGGTGGGGCCGCGCCCGCTGCTGCCGCAGTACCTGCCGCTGTACTCGCCCCGGCAGGCGCGCCGCCACCTCGTGCGCCCCGGCCTCACCGGCTGGGCGCAGGTAAATGGGCGCAACGCCATTTCGTGGGAAGCAAAATTTGAGCTGGACAACTGGTACGTGGACCACCAAAGCCTGGCGCTCGACTTGCGCATCTTGTGGCGCACGGCCGGCCGGATGCTGGGCCGGCGTGGCATTGCGGCGGCGGGCGAGGCCACTATGCCAGCCTTTCGGGGCAGCACGCCCGAGGGCGGCGGGCAGTAGCGCGGGCTGAGAACTCGCGCTACTGCAACTGTCCGCTAGTGAACAGGGTGTCCGGTAATGGACAGGTTTTGAAAAGCTATTATGTCAATTATTAGTTATAAAAAACTGACAAACAACAAATTATAAAAATGGCACAGCCCTTGGCTTAGGTAGTAGCACCCCACTACCTACTTGCCCACCAATGGACAGAGCTATTTCGACTACCACGCAACGCCGCCGCCAACTGCGCACTTGGCTCCTTGGCCTCGGGGCCGTGGGGGCCGTGCTAGCGGCCATGCTGGGGCTGCGCACCGTGGTGCAGCCCAGCCTGCGGCGCGTGGATATCCTTACCGCCCGCGTTGAAACCGGCGATGTGGACGCCGCGCTCACGGCCGCTGGCACCATTATTCCGGGCCGCGAGGCGGTGCTGGTCAGCCCCATTCAGAGCACGATTCGGCGGGTGGTGCTGGCGGTGGGGGCGCGGGTGCAGCCCGGCCAAACCATTGTGGAGCTGGATAAAGACCTTGCCGCCTCGGCCCTGGCCAAGCTCGACGATGAGCAATTGCGCAACCAGAACAAGAATGCCCAGCTCCAGCTGACATTGGCCCGCAGCCTCACCGATTTGCAGGCCCAGCAGCAAACTCAGGACTTGCGGGTGAGCAGCCTGCAATCGGCGCTGCGCGACGAGCAGCACCTGCTCGAACTAGGTGGCGGCACCGCCGAGGCCGTGCGCCAGGCCGAGCTAAACCTGCGCACCGCCCGCCTCGAAGCCGCCCGCTTGCGCCAGCAATTGGCCAACCAACACCTTGCCAGCCGCGCCGATAGCCGCGAATTAGGCTTCACGGTGTCGATGCAGCAGCGTGCCATTCAGGAGCAGGCTGCCAAATTGCGGCAGGCCGATATCAGCAGCCAATTGCCGGGCGTGCTGACCTGGGTAAATGACAACCTTGGCAGCACCGTGCAAGCTGGCGATGCCCTGGCTCGCGTGGCCGACCTGAGCCGCTACCGGGTGCGCGCCACCATCGCCGATACCTACGCCGACCAGCTGCACCCCGGCGATGCCGTGCGCGTGCGCCTCGGCCCCGGCACCGACCTACCGGGCACGGTGGCCAGCATCAGCCCCGCCGTGGATAAAGGCGTGGTGACCTTCTACGCCACCCTCAACAATGACCACCACCCCATGCTGCGCGCCAATCTGCGGGCCGATGTCTTCGTGCTCACCCGCGCCCATCGCGCCGTGCCCCGCCTCAAAAACGGCCCCTTCTACCAAGGCGGGCAAGAGCAGCCGGTATTTGTGCTCAGCGGCGGCCGGGCCGTGCGGCGCGTCGTGCGCTTCGGCGATAGCAACGCCGACTTCGTGCAGGTGCTGAGCGGCTTGCAAGTAGGGGAGGAGGTCGTGATTTCGGACACGAAAGCCTACGTGGACACGCCTGAACTCACTGTTACGCCTTAGCATAATCCGCTACTAATTCTTTTTTACGCCTTTTCGCTTCTTCATGCACGCTTTTCTGTTGACTACCTTCCTCACATTTGCCCTCGCACTAGCCGCTAGCCCAGTTGCCCAGGCGCAAGGTGCCGCCCAACCTGCCCGCCCCACGCCCTCGGGCACCGATAACCGCCTGCGCACTCTCCTGGATGCGGCGGTGCACCAGGCTGCGGACGGCTACATGCAGCAGCCGGCCGCCGTAGGTTTGTCGATTGCGCTATACAAAGGCGGCAAGCGGTATTTCTACAATTACGGCGAGGTAGAAAAGGGTACTGGCCGCCGGCCCACCGCCACTACCTACTACAACATGGGCTCGGTGGCCAAAACCTTTGTGGGCACGCTGCTTGCCCAGGCGGTGCTCGACAAAAAGGTGCAACTGACCGATGACATTCGCCGGTACCTGCCCGGTCAGTACCCCAACCTAGAATTTGAGGGCCACCCCGTGCGGCTCGTCGACCTGGCCAACCACACGGCCGCTTTGCCCGGCACGTCGCACGTGTACCCTAAGGCGCTGGGCGACAGCCTGCGCACCCTGCCGCTGGCCGCCCGCATTGCCTACTACAACCGCTATTCGGCTGATAGCCTGCTCGCTGACCTGCACCAACTGCGCCCCACGGCGCAGCCTGGCACCACTTACCGGTACAACAACCTGGGTCCGCTGCTCTTACAGCTAGTGCTTGAGCACATTTATCAGCAGCCCTACGAGCAGCTCATCACGGGCTATGTGCAGCGCCATTTTGGCCTGCATGATACCAAGCGCGTGTTTTCGGCTGCTGAGCAGCGCCGCTACGCCGTGGGCTACGACGAGCAGCAGCACGCGCAGGCCCACGTGGATTACCTCAGCTACTGGGGCGGCACCACTCTTTCCTCTACGCCCGCCGACCTGCTACGCTACGCCGCCGCCAACCTTGCCGAGCGCGACCCCGCCGTGCGCCTAGCCCACCAGCCCACCAGCACCTTGCCCCAGGGCTATGCCGTGGGGCTGGCTTGGCGGCTCGATACGGACCCCCGCGGCCAGCCGCGCGCCTATCACAGCGGCCGGTTTCCCGGCTATCACACGTGGCTGGCCTTCTATCCTGGCCAAGACGTGGCCGTGGTGGTGCTCGTGAACGACAACATCAGTCAGGACCGGGTCACCGAACTGGGCGAGCAGCTGCGGCAGGCGCTGGCCTCGGCAGGCGCGGTCCAATAGCTTGGCTTTCATTCGCCTCACCGTGTTCGCTATGAATTTTCTTTATGGTAGGTTGATGCTGGCTGTGGCCTGCCTGGGATTGGTTGGCAATGCCCCCGCCCAAAACCTCACCTTGCCCGCCCTCATCGACCAAACCCTGGCCACGGCGGCCCCGGCCCTGCAAGCCCGGGCAGCCCGCGAGGGCGGCTACTGGGCCTACCGCGCTTACCAAGCTAGCTACCGCCCGCAGCTGGCGCTGGCCGGCACGGTGCCCAACTTCAGCCGCGCCATCGTGCCGGTGGTGCAGCCCGATGGCACCACCGAATTTCAGAGCGTGCGCTACAACAACTCGCTGCTGGCCGTGAACCTGACCCAGAACATCGGCCTCACCGGCGGGCAGGTGGTGGTGGGCTCGCAGGTGCAGCGCTTCGATGATTTTGCCCGCACCGAAAAGCGCTATAATAACCAACCCTTTACCCTGGGCCTGACCCAGCCGCTGGGCTATTTCAATGCCCTGAAATGGGCGCGCCGCATCGAGCCGCTGCTGTTCCAGGAAAGCCAGCGCCAGTATTTGGAGGACCGCGAAGCCATTGCCCAGCGCGTAACAGAGCTGTATTTCGACGTGCTGCTGCAACAGGTGAATGCCGTCGTGGCGGGCCAGAATGCCCAGGCCACCGCCGAGCTGCTGCGCGTGGGCCGCGAGAAATACGCCCTCGGTCGCCTCTCGCAAAGCGACTTATTGCAGCTGGAACTCAACCTGCTCAATGCTCAGCAGGAGCAAACCCAGGCCCGCCTCGACGCCGAAACCGCTACCGTGAGCCTGCGCACCTACTGCGCCTTGCCCGCTACTGAGGCCGGAGCTGCCGCGCCGCCGTTGGCCGTGCCGCCCCCCGCGCCCGCCCTGGCCGTGGTGCCCGCCGAGGCCCTGAGCCAGGCGCAACAGCACCGCACTACCACGCTGGCTTTGCAGCGGCGGCAGCTGCAAGCGGCCCGCGACGTGGCCCAGGCGCGGGGTACCACCGGTTTTTTGGCCACCCTCACCGCCAACCTTGGCTACGTGAACCAGGCGCCCTACCTGCTCGATAGCTACCGGGCGCTGCAAAACCAGCAGCAGGTGTCGCTCGCCTTTTCGCTGCCGCTCGTGGACTGGGGCCGCCGCCGCGCCACCATCCGCACTGCCGAGTTGGCCCGCGACCAAACCCAGGCCGCCGTGGCCCAGGATACGCGCAGCTTCGAGCAAACCGTGCTCACGCAGGCCGCCCAAATACCGGCCCTGGCTGGCCAAGCCCGCCTAGCCGCCCGCGCCGATACGCTGGCTCAGCGCCGCTACGCCATCACCCGCGCCACCTACGAGGCCGGCCGCCTTAGCCTCACTGATTTAACACTGGCCTCGGCGGCCAAGGACTTGGCGCGGCGCGGCTACATTCTGGCCCTGCGGGCCGGCTGGGTCGGCTACTATCGCCTGCGCGGGCTCACGTTATTTGACTTCGAAACCGGGCAGCCGCTTGAGTAACGCCAAGCTCCGGCTTGGCGAGCGAGCGCAGCGAGCATCCACGCCCGCCAACGTTCGCTTACGCCGCTGCTCGCTGCGCTCGCTCG
>Ga0265797_10008649_pt1 | contig 13486 bp, 12 predicted proteins | sample P2T30metagenome_FD_192433 | JGI IMG/M metagenome (GOLD analysis project Ga0265797, IMG submission 192433) | Plant litter microbial communities from East Loma Ridge, Irvine, California - P2 T30 | ecosystem: Environmental > Terrestrial > Plant litter > Unclassified | place: USA: California... | reverse complement strand
GTTTCGTCGGTGTGCGCAGGCACCCAGCTAATTAGCGCCGTGCCGTGGTAGCCCAGCTCGTGCAGGCGGCGCGCGCCCCAGGCTGAAAGCTTAAGCACGGCCGGCCCGCTCACGCCCCAGTGCGTAACCAGCAGTGGGCCTTCATACTGAAGCTTTTCGCCGGCCAGCACCACGCGGGCGTGGGGCACGCTCACGCCGGGCAATTCACGCAGGGGCGAGGCCGGTACGTTGAACGTAAACAGCGACGGCACCGGCTCGGCTATGGTGTGGCCCAGCGCCCGCAGCCAGTCGTAGGCTGCCAATTTTGGGTTGCCGCCCGTGGCAATAAGCAGGCGGCTGGCCCGTAGTATGGGGCCTAGCGCGGTGCTGCCTTCCCCACTGATTGCCAGGTTAAAGCCGCCCTCCGGCAAAGCCGTGATTTCTTCGGCAGCCGTGCGCGTGAGCACGCGCACCCCGGCGCGGCGGGCGGCATCCTCGAGCGCACGGGCGATGGTTTCGCTGCTATCGGTGGTTGGAAACATGCGGCCATCGGCCTCCGTTTTCAGCTCAACGCCCCGCGCTTTAAACCAGGCAATGGTATCGGCCACGCCAAACTGCCGAAAAGCCTCCTTTAGCTGCCGGCCGCCGCGCGGGTAGTGCTGCACCAACTGCGCGGCCGACTCGCAGGCGTGCGTAACGTTGCAGCGCCCGCCGCCCGAGATGCGCACTTTGCTCAGCAGCTTAGGGCTTTTTTCAAGCAAATAAACCAGTTGTTCAGGATTAGCTTCCGCGCAGGCTATTGCCCCGAAAAAACCGGCCGCCCCGCCGCCCAGCACCACCACGGGCGCCGGCCGCGTGGGCAAATCAGGAAGGCGGTTGCTAGGGGCAGACATTATACAAAGGTAACCCCGGCTGGCGTGGCCTGGCTACCCTAGCAGTAGGGTAGGGCGGCCAGCGGGTCGTCGTGCCGAAAGGTATACGGCACCAGCGCCCGCAGGCGGCTCGAATCAATAATTTTGCCGCCGCCGTCATCGGGTAGAAAAACGGGGGGCTCCAACCCCAGGTACCGGGCCGCCGCCGGGTAAAAATCGCGCCGCAGCGGGTGCATTTGCGCGCATACATTAAGCGTATGGCCCCAGATGTTTTGTTCCAGAATCGTGCTCAGTACTCCCACGGCATCGGTGAGGTGCAGTAAATTGGTGGGAGCATTGCCCTGAGGCAGGTTGCGCCGCCCTGCCAGAAAGCGCCCCGGTGGCCGTCCTGGGCCGAAAAGCCCCCCTAGCCGCACCACCGTGCTTTGCCACTGGCCGTAGCGCGGCACAAAGTGGCCCTCGGTGCGCAGTACATCAGAGGCCGCATCGCGGGTGCTGATGGCGTCGGTTTCGTGCATCAGCCGGGGCTCGTTGGGGTACACGCCGGTAGTCGAAACAAACAGGACTGCCTGCAAGCGAGCTGCGGCTACGGCCCGGTGTACTGGCCGCAGCAGCTGCGGGTAGCCACCCGCTACCGCGGCGCGCGGCGGCACATTGAGCACCAGGCTATTAGCCTGGCTAAGCATCGTGGTAAGGCGTTGCTCATCGCTGGCCGTAAACTCGGCCCCTAGTTGCAGCAGTTGCGCTTCGATACCAGCCGCGGCAAGCAGGGGCAACTGCTCGGCCGAAGTAGTAGTGCCCAGCACCCGGTAGCCCTGGGCCAGCAAGTGCCGGGCCAGGGGCAGGCCCAGCCAGCCGCATCCCAGCACGGCTACGGTAGCTGGAGGGCCAAGGCTACTTGCAATAGAGGTAACAGACATAAAGATTATTATCGAATACTAGTAAGCTATGCTAAAAGGGTGCAAGTTGCACATAAATCGGCGAAAGCTGTGCAGTAAACCCACTATTACCTACCTTCGGGGCCCTAGTCGCTGGCAGTCCGCCAGCCTTCCCGCCTTATGATGACGAACCCCCATACCCAACCCATGCTGCGCGATAACGCCCTAGCCGGTAAAACCATTATTGTGACGGGTGGGGGAACGGGCCTGGGCCGGGCCATGACGACTTATTTCCTGCAATTAGGGGCCAACGTTACCATCACGAGCCGCAAACTCGCTGTACTGGAACAAACGGCGGCTGAACTGCGCCAGCAAACGGGTGGCCGCGTGCTGGCCCTGGCCTGCGACGTGCGCAAGTACGACGAAGTAGAAGCCATGCTGGCGCGTACCTACGCCGAGTTTAGCCGGGTCGATGTATTGCTCAACAATGCGGCCGGTAACTTCATCAGCCCTACCGAGCGTCTCAGCCACAAGGCTTTCGATGTAATTGTGGACATTGTGCTGCGTGGCTCTTATAACTGTACCCTAGCCGTGGGCAAGCGCTGGATAGCCGATAAGCAGCCCGGCACCATCCTAAATATTGTGACCACCTACGCCTCCGTAGGCTCGGCCTACGTGGTGCCCTCGGCGGCGGCCAAGGCCGGTGTGCTGGCCCTAACCCGCTCGCTGGCCGTGGAGTGGGCTAAGTACGGCATTCGCTCCAATGCCATTGCCCCCGGTCCTTTTCCGACCGAAGGGGCCTGGAGCCGCCTGTTTCCCGAGCCCCTGGCCAGCCAGCTCGACCCCGCCGCCAGCGTGCCGCTCAAGCGGGTAGGGCAGTACCAGGAGCTAGCCAACCTGGCGGCTTATCTGGTATCCGATTTTTCGGCTTATGTCAACGGCGAAGTAGTGACCATCGACGGGGGTGAATGGCTCAACGGGGCTGGCGAGTTCAATAAGCTCGAAGCTCTGACGCCCGAAATGTGGGACACTATCGAAAAAACAATGCGTCGCTAGAAAGCCAGGCTAGCCCCCGCTAAAATTTATAGCCTTTGTAGTCTTTGCTGAATTCGGCACCGGGAATAGGCTGATTAGCCACTACATCGAGAAAGTTGTATTTCTCGTACAGTCCCCGTTCATCGTATACCGTCACGGAAGCCGGGAGGTAGGTTTTGGCATTCACTACCACAATTACCCGTCGGCCATAGGCATTGGGTACCTGTAGCACTTGGCCTTCGGACAGCTTGCTATCTATGCTCAGGTTATTGCGCTCCACAATGCGGTACTCGCCGCAGCCAAAACGGGCCGCTACCGAGGCAATGCTTTCGTTTTTGCCAACCCGGTAGGCCACGTAGCGAAATTGCGGATAGTCGGAGCGCAGTATGTAGCACGGCTGTCCCTGCGCCGTGCTATCGCCCGCGTAGCGAAACGAGCGGGTGAATACGTTATCGGCGCGCCCATCGGGGCCGTTAAGTAGGTCGGCAATCATACCAAAGCCGGCCTGTAAAACCGTGTGGTGCTGGCCTTTGCGCATCAGCGAGCCAGTAGGGTCGAGGCTGAGGGTAACGTACGGAAACGCCGCCGGATATACCCAGGCGTCATTGTCGTTCTGGCCCGTCACGTATAAAACCTCCACGCCTTTTCGGTTTTTTAAATAAACACGGTATGGATTATAGGCTATTTTCATGGCCGTATAATCTGGCGCAGCCCTATTACCTATTCGTTCCCTGGCTTCCGCATTGCAGCGAATGGAACTTAGGTTTTGAATAGACGCAGTAAGCCGGGTTATCAGTTGGGCAGTAGTAATAGGCGCTACCGATGGCGCCGAAAAACCCCAGGATGCCAGACTAATAAAAAAGCTGCCTGAGAGAAGAAAAGAATAGCGCACAAAAAAATATTAAATGCAGCGGATTAATTCAGGCTAATGTGCGGAAACCGCGAGGCAGCACTGTCGAAAATAAACAACTCGTCAATCTCAACGTTCCGCAAGTAAGAATAAAGCGGAAATTGTTCCACAATGGCACGTGCCGCCTCTTCATCGTCTGCGCTGATAATAGCCCACCCCCGGCTTCGATTAGCGCTGATGGCGTAAGCCTCCATAACGTGCTCGGCAAGCAGCTGATTAATAAACGTGCGGTGTTGCGGAATAATCGACATGAAGTCCTCCGTAAAAGACTGGGGCAAACGAAAGGATACGGCAAAAACAGACATATACGCGTGCTAGGCTCACTCTGAAAATAACCCAGGCGGTTTAGCAATTAGCTTGCCCAAAAACTATTTGGGCAAGCTAATCTCAAGGTATTGTAAAAGCAGGGGCTAGGAGTGGCCTAATTCGGCAATCGCCGGCATATTGGTATCGCCCTGCGCCGGCGTAGTATTGTTGCCAGCCGTGGTTGCTTCCCATGTCCGGTAATGGGAAATCTCTACCTTAAACTTGCCCATAAACCAGCTGATTATAGCTAAGTCGTCCAGGAATCCCAGAACCGGCACGAAATCAGGCACCAAATCAAGCGGGCTAATTACGTACAGGAGAACGGCTATGCCAGAAATAATGGTACTGGTTTGAATCTCCCGGTAATCACCTTTTACGTAGTCGCGTACCATCCGAACCAGCGTTAGGGCAACATCGAATAACTGCTTGAATTTATTATCCTTGCTATTCTCGTCAGCAAGCTTGTCCGCCGCTTCGTTGAGGATGGTAATTACCTTAATAGGCTTGCCCAGTAGCTTAGTAGCACGGCCTAGGAATAAACTAAAAATAGCGTTCTTGGAAATCTGAACGCCGCGGTTGGCAAGAGTAAACATTAAGCGAGAGATGAAATTTGAGGAAGAACCAGCTGATACGTGTGCTTACCAGCTTAGTTGGCTCCAACTTGGATGTCACCACGGGCTATTTTTCAAACAGCGGAGTAGTACCGCCGACCCAATCTTTATTCTTATTGAAATCTACTCCTATCATTTCGCCTCGGCTCAGGCGGGCTAGCCCCGCAACCAGCGCTGGCTGCGGCTCGGAGTGCGGCCAAGTATATAGTAGGCGAATTTCACATTTCACCAGCCCATCAGGCGACTGAACCACTGGCTCATAAGTTACTTTGCGCTGCAATAAATAATTTTCCTTGTCGGGTAAAGCATCCAAGTCAGCCGCCGTGATATGCAACCGGACGCCCGCGCCCGCAAAAGAAAAAAGGGGCTTTAAAACATAATTTTCTAAATCAACTGGATAAGATGTCAACTCCTGCAAATAATAGCTGGGCGGGGCAAACTGGCTTTTTACCAAGGGCAGCGTGTATTTGCTGATGCGAAAAAACCAATTAGGATGGCCAACCCAGGTTACATCTACGTCGTCGGTTAACTTGAATTCCAGCTGTAAATCAGGATAGCGGGCTAGTTCATCAAATATAACGCGGTTATAAATTCGCTTGATGAGGATTTCCCGACCATCCTTTTCGTAAAAAAGCTGACGACCTCGCTTCCGCACATCTGGTAAAGAAACAATTTCAATACCCCAGTATTTCTTCGACAACGCGAAGTCTATGCGCGTTTTCTGTTTATCAGGAAATAATTCCAACAGAACAACATTTTCCGGGTTCTCGCCTGCCAGAATTAGTTTTCTTAGATTGGCGTGGTAAGCAGCTGCGTCTGGTACATCTATAAAAGGTGTAACGCTTGAGTCGATAGGATAATGAGCGATAAACACCTCCGGTAGATATGCCTGAAATGCGTATAGCGATGGGAAGCCTTGCATTTCAATGAGCTGGGGCTCCAACTCGCCCGCAGTATTGCGACACACTGCAAAATCGAAAGTTAAAAACTCGGCGTGCACATCTTCGTTCGGTACCCGCTGGCTAGCCGGTAGAGCGCCTTCTGTACGCTGCTTAAAGTCAGGCTGCTGAATAACCCGAATAATATCCTTGCCCGCCTGAATTAATTTGTCCCGCAACGCCCTGGGTACGAATACCGGGGTTTCAGCTACCCGAAAATCAAGTTGATGCGGTAATTGCTGGTCAATATCAGCTTGCATCACCCGGTAACTCTCAGGAGTGAAGGCAGCATTGAATAATTGGCGGGGTGCAGGAATCATGCGGTAGATATCGCTAGGGGTGAGCCAGGTAGGGAGCGCTGTAAAATCAGGTTAAGGCGGGCTCACGCAGTGAGACCAACGCGCGCTGCAAAAAGGCAGGAATAATAATGCCTTCCGTCAACTCAATAGTATCGGGGGACGCCAGCAGGCTCACCATTTCCTCGTATTTATCCTCGCCATACGCCGTAATTACCTGCTGCTTGCGCTCGTCGGTTAGCATGTAGCGCAACATTCCTTCACCATCAGCTTCAGGGTGAAACTGCGTGCCAATAATTTCAGGAGAAAAGCGCAACCCCATTATAGCCCGCGCAAGCGGCACGTGCGGGCGCTCTTTTTCCAGGCAAAGGACTTCGATATTCAACTCGTTCATGCGAGTCATATCTAAATCAACTAGCTGGTAGTCACGCGAGTCAACTGCGTAGAAAGGCTCGGGCAAACGCGAGAAAATAGGGTCTGCTAGGCCTGCATCGGTTAGGTGCACAGGTAATACGCCGAAAGATGTTGACTTACGTTGGCCTACTGTGCCCAGCCCAAAATGGCGGCTTACCAATTGGAACGAATGACAAATTAGGAATAAATGCTTCTTTTGCTCAGCGTGCTTATTATGAGCAAATAAGCTGTCAATAAAACTGAAATAGGAAGGCTCCCAGGGCTCGTCAGATTGCAAAGGGCTACCCGGCCCACCGCTGGAAATATAAATATCGTACGTCAGGTCGGGCACCTCATTAGCGGCCCGGACATTATAAGTATCTACTACGAATTTGGCTTGATTTTCAACTTCAGCCCGTCGCAATAGCTGCCGAATACAACGCATGCCTTCATTGGGTGCATTGTTATACATGTCTAAAATAGCAATTTTAAATTGACTCATCGCTTACTAAAATTTGATTAAAATGACTTAAAAGAGTAAGGGAGCTGGTGAAGAAAATAAAACCCCCTTGCTTTCTTTAACAACTTACAGGCCGTAGGTGGTTTCCCCTAAAATATAATCAACTACTTTGGTGAGGTCGCCGGTTTGGTGAAATACAGCCAGTTGGCGGTCGGCACCGGTACCCATTTCGAGCATTTTAAGTATGTATTCTACCTCGTGGCGGCTGCCAAGCTCATCGAGTACATCATCGACAAAATCGAGTAGCTCCAGAATGAGCTGCCGGGCGGGCTTCTCTTCCTGCGAGCCAAAATCAATTAAGCTACCGTCGATACCGTAACGGGCGGCGCGCCATTTATTCTCCTTTATAAGGGCGCTGCGGTAGAGACGAAAATTCAGGTTCTGACACTTGAGCTTATATATTTTCGCCACCAGGGCTTGCATCACGGCGGCTACGGCAATAGTTTCATCAGCCCGCATCATCATGTCGCAGATACGGTATTCGATGGTGTCGAAAAAGGGGTGCAGACGTAAATCCCACCATATTTTCTTGCCATTGTCAATGCAGCCGGTTTTTATTAAAAGCGCAATAAATTCATCGTAGTCCGAAGCGCTCGTGAAATAGCTCGGAATACCGGTGCGCGGAAATCGCTCAAATACTTTGGTTCGGAAAGATTTATAGCCGGTTTCGCGGCCTTCCCAAAAGGGCGAGTTGGTGCTCAGCGCAAACAGGTGCGGCAGAAAATACCGCAGGGCATTCATCATGTACACCCCCAAATCACGGTTTTCGATGCCGATGTGCACGTGCATCCCAAAAACAAGGTTAGAGCGGGCGGCCTCCTGCAATTCCTCCACTATTTTGTCGTAGCGGGCATCGGGCGTAATGGGCTGGTCCTGCCAGCGCGAAAAAGGGTGCGTGCCCGCGGCCGCAATCTTGAGCCCCACGCGGTCGGCTAGCTCAATTACCTGGCGCCGCAGGTGCACAACTTCTTCGCGCGCCTCGTCGATATTTTTGCAAATATTAGTGCCTACTTCCACTACCGACTCGTGCATTTCGGCTTTCACCTGCTCGTGCAGCGTTATTTTGCCGTCCTCCACAATCTTGGACATGTGCGAGCGCAGGTCGCGCGTGACTGGGTCGATGGTTTGAAATTCTTCTTCTATTCCGAGCGTGAAAACGGGCCGTGGCATAAGCGGGTAGCAACTGAAAGTGAGTGGGAGAGGACGCTGGCCAGTGAGCGGCAAGCGAGTAAAAAAAGAGCTGCCACCCCGTAGCGATGGCAGCCCTTCCGTGCTATTTCGGCCCTAGCGGGGATTATTTTTTAGCCGCCGGCTTCTTAGGCTTGGCTGCTGCGTCGGGGGTTGCGGCTGCTTTCGGCGATTTGGCTTTGGCAGCGGGTTTGGGCACCTCGCCTTCGGGCGCAACGGGCGTGGGAGCTGCCGATTTTTTAGGTGCCGCGGCCTTTTTGGTAACAGCGGGTGGGTTGGCACCCAGGTCGTTGGTTTGGTGCAGCGCATCGCCCATTTCCACTACGCCGTCGGTATTGGCAATGGCCGTTTGGCGGGCGGCTTTTTGCACAAATGAGCCCCATGTGAGGTTATCCTGGCCGGGCTGCTGGGCCTGCGCGCGCTCAATAGCGAGGTTAGCGGCGTGCTCCACTACCCACTCAAAATTCTCGGGCCCCACCGAATTAATATCCGCATCGGGTGCTGGGTTGCCGAAGTCAATGGCAATCGGAATACCCTCGCGCACGGCGAATTCTACCGTGTTGAAATCGTAGCCCAGGCCTTGGCACAGGCGCAGGGTATAATCCTTAATAGTGGCGAGGAGCTTTTCGCCGGCCTCGCCCTGGGTTTTCATCTCGGTTTGGTAACGCTGGTGCGGGGCGTTGCGCGGCTCGTAGGGCATGATGAGCACATCTTTGCCACCCAGGCAGTAGCAGCGGAAATAGTCGGTAAAATCGACGGCTTCCTGGTACAGCATTACCAGCTGGCCGGTTTCGTCGTAGGCGCGCCAGGCTTCGTCGGGGTTGTCTACTTTATACACGCTCTTCCAGCCGCCGCCCGCGTGGGGCTTCATGAAGGCCGGAAAACCAATTTTCTCAAATGCCTTGTGCCAGTCGAACATGGCCAGGTTGCGAAACGAGTTCTCGCTCGTATCGTCGGGGCGTGCCTTGCTGGGCAGCAGCAGGGTTTTGGGTACCGGCACTCCTAGCTGCACGGCGAGGCCATTATTGAAGAATTTTTCGTCGGCGCTCCACCAGAAGGGGTTGTTAATCACGGCCGTACCGGTGAGGGCGGCATTTTTTAGGTAAGCGCGGTAGAAAGGCACGTCCTGCGAAATACGGTCGATGATAACCGCGTAGTCGGTGGCTACGGCCTTCTCAACTTCCTCGATGCGCACAAACTCGGCGGTGATGCCGTCGACGGCTTTCTGATTAACGCGGTCTACAAACGCCTGCGGAAACGTGTTTTCCTGGCCGAACAAGATGCCGATTTTTTTCATGGGATAAGCTGGGAGTAGCTGCTAAAGTGTTGGGTAAAAGGGCGGCCGAAGCTGTTAGCGTGTACGCAAAGCAAGGCCTAAAAGATGGTAGAAACGTATTCGGGGAACATAGCGCGCCACACGGGCCAGTCGTGGGTACCACCGCGCACATCGAGGCGGTGCGCAATGCCTTTGCGCGACAGAATATCCGACATCTGGTAGTTGCCGGGCTTGCAGAAGTCGTCTTCGGCAGTGCCCAGAATGATGTTCATTTTGTGGAAATTATCATCCTGCGCATTGGGCATATAATCGGGCGGGTTGTGGAAGTACGCCTGCTCGTCGTAGTGCCCATCCAGAAACATCTTGATGTCGAAAGCCGCGCCCATCGAAAACAGATGCGCCACCTGACTAGGGTGCCGAAAGGCGAAGTTGAGAGCCTGATAACCCCCTAGCGAGCAGCCCGCTACGCCAACTTTGTCGACCTGGCATTCCTGCTGAATGCGGGGCACCAGCTCCTCGCTAATCGTGCGGTCGTAGAGGCCGTGGTTGTGCACGCGGGTGCCGGGGTGCAGGTGCTTGGCATACCAGCTCCATTTGTCGCCGCTATCGATGCAGAAAAGCTTGATGAGGCGGTTTTCGATAAACCAGCGCACCGAGTCAAGCAGCAAAAAATCCTTGGCTTCGTAGTAGCGGCCGTTGGAAGTGGGGAAGATGATGAGCGGGTAGCCGTAGTCGCCCACGACCAGCATTTCCAGGTCCACACCCAGGTGCTGGGAGTGCAAGCGGCGGTATTCTTCGTGCAAAATGCGGGGTCCGGCGGGAATGACGTGCCCGCCCGAACCGGCCGCAAACTAAGCAGAAAATCCGAACGGCCAAGCCCGCCGCTGGCTGGGCTGAATGAAGTCAGGTGCGTTTATTTGTGGGACATGGCAGTTTTTAAGTTTCAATCGCCGCGCGGCAACACCGTAGTGGTACGGCGCGACGAGTATCTGTTTTCGGTGGCGCTGGGGCGCGTGGTACGGCTTGATGTGGTGCTGCCGCCCGGCTTTTCGATGCACGCCACCCAGCCCTACCCGGTGCTGTATCTCAATGATGGCCAAGACCTGGCGCGGCTGCACCTGCCGGCTACGCTCAACCGGCTGTTTCGGCAGGGCGACCTGCGGCCGTTTGTGCTGGTGGCCATCCACGCCGCCGACCGCTTGCAGGAGTACGGTGTAGCCGCCCGCCCCGATTACCTGGGCCGCGGCAGCCGTGCCGGCCGCTACACCGATTTCATGCTCAACGAGTTGCTGCCCTACGTGCAGGCGCACTACCATGCCAGCGCCAATCCGGCCGAGGCCGCGGTGGCGGGCATGTCGCTAGGGGGGCTCATGGCCTTTGACCTGGCCTGGCACCATCCCGAAGCTTTTTTGAAAGCCGGCGTATTCAGCGGCTCGTTCTGGTGGCGCGGGCGGGCGCTGAACGACGGCTATACCGAGGCCGACCGCCTGATGCACAGCCTGGTGCACGCCCGCCGGGCTAGCCCTGGCCAGCAGTTCTGGCTGCAAACCGGCACCGACGATGAAATCAGCGACCGCAACAACAACGGTATTATCGACGCCATTGACGACACCCTGGACCTGCTGGCGGCCCTAGCCGCGCAGGGCTTGCCGGCCCCGGCCGGCCGCTACGTGGAGGTGCCCGGCGGCCACCACCACCCCGATACCTGGGGCACCATTATGCCCGATTTTTTGCGCTGGGCCTTTGGTATCAAAGAGTTGGCGCCAGTAGATGTGGCGGCTTGTATGCCGCGCCCGGCCCACTGGCGGCTAGGGGGGCAGGCGCTTACGCGGCGCCCGAACGGGGCGGCCCGCTGGAAATTTCAGTATCTGCGGCGGGCGGCTACCTTTGCGGCCATGCCTGCAACTCCTGCCATTACCCTGGCCCGCCCGGCGCCCGGCACGTATCTTCCTTATACGCAAGCCTATATCGACCTGGTGCCCGCCGATGCGGACCCGCTAGCCCAGTTGCGCCAGCAGGCGGCTGAAGTGCACCGCGAACTGGCTGGCCTTACCGAGACGCAGGCACTGCTGCGCTACGCGCCGGGCAAGTGGACGCCCAAGGAAGTGCTCGTGCACATGGCCGATTCGGAGCGCATTTTTGCTTACCGCGCCCTGCGCTTTGCCCGCGCCGATGCGCAGGAGCTGCCCGGCTTCGACGAGAATAACTTTGCAGCTAATAGCGAAGCCAACGACCGACAGATGAGCGAATTACTAACTGAGTATCACGCCGCGCGCGCCGCCACGCTCGCCTTCTTTGCGGGGCTGAATGGCGGGCAACTCGACCGCGCTGGCCGGGCCAACGGCGGGGCAACTTCGGTGCGGGCGCTGCTCTTTATCATTGCCGGCCACGAGCAGCATCACCTCCGTATTTTGCGCGAGCGCTACTGGCCGCTTTTAGCGCCGTCTACGGCAGGCTAGCGGCACAACATCGGGTGGCCTTGGCACGTTAATTTGCCGCGCTACCCATTTCACGCTACCCAAATATTACCTTCCACCCTCAACCATTTTTACTCATGGCAAAAGCCCAAGATGCCCGCAAAGAAAAAAAGAAAGAGCCTGCTAAGACAACTAAAGAAAAGAAAGCCGAGAAGGACGAGAAAAAAGTAGCTCGTGCCCGCAAGCAGGATTAACAAACCGTCATTTTGCTGAGAATGCAATTTGTCGTAATTAAAAACGCCTGCAACGAAAGTTGTAGGCGTTTTTGTTTGAACCGCAGGTAAAATATGCTAGGGATGACTACAACGTTGACCGAAAGTCAAATCCAAATATTGCTTGATGATTTATGCATCAAGTTTGGGATATGTCTGGCCCCGGCTTTTCAGAGAAGACTTAAAAATAGCCCGCCGACAACTGCTGAACGGTTTGCCGATGTTGTATATCGAGCGGAAGGATTGGACCCAGCATTAAGAAGTGATTTGTATAAAAAGGTATTAGCAAGGGTATCGCAGGCATTTGAGCAGCTGAGCGACGCTGGCTACAGTGTATAATACGGTTCTTTTTCCTTGTCGTGGTAGCGTAGGTAGCCGTGCAGTACCAGCTTGATGAGTGTGCGGTAGGCGCGCCGCCGGCTTACGTTGATGAGCTTGGTGTACTGCGCCACCGTGATGCGCGGCTGGGTGGTTTTGAGGTAATCGAGTACGCGCAGCTCGTCTTTGTTAAGTGGCAGTTTTTCGAGACCCTCCTCGGGCTGCTGCTGGGCTAGCACTTTCTCGGTGAGGTTGCTAGCTTGCACGCTTTCGTCGCGCACGCGCACGTAGCTGCGCCACTCGGCGGGGGCTATCTGGGCGCGGTGAGGTTTGGTAAGGCTTTCGGCCACCGTGACAACGAGCACGATAAGGTCGTCCTCGGTTTCAATTTCCCGAAACTGCAGCGCTAGGGGTGGGTCTACGTAGTGGGCCGCTGCGTCGCGTAGCACAAACATTTCCTCTTCGGCATCGCGCACGCCCACCACGCGGCCATCATCCTCAACGCCCACTAGCACTTGCCCGCCGTGGGTATTAGCCAGCGAGGCAAGCGTGCGCGCAATACGCGTAGGGTAAGTAGTCTTCTTCTTGAATTCGAGCCGCTCGCCCTCGCCCTGCCTGATAAGTGCGCGTAAGTCCATACCACTTTAACGCACCCCACAACACAAATGTGCCGCCCCCGATAAAGGAAGCGGCACAATCTGCAACATAAACCCAACGGTATTATTTGGCTTTTACAGCAAGACCAACCTAAAAGGCTAGCCAGCTTGGCGCAGCCAAGCGTATCTGCGCAATCCGTTTCATCCGTTAAATCTGCGGTCTAGAAGGGCAGGTCGTTGTCGTCGTCGCCCGCGATGGGCTGGGCCGTGGGCTGCGCGCGCAGGTTAGGGTTCTGGTTTTGAGCAGCCGGGCGAGCGGCGGGCTGCTGCTGGCCGTACGACGAGCCACCACCGCCGGCGGGGGCGCCGCCACCCGAGGCCGGCTCTACGCGCCAGGCTTCGAGGTTGGTGAAGTACAGCATCTGGCCGTTTTTGTTGAAGCCGCGGCCGCGCAGGTCAAACGTCACCTTTACCTCATCGCCCGTTTTGTAGGGGTCGATAACGCTGGTTTTGTCCTGGGTCAGCTGAAACTTGATTTGCTGGGGATACTGGCCGTCTTGCACTTCCAGGACGAACTCGCGCTTGCGGAATTTTTCGCTTACCTGCTGTTCGTCAAAGATTTCGTGCAGGCGGCCGGTTACGTCGTATGCCATCGGAAAGGGGAAATTTAAAATGTTGAAA
>Ga0265797_10008648_pt1 | contig 13487 bp, 16 predicted proteins | sample P2T30metagenome_FD_192433 | JGI IMG/M metagenome (GOLD analysis project Ga0265797, IMG submission 192433) | Plant litter microbial communities from East Loma Ridge, Irvine, California - P2 T30 | ecosystem: Environmental > Terrestrial > Plant litter > Unclassified | place: USA: California... | reverse complement strand
CGCTGAGTCGGTGTAATACCGCTGCGGGTTGAGTGGCAACCGGTACGCCGGTGCTCTGCTGCGTGTGTTTATTAGCTTCGAGCCTGGCGATATCATCCCAGGTTGTGGCATTGACGGACGCGCTGGCCGTGAACGCCAGCAAAAGGAAGGGAAGAGCAGGAATACATCGCATAAATTCACCTGTATTAAAGAGTCGTTAAATCAGGCTGTCGTGACGGCGGTATCCTCCGGGCAGAACACGGCAGCGCCGGTGCAGCTATAAGGCACCCATCTAATAGTTGGAGTGTTTTTTTCGGCTCCGGGCCGGGGAGTCAGAATTTATTCTGGCTCAACGAGCCGGATGGCAAGCGAAGCGCGGCGGTCTGAAGTTCAGAAGCCCAAAATGCGCTGCCGAGAGCACCGCACTTGATTGTTTTTCATTCGCCACTCATACTCATGCGCATACCTTTGCGCATAACAGGAGCAACGATCATGAATACCACCACCTCACGCCACCACAGCACCAAACGGAGCACGAACGTGTACCTTACGGCTGCTCTGGTCGAAAAAGCCCGCAGTATGGACATGAACCTCTCTGCCACACTAGATGAACTTCTGGCACAAGCCATTGAGGCTAAACACAGTGAACGGGAGAAAGAAAAACTGGATATGCAGGCCATTAATGCTTTTATCGCGAAAGCCGGAATGCTGTCAGACGATGAATTTTTTGGGAGTCTGTAATGCCACAGCAATTCGACGTTTACCGCAATCCATCGGCTAAAACAAACAAACTCTGGCCATATTATATGATTATCCAGAATGATTACTTCAATGATTTAACGACACGGATTGTCGTTCCGATTGTTTCTCAAAAAGAAATCCCTCTCTCTCAAAAAAGAATAACACCGCAGATTACTGTTAATAACGAAGGCTATTACGTTTTCACCCCATCACTGACCTTTTTAGATATAAAAAAAATTAAAGAAACAGATTTTGTCTGTAATATTTCCCCGTCAAGAGATGCAATTATTTCCGCTCTTGATGCCATTATTACCAACATCTGAACGAATCTATCCCCCTAATTTTTGAAACCGGGGTCAAGTCGGTTGCCACCAGAACGAATAGAGAGGGCAGTTCTTCCTGTTCAAAGAGCGGCAGCAAGAGCCTAACGCACCATTAAAAGGCTTTTGCAAGCACTACTGAAGATCTAAACCACGCAACAGGAGCCACCATGACTTATCAAACCCTGACAAATATTGCAGCCAGCATCACCGATCTGAAACGCAATCCGATGGGCACCGTCGCGGAGAGGGATGGTAATGCCGACGCTATCCTTAACCGTAATTAACCGGCATTTTATTATGTTCCCCCCGAGCAGTATGCTTACTACCGCGACCTTGCCAAGGATGAGCAGCTTAACGCGGTTGCAGACGAACGCATGAAAAATCTGGATATCGTGAGCGTCGTAAACCCCGATGACTTATAAACTTGCTTTCGACAGACGCGCCCTGAAGGAATGGGAAAGACATGGTCATACTATTTGTGATCAGTTCAAAAAAAGCTGGCTGAACGGCTGCATGACCCGCATATCCCCTCGGTCAGGCTGAGCAGCAGAACTAGCCGGTATAAATTAAACTGCGTTCATCCGACTACAGGCTGGTTTATGAGGTTATCGGCGATCAAATCCTTCTGCTGGTTGTCGCTGTCGGCACACGAAACAACAGCGAGGTATATCATCAGGCTGACATGCGCTGAGCAGGTTAAAAACCCGGGGCGAAGTCGGTTGCCACAAGAAGGAATTGCGAGGCTAAATCTTCCTGAGAATGGAAGCCATACGCCAGCGGCTGGTAAGCCTCCGTGCGGGGGTTCACCAGGAAAAGCGCCGGATAATGCGTGATATGCATGGCGTCAGTCTGCCCGGCGTCAGGGCGCGACCCCGGCAGTTCCGGCGCAAGTTTGCCATCAACCGACACATAGATAAGGTTGATGCCATACTCTTTAACGAAAGAACGCACCACAACGCCCATCAACACATCCACCGGCTCTTTTCCCCGGTAGAAATAAAACAGCCCGTTATCCGCAGACAATTTAACAATGGCCTTTTTTTCGCGCTGGCGTTGCATCACCTGACGGGTACTGGCCGTTCCGTTGTAATGGCTGTAACGCAAGTTATAATCCAGTTCAGGAAACTTCAGTAGCGCCTCTTTTGAGGACTGAGCAAACTGCGACGATTTTTCCGCCCAGAAATCCTGTAGCAGTTTGTATCGCCTGAAATTTTCAGCAGAAGGAAACATAATCGCTTTATCGAGCGCGGCCTTCGTCGCCGCCTGCAATTTCTCTTTCAGTTCCGCGGCATTTACTGGTGATATTGCTGAGGAAAGCGGTGCTGACGGCTGCTCGTCCTTCTCAGGAGATACCGGCTCGTTGTACCAAATCCAGCCCTGTGCCTTACTGTCAGGAAAACCACCAAGCCGGGTATCGCTGGCTCGGGCGTGCCCCCCGATTAACCCGGCAGCAGCGAGGATCAGATAACAGGCTTTTAGCATCAGTGGCTGCTCCCCTGGTCAAACATGGCTTTCATCCGTTCTTTCATTTTCTCCATCTGATTATTGTCAGCGGGAATATTACTGCCACTGTTCAGGTCGTCATAAAACGCGGAAAAATCGACTTTTGAAAAATCTATCTTCTGGAGTTCTTCCGGCGTAATCCCCCTGCAGTCAGGAGAACTTCCTGATCCGAAGCCAATCCCAAGCTGCCACGACCGCCCCTGCTGCTGAACGATCTGTGCCAGTTTGGAATCAAACTCACAGTAACCCCGCTTTCTCTCGAGACAGATACCCATTACTTTTTTACTGCAATATTCCCCGACATAAACGGTCAGACGCTTTTCTTTAGCCTTACCCAGGGCCTTTTCGTCACTGCTGCAACTGGCAAGCCCCAAGTCCTGCCCCCAGCCAGAATCTTTACAGCAGTTGCTGAACCCGGCTGCAAACTTCTTGCATGATACGCCCTTGCCCGTGAAGATTTTTACATCATTGCTGTTCAGTTCGGCAACGTCCTTGCCCGCCGCCGTGACCGCCGCCAGTTCCGATGCCGCTTTAGCAAACATGTCGTTTTTGCCGTTGTTATTCAGCACACAGCTTCCATCAGTACAGAAAAGTTTATCACCGCAGACCTGGCCTTCTCCTTTTATTTTCGTTTCACATGAATATGTGATGTTGGCGTGGAGACAGGCACCGTCTCCCTGATCCACACACTGCTGATTGACGACATTACAGGCCGCATTATTGATATAGGCCCGGCAGGTTCCCTCACTTTCGCTATGGGTCAGATAGCTGTCACGGTACGCCCAGCAGTCCTGATAAACAATATACGTCTGGCCGTCAACCTTCACAGTTTTATCGCCGCCCGGCTCTGTACATTCCGTTCCGGTCAGACTGCCTTCGGCTTTATCAAACAAACAATTCTCTGACCAGACTACTTCCGGCACCCAGACCTGCGTATCAGTCAGCATCTGCACATCCAGCGTCAGTACTTCTTTGCCATTACGCAGGTTATTAATCATCGTGTTAATAGCTTCATTGAGGTGACCGGATATCTGAATAGCAATGTACATTACGAAACCCTGCCCTGCCGTTACGCCACTGTTTATTACTGGCAGGCTGGCCGGTAACTGCGCGGCTTTTATTACTGCTGAGCCACCAAAAACAGTAATTGTCAGAGGCATCCCTTCATAAGAGGGGATCGCCGGATAGACTATTTTCACTGAAGCACTGGTGATCGTGCCTGCCTCTGGCAGGGAAAAATCCAGCCTTACCTGATTTCCCTCCCTGCTGGCCGCAGTCAGCGTCAGAGGATAATTTTTATTCACACGGTTAGTATTGTAGTGACCTGATATTGCCGCCGTTCTGGTGCAATACTGCTGAACCTGCAAATCCCGGTCACAGACATAATTAGTGAATACGCTCTTCTCGAATTCTGTGGACTCACACAGTCTGGGATCGAATACCGTTTCAGCATTATTCTCGGCATTGCGGCCATTATCCAGAAACGGGGAATCAGCCGTTACCATATCTTCAGGCTGCTTACTGATAGAATCGGTGACGGCCTTACCCCACTCGGTATTGTTCAGTGTATTGCTGCCTGGAGAGGTTAAATCAGTACCCGAACTTTGCACGCCACCGTAGTACTTCGTTGCATCCGGACTGCTGCTGTAGTCAGGCAAATTATCCGCTGGTTTAAATGACTTAAAGGTATCAAGATCCTTTCCCTTCAGCCCTTTGGCATAATCCATACCGCTGTTAAAATCATCGTTCGCCGTGACCGGAAAGTTAACGATAAATCCCGCCAGAATCGCTGGTACCAGCCATAAAGATTTCATTGTGCAGCCTCCTTCAGTGCGGCCTTCGCCACATCAGCGCAGTCGCCACCTTCGGCAACCTTACGCAGCAGGCCATCGATGCGGATATCGCCGGAAACGCGGTCAAACGTGTTCCCGCATGTCACAACCAGTGCCGGAACGGCGGTTATCCCGTACTGCCGGAAGGCTTTGGGGTTTATCTGAACGCCCCCCTTATTACTGCCTTTTGTCATTTCAAAAATTGTATTCGCCGTCTGCCGGAAATCGTTATTAATCATCCCGCGAATATTAACCGGAATAGCAAACTGAGCAGCATTATTCAGCATAATAGCAAGGCCACTTCGGGGAATTGAAAAAGAGACGAAATATTGAATGGCGGACTGCGGTTTTTGTGCGGCCTCCTGATATTGCATTTGCTGCTTTTGCTGAAGGTTATTGATGAAATCTAAATTATTTCTGGAGACTCCCTTATTCTGTAACTGCTTTATGAAGTCAGGTGCTTTCACCTTTTGCGCCTGAGATTCAGCCGATTGCATCCTGTCAATAAAATCCCGGTCTTCAGATATTGTTCCTGCATGACACAGGCAGGGGAAAACCGCCATAAATAATACAGGCAGGCTTTTCATAATTAACACTCCTGTTCAGAGAAAGACGCAGTTACGCTTACGCCACATTAAATAACCGTAATTCTTCTTGTCATTGGGGGTGAGGTGTCCTGTCTGCCAGGTCAGCGTGCTCTGCCCGAAAGGATGGCAGGCCAAGGGGTCAGGAAGCGTATTCACCATCTGATATCGCCAGCGGCTTTTGGGGATAATGGGCGAAGGATACTCAAAACACACCGCCGTATCCGCGCCCACACTTTCCATTACCAGTCCTTCACGGTGCAGCTTGAAGGCCATTCGCTCGGAAAGCAGCACCGACGACTGCGCAGGGCTGTATTCATTGGTGACTGTACCGGTAAACGGATACAGCGAGCCGTGACTCCCGGCACACCAGAACAGCGCATCGACGGGCTTCACAAGACTGGCGGCGGCATCTGCGGCACAGGCTCCCTGTGCAATAACGTTACCGAACAACGCCGCTTCAGGGTTAATAATGAGAGACAGCTGATCGTCATTCCACATCGGGTCAAGCTCGGTCAGATACCCGACAACCATGTCCCCGCCCTGCAAACAGCCCACAGAAGTAATAATGTTCAGCCAGGCTATCAGCGGGTATTTGTACCAGTGGACGTGATAAAACACGTTTGGCACTTCATTATTTTCCTGCTCACCCACTCCCATGCCGACTTTACCGATATCGAGCTTTATCCCTCCCATATTGACCAGACAAAAAGGGGAGCGGGTGACATCAGTGATCGCCATTGGCTCCCAGAAGCCTATAGCCAGCCCGATCCGGTAAAAGACGCCCATCGGACATAATTGGATGGGACTGGCAGGATTTTCCGTATCAGCCACATTACCCGGCGCAACCGGTATGCTCCCGATAGTTATCGGAAACAGGCACTCCCAGCAGATATCGGTGATCGGATTAACAAAATGACCGTCGCAGGCGGCGGCTGAGGCGCTGGCCCTTCCGGGCAGGAAAAGAACGGCGCAGATAACCATCAGAGCTGTCGGCAGTCTCACTTTTCGCCCTCCATCGCAAACGTATCCACCCGCAGACGTTTACCGTCACCGGCTACAGTGACTCTGGCCGGAACGGCGTCAAGCTGAAACTTACGGCTTAACGTGCCGTTCTGATCAAAGTAAATCTGAGCGTTAAGGCTTTCCCCGCTGGTTTTAATGTTGCCGTTCACCAGGACAATTTTACTGATCACCGTGTCTGGCTTTTGCTGTTTCATCCAGTCAACCTGACGTTTATCGTCGCCGTCGATGAAGTAAAGGGTTTCCCTGAATGGCACATGCTCCAGTGGATTGATTTTGTCGCCTTTATGAGCGAAAACAACGCCCTTACCGTCAGCAATATCATTATCGACGGTAAACGTGGGGTCGATATAACGGGTTTCCCTTTTATCGGCTAAACGAAGCCCCGTTACCGGAGGTGGCCTGAGAATATGCGCTTTTACGCGCTCCTGGACGGCTTTCTGTTCACGGGCAAGTGAACCATCTGCCTCCATAGATTTAAGCCGCTGCTGAATGAACGTCAGCATATCCTGCTCCTGAATGGGATAGAGATCGCCCCATGTTCCCAGGTCTTTAGCACCGGCGCTGCATGCTATCGCCAGTATCAGAAGAAGTGACTTTTTCATCATTGCCCTGCCTGCATTTTCCGGGCCACGTCCTGCTGAACATAGCGAGTGATATCTCTGGCCCCACTGACCACAGCAGGCGTGACCAGAATCAGTGCGCGGTGTGATGCCTGCCAGTACTCGATGCTGCGGTTAAGGTTTGAGGTAAAGCGTTCGGTCAGGGCGCGGCTGGTCGTTTCATCAAGGTTTTTACGGGAAGACTGATCCATAAACCGGTTTATCGTCCCTTTCATATCGAACGTCACCACGTCAGGCGTTCGCCACTCAATCATCAGCGCCGAGACACCGGCATTCACTGCAATCAGCGCCACGGCCAGCAAAAGAAGACGACCCCGGTGGCGTAACCGGCGTCTGGCCGGGGCCACAATACCGCGGCGAATATCATTACTGCTCAGAGTTCCCATGCTTCAAGCTCCTCCATTTCGTCCGGATAGTTGAGTTTTGCCAGTTCGTATACCGCATCGTGGATATCCCATCCCTGCGCCCGTTTTTCCTGGATAAACTCAAAATCGACGCCACGGGAAGAAAACATGGCCCGGCTCAGAGGATCAACGAACAGACGATGGAAGGAACTGACAGCCCCGATACGCAGCATAAATGACGAAAACCACTGATCTTTCGCATCGCCAAAACGCTCGATAATCAGGCGCTCATAGTCGCTGAACTGGCTGGGATTACGTTCACAGTAAGCCTTAAATTCAGCGGTATCCTGTTTAGCAACCACCTTGAAAGCAGAGTTACCCCAGGCTGCTTTTGCGGCTGAGGATGCATCGGGTGAATCAAAGTCTTTAATGTTCTGTGTGATGGTGATGAAGGAGCCGTTATGGCGACGGACAGTGCGATAGCCTGTTTCAATAAACGAGCCAACCTTCTGATTTTTGAAGTTAAGGAGTTTCCAGCCTTCGTCGATCGCGCAACACTTTTTCAGGTTACGCGGCGAACGATACATTTTGTCTTCGATATAAATGATGAGCGAAAACATCACCGCAACGAGCAGTGCTGGCCTTTCCTGCAAACTCCCCATCTCAAGGACAATCATCCGGGCATCTTCCTGAAGCGAAGGCTTATCGCTGTTGAAGTAATCGGCATAAATACCGCCCGCACAGTATTTCCCCAGCAGCTTGATAATTTCATCAAAGCGACGGGCGATACTGTCTGCCCCGTCCTTTCTTGCCTGGAGCACAGCCCCTTTCAGGAACGTCACCACATCATCAATATGCGCCGCATTCCCCTTTGCCTCCCAGGCATACATCACGCCTTCGAGCAGCAGATCTTCATGGATTTCATCGAGGTTTCCGTCCGGACTCGCCAGCACGGACAACTGATCGCGGATACGTTCACCGGAGCGGGTAATATCCGTGACGTTAGCGAAGGGGTTAAACGACAGTGACGAGGCATCAATGTAAGTCCCGCCCATGTTCTCACAGAACGACTTATAGCCATCGCCCATATCGAACACCCAGACCAGACCGCCGCTGTCCAGTACGCTGCGTAAGATAGGCTGCACCAGACCAGTCTTACCCGCTCCCGATGTACCGGTAACGCCCATGTTGTAGTTGGTATTCCCCATGCCTTCACCAAAAATATCCAGAAAGGCAAGCTGGTTACGGTAGCTAGGTGCCAGAAGCCCCTTCTGACACAGGCTGTTGTCAGCAATCACTGGCATAAGGTTAACGGCCTGAATACTTTCACACCGGTTAGTGGCGCCGGAAACCTTCAGATCGCTCCATAGCCCCTCGTGAGCCATAAATGGCAACATCGACATCCAGTTACGGTGCTGCATATATTGCGGGGCATAAAGTTCAACTCCGTTTTTCTTAAAGGTGTTAATCACCTTTTGCTCGCAGGTCAGCGCTTCACTGTCATCATCGCGGCAGAAAACCGTAATATTGAAGTAATGCCTGACCAGACAGCTTTCATTTGACAGAAGGCGGCTTCGGATGGATTCCCATTCGTTGCGCTGGTTGATCAGATTTGGCAGAAGTTTTGCCAGTGAACCTTTGGATTTGCTGTCCAGATCGAGAAATTTACGGTTAGCCTCCCCCTGTGCCGCAACCTGATCTTCCGCTTCAACGGTGAAAGTGAGAACAAAGGGAAAAGGTATGCTCAAATCCGGATTAAGCAGATTGCTGATATTGTCCCCCCCCTGCCACAGCAGGAACATATCGGGGTTGCCATCAAGCATAAAATTCATGGCGCGGGACGTTTTTACGCTGCCCGCTTTTTCAGGCAATGTAACGACCAGTTTTTCAGGATAAACATCAAAATCGATACCGTTCTCAACGCACTGGAAATGAAGGTCGTCATACTCATTCACTTTCACTTCCGGCCGGAAAAGCTGATCGCAGCGAAAGTTCACAAGACCACTGACAAGACTGACCAGCCCTTCGCGGTTAACAATTTCGGTATACAGCTTCGCGGAATCGAGAGTTGCCCGGACAACTTTCATCAGGTGAGAAAGACTGGTCATGGTGGATGCCCGGTTACTTTTCTTTTTTACCGCACAGGCAATATAAAGAGAGTAATTACGCAGGGTCAGTGGCAACCCGGTTGGGGTGCGGAAACTGTTACGGGCGGCCTGCTGATAATAGGTACGGGTAACAGCATTAAATTTATCAGCCTGTTTTCCCTGCCAGGCAAAATCCGACAGACCATAATCCAGTTCTTCACCGATGACCTGACTGGAGACAAGGTGAAAGCTGACAGGCGTTTTACGGGGTAGTTTACTTTTAACCAGGTCATTCAGCACATCCACAATATGCTTATTGGCCCCGATAAGCGGCACAGCCTTCAGTAAAAATCCTGCCGTACTTTTATTGATGAACAGTCCTGTTTCATCATCAAATTCCCGGTAGGGAAGCAGATTTGATAGCTGAGGGTAGGTCAGATTTCCCAGAGAACGGTTGGCATCAGAAACACCACCAGGCGATTTAATCGCATTCTGAATCCGGGAAATAGTCTGAGTGAAAATATCTAAATTACTCACTGGTGCCATTCTCCTGGTTTAACGACAAATGACAGCAGCCCTGGCTCATGGAAGTTATCCTTACCATCCACCCAGGGCGCGACCCATACTTTCGCTGTCGTTTCTGGTGTTCTCACTGGAGGGCGAAGAAACGATGCCCCCTGTACCGAACGGGTAAGAGGAATGCCCGCACCGGCAGGTTTAGCCAGGACGGGTAACGACGCCGCACCCGGCTTTACTGCTGCCGCCTTAGCCTTCTGACGGGCCATATTGTTCGCAGCATCAATGGTCATACAACTGTCACTGGAGGTGGCATTACATTCGAAGTCTGATTTAGCACCAGCACACCCTGTAAGCAGCACAACACCTGCCAGTAAAGGCATAATTAATTTATTCATTATTTACTCGCTATTTTCCGGGAACAGATAATGCGCCGTTGAGGGCATCAGCAGACACAATATCGCCAAGTTTAAACTTTTTAATATCGTTGATTGTATTTTGCGTTTCGTGACCTACCGCGCTGGCTGTTTTTTCCAGTGCTGACTCTGATTTTTTCTGTTTCGCTTTTAACGCCTCCGCAATAGTCTGTATCTGGAATCCATCGTTAAATACCAGTGTGACCTTATTACCCGCACCAATGGGAATGACCGGATGATATTGTTCAGCGCGTTTTATATAATATTCAGAAAGCGTTTTGGCCGCCTCACTGGTGCCTCCACCTATACCGCTTTTCATGATGTCCCCGGCTCCCGGAGAAGCCGTCGCTCCCACTCCCACGGTAGTTGACCCGGCACTTTCAATACCTTTGCCAATTCCGCTGAGAAAACCGGCTCCCCAGGCAAAGCCAAGCACCTTACCGTTACGCATGACCACTTCACCCTTAATGCCGTTTTTCCCCATAAAGGAAACATGCCCTTTAATTTCCTGGTCAATAACGTCTTTCCCGATATTACAACTCAGTTTTCGCGTCCTGACCTCCGCACGTTCACTGGATACATCCCCGTAAGCCTCCAGCGTGACGAAGCAGCCGGTAAGATCGAACTCACGGTCATTAGGCATCTGTACTTTACCTGTTAACCGTAACTGCATCGGAGACGTATTCTGTGAGCCGGTAACGGCAGCATTGGCATCAGCCCCTTCTATCACGACTGATTCGGCATAACTTCCGGAAGGGATATAGGGGAAGTGAAAAGCAGGCTCCTGAACGGCCTGACTGAACGTCTGCCTGCGAAGACCATTCTCACGCGGCATGACCATTATCTGCCCTGGTGGGGCGTAACCCATACCATCGTACCGGTAATTATTTTGCACCCCCTGCGCAGGGGGGGAAGCATTATCACCAGCATCAGCTTTACCTGCATTACCCGCGCCAGCATTACCCTGACTACTCTCTCCTTTATTGCTGGTCATTGCCTGGACAAGGCCTGAGTTGGTTTGTTGCAGGTCGGTAAGCTGTTTTTGCAGAGTGGCGTTATTATCTGATAACGCCTTAATTTCCCGCTCCATTGACTTAAATTTTTCGTTTACCTCTTTGCCGACACGCTGTGCTTCCGTTATGGCATTCTGCTGAACCTTATCATCGAAAGTGGCATTAACCACTCCCGTCATATCCGGGGCAGGTTCACCCGGAGGCGGGGATGAAACCTGTCTTTTGGCCACAGTGAGATACCACGCAGCCCCGCCGCCGCAAAGTCCCAGCACAACCACGGCCACCACTATCGCTATCTGCTTCTTTTTGGCCTGAATGTTGACGTTTTTCACTGACTCACCTCCTGGTCCCGGATCAGATAAAGCGAAACCGTTGCTCCGGCAGGTAATACGGCAGAACAGGGCCAGAACATGACTGACCGGACTCCATGCCCTGCATAGTCATGTTCATTAAGCGTGAGTCCCCAGGTACCAGGGTTAGTCAGGCGGTATTTTTCAATCCGAAGATTACCGCCATCCCATACCTGAAGGCGTTTTGCACTGACCGGTGCTGACAGACGAGTATCCCGCTCCTGATTATCAACCAGTGAATAGCCATCAGGCATGACCCCGGTAAGTACACCTTTGTTGAGGGCAAGCAGAAGGGATTCATAGGGAGTCTCTTTTTCCCAGGCTTTAGTTGACGGATGAACCACAGGGCTGAGTGGTGAAATACGGTATACTTTGCCCTGCCCCTTAACCGGCGTGGCCCTGACAGAAAATACCTGGCCGGATTCCGTCTCGACGACGAAGGTAAAAGGTTTGTCAGTTGCAACGCTGAACATCACAGCACCGTTTCCGGTTTTCTCCGGATCTGGCACATCATTTTCCTTACTGGTTAATGCAGTGATCCTGTCCCCCTGAACCATCAATACGTTAGCGCTGTCCCTGCTGACAGACACGGTGAAAGTACTGCCGTTCTCACCGCGAAGCTCTGCCGGGCCGGTGCTGGCAAATACAGTATTAACAGCCATCAGGCACAACAGGCCGGGCATCAGGATAACGCTATTTCGCTTTCGCATCGTCCACCTCCACAAATTTCTCAATGCAGGTAACACCGGCCCGATAGCTGAGTTGCAGCCTGTAATGTTTGATCTCCTCCAGCGGCTTGCTGTTACCTATCCATGTTTTCAGCACACCACGAATATCAACAATGCTTGCCGACGGGTAAACTTTGATAGCGGTCTGATAAAACGCAGATGTGACCGCATTTTCCTTAATCCGTTTAGCTTCAGCGGCCAGCACTGGCGCAAATTTTTCGCGGGATTCGGCACGAACATAGGACAAAAGGAAACCGTGATTCATATCAACCGTTTCAGGAGAGACATTCAGTCGCAGTGAGAGAAATGAAAGCGCCATCATCTGAAGATAGGGCGCACTAGCCTCACTTTCCGACACAATAAAAGGCGCATCAAAAGTCATTGGTACGACAATTTTCTCACGCTTGTTAACCAGTGCCCGGTTTGTTACCACCAGATAAATATTGCTGATAAGTGAAAGTGCAAGGAAAAACAATAATCCGACAATAATGTGGCCAACGACTTTATTACCAGAAACTTGAGCCTTAACGGACATAATTACCGCCTGTTATTTTATCCATTTCCGATAACTGGAGTCAGGTACAGCCTTATAAGCGACACGGAAGAGCACTGTTGGTAAATACCAGTAGAGCATATTATAAAGCCACATACTTCCCCGTCCCCTTTTCAGCCAGCGGATAAACAGCCATATGGTTATCCCATAAATCAGCCCACCTAATGCATGTCTGCAGTAGATTGACACGAGAAAAGGGGGAATAGTTGGAATAAACTCATCCAGCGGCATACCGATTATCCGCATCTGATCTCCTAGTGTTTTCGGAAAGCGGTACTTTTTCAATTCCTCTCCCAATTCCATTTCCTCTCCTTACACACCAATAACTGCGGCAGCTACAGTTATGAATACTGACAAAACAATAACGCCAAAGAGAACCTTGATATTTTTAGTTGCTACGTAAGCAACAATGGCAGTAACCACCTCACCAATTAGCAGCCAGGTCATGATTGAAGAGTCTTTACCAAAAGTATCCTTCACCGTTTGATCACCTGGTTTCAGAAGATCATCAGCCCGGCAACTATGCACAAAGACCACCAGTAATGTCAGAGTAAGAGCAGAAATAAACATGCAGCGGAGCGTTTTCGGATAAACTAAGAAACAGCTGAACAAACTAACCAATTTTTGTCGGCGGTAAATAACATCCATTTTTTATTCCTCTTTCATATAATGAATCGTATTCGTGTATTATAAGGCATATCAAATAAGAGCTGGATAACCAGAAGATGAAATCTTTATGAAAAGAGCAGGAGATCTTACAGAATGAAAAATAACAGTAGCATTATTTACAGGTGAAAATAGAGGCCTGTAGAAAACTATAATATTTTTCCATCCACAACACCATAGATATAGGAAGTACCACTTAACAGCTC
>Ga0265797_10008647_pt1 | contig 13488 bp, 12 predicted proteins | sample P2T30metagenome_FD_192433 | JGI IMG/M metagenome (GOLD analysis project Ga0265797, IMG submission 192433) | Plant litter microbial communities from East Loma Ridge, Irvine, California - P2 T30 | ecosystem: Environmental > Terrestrial > Plant litter > Unclassified | place: USA: California... | reverse complement strand
ATAGAGACGGATGAAGTGCTCAAAATCCGGGCGGAGGCCAACAAGTGGTTCAACAGCCTCCCTCGCTGGCCTACGGAACCTGGGGTGTCTATACTTGATCACCTGGACAGAGCGGTCAGGCCCGAGCAGACCAAATTCGTACCGTTCCTCCATGTGCTTTACCAACAGCTTCTCATCGCGATACACCGCCCATACCTCTCATTGCCGAGAACGTCAGCAGAATATGGAAACAGTATCCAGCTCGTGGTCAGAGCAGCACGGCAGACTATCGTTCTACTCTCGGAGATTGATGAACTGTTCTGGCCAGGTTACCTTGCCTCAGCGTGGATGTCTGGACTGGTGTTAATCTTCGCATGTCAAACCCAAGCTTATGGCGTAGATCAGGGTATCAGGTGCGTATGCGTCAGAAGACGACAATCTGATCGAAGTTTGTGATCTTAGGCTCAAAAATAGAAAGTAGTGCTGACTTCATCAATCAGAGAGATCAACAAATGTCTACACATCCTCGAGCGAATGCGGAACAAGTGGAGAGGTGCCGACCGGTGTCATGAGGCACTGTCTACATCAGTCAGCGATCTCTCCAAAAGACGAAATCAATATGGCGCTGCAAGCTCTTGTGCTCTATCGAAGAGACCACACGGTTCGGATGAGGGTGTACCTCCTGCCACATCGCGAAAACGTTCATGTCCCAACCAGGGTGAAACAGTGAACGCCGGTAAAAAGCACACAGGACATCCTCCTGCACTCACTCACCAAGCATGGCCAAGCGGTGATTTTTCCATGTGCAGGGATCCCCTGCCTGGACTTGATATCGGCAGTGGCGACATGTTTCAGGACATCTCGTGGGACGGTGACTTCTCGAGTATAGATTACTTCACGTTACATGGGTTTCAGCAAGACTGGCTCGGGTGAATGGCAGATTTGCAGTATGAGTAGACAGTGGAGGACGTCTCAAGTTTACGTACAATTAAACACAGCAAGTTCCTTATTAGCACGAGATCTGTTGACACTGCTCCGGTACGATAGTGAGAAGCTTCTCGCCTAACACGCCCCGACGTGCATTTTCCATAGCCAGGCTTTCCATCTTCGCCAACGTTTCCGTGGTATGGGTACCCAAGTGCGGCACCAGCAAAGCTTTCGGGTTGGAGACAAGCTTCGGGTGCACCTTAGGTTCTTCTTCATATACGTCCAGCCCGACGGCAGCGATATGTCCCGTTTCTAGTGCTTCAGCCATAGCCGCCTCGTCGATGATGGCTCCGCGAGCCGTGTTCACGATGACGACGCCAGGCTTCATGCGTTGGATTGAATCCGGACCGATCAGATGGTGTGTCGTTTTGGATAGCGGCACGTGTATGGACAGCACATCGCTCTGACCTAGCAGTTGTTCGAATGAGACATGCTTAGCATCGCCTGCATCCTCCACAGGCCGGCGACTGTGATATATCACTTTCATCCCAAAAGGCCTCATCCTGCGTGCCAATGCCTGGCCAATCCTACCCATCCCCAGGATTCCGAGTGTCTTCCCCTGAGGATCGCGCCCAAAACCGATACCCTTCTTGAAGTTCCCCGCTCTTAAGGAGGCCAGTGATGGGTTAAGCTGTCGTAGGGCACCTAGCAGCAAGAAGACGCCAAGATCTGCAGTGGCGTCGGTGACCGGGTCCGGAGCATAGGTGACAGTTATGCCTTTGGCGGAGCAAGCGTCGACGTCAATCTGGTCGTAGCCTGCACCGTTGTGGCAGATGAACTTGACAGATTCGGGCAGACGTTCGACCAATTCGGAATCAAATTTCCCCGCCACCTGTGACATTAGTAATTATGCTCATATCAACGATGGCCAAGGGCTTACTTACTGCACCACTCGCGGATGTGCGATAGATAGCGATCACATCCTTGTACCTCGTCCGACAATCTCTGAAGAACTGTTCACGTGATTCACTTGTCACCACTTCGGGTGCTGTGGACTCTTGAAGGTCTTTGTACTGCGCGAGGGCGTGCTTGACAGGATTGAAAAGAAGGATCCTGGGTTTGCTAGACATTGTGTCCGCGGTCGTTTCGAAGATGTAGTGGAATATCTTTATCGACGGTGGACGAACATTACCAAACGAGGATTGGAAGTTTATACTTTGTTATAGAAGCTTTGTCGAAGGCGTACCTTATCGAGTACGTCATACGGTATCGAGGAACATTGGTGAAATCGCAAAGTTATCGGCCGGCTAAACGTTTAGGCTTCGGGTGACCACCTCGATGATTGTCAAAATTTTCTTCGACTGTAGGCTAGAAGCTATTAAGCCGCCTGGTACCGAAGCAATATCGCAGGAATCTAGAATATTTGCTTCCTTGCTGGACTAGCTATAGCCACAAACAGTGGTAAGCATGGGACCCTGGCGTTACTGTTTGTGTCAGTACTGCATTCTCAGCCCACCTCTGTTACGGAGTGGTCTCTATGCTCACGCTTTCGTGTTTCAAGACTTCCGCATTACAAGGCTAGCATTCTGCAGGGCACACTTCAGCGCTCCACGTGTTTCGGGTTTCGCATGAGAGATTTGTGGTGGAGTAATCCACAATCTTGGGTAAATGATATTCCGGAACAGGATAACATCGATCGGGGCATGTTCTTCGGCCTGCCGCATAGCACAGAACGACCTTGACGCACGCAAGATACTGAGACCACAGGCGCACCATATGTTACACTAGAGAAATATTGGATTCACAAAACCTCATTTGGGGCTCAGCGCGTCTACTCGACTTTGCAAACGGAACAACAGCGGCAGAAGATCAAAATCGGGCCTTGGCTGCGTGGACCAATGGAAACCGCAGCGATCTTGCCGATGAGCCTAGACGTGGTCGATAGATTCTCTAATCGATCCGATCATGGAGGCTGCTCATCCTATATTATCTGTGATAGGAGCCTCGATACACGTGGAGACATAGTCCATCTTTCTTGAAGCCAACGCTTAAATGCATGCGGTTACTCTGATCCCTCATTCAATCTCGAAAGACGCGACAAGAACGACCGCAACAGTGACTACCATAGCCCGAAACAAGCGTAGCCGCGGGCTTCGATGCCTGAGAGAAGCAGGTTTAGAACATGTTGTGCCTGCCTCGTTGATCCGCTCCAACAATCTGGGAGCATCCTAAATGATGAGGCTGTTTCATTCCTCGTAGGGTAATAGAATAGGCATCCTCAGATCGTGTTCTGATTTTTGTGACTAGCGGTCTGGTCCTCTCGCGAGCCCGCATCAGACTAGAAATAAGGTGAGATCTTTCGTCATGAGCTTGGTTCATCCGGGATCACAAGAACCGGACAAAAGGTAACAGCGATCGGTTCGTCTGGAGTTGAGCTGCGTGTTGTAATGTAGGTCCTCAAATGTGACTAGTACCACACCATGCTCGCAGCAAGGTCTCCTAATCGATTATCAGGCTAGACATGCATATGGAGCGGGGTAGCGCTTGCCAACCCCATGGGGAGCCTTAGCCTGGTTCTGCGGAGGAACCCTTGAAAGATGTTGCGGGAACGTAAGTTATATAACGACTGGATCCATCCCCGACGATGTTCAGAGATTTAATGTCTGGTAAAAAGCTACTTCGCTCTCTTGTCAATACATCTTTCATCATCGAATTGTTTTCACAATATTCTTCAAGCCCTTGCAATGGACATGGTAAAAGACGACAGCGCCCTCCATTACGAGAACGCCAAGCGTCCTCAGGATGACCAAAATATCATCAAGTCACGAGCAATCGAGATACTCGGCAGCCACGATGGTCGTGATGAGAAGCTTGAGTGTCACGAGAACGTCGACTATGCTGGTGCACACAAGAAGACCGATCCTGCCGAGATTGCCTTGGTCAAAAAGCTCGACTGGCATATCATGCCTACGTGAGTCTGTCACGATCATTAGCCTGGAAATTTACTGAACTTTTGTTACAAAGTCTCTGGCTCATGTTTTGGTTGAATTATCTGGATAGAAACGCAATCGCCACTGCGAGATTGGACGGCCTAGTCGAGGACCTCAACCTTTCAGGTTCCCAGTACCAGACCTGTGTCTCGATTCTATTCGTCGGTTATATCTTGGGTCAAATACCTTCCAACCTGCTGATCACTAGACTGCGGCCATCTATCTACATGTCCGTATGCATGGCCGTTTGGGCCATCGTCAGCGCTCTCACCGCCCTGAGCAAAGACTTCAAAGGTCTTCTCCTTACACGTTTCTTCCTTGGCATTACAGAGGCTCCCTACTACCCCGGCGCACTCTACCTCCTAGGCATATTCTACACACGCAAGGAGATTGCTACTCGCATCTCCATCCTCTACACCGGCAATATTCTGGCGACGGCTTTCGCTGGTTTGATCGCCATTGGTATCTTCAAGATGGACGGTATGGCAAATCTCACAGGTTGGCAATGGCTCTTCATCCTACAAGGCGTTGTCACCTTTGCTGTAGCCATCGGCGCAGCTTTTATCCTACCGGACGATCCCCTCAAGACTCGCTGGTTGACCGAAGAAGAACGAGTGCTAGCCGATTTGCGCATTCGTCGTGACACAGTTGGAGGAAAGCCTTTCACGAGCCCGTTGGCTGGCCTTAAGGAAGCAGCTTGTGATCACAAGCTGTGGTTGTTCGCCTTCATGCAACATATGCACCTCGCTGCGAACGGGTTCAAAAACTTTTTCCCAACCGCTGTAGAAACACTCGGATTCGATAGGACTATCACGCTCGCCTTGACGTGCCCTCCATACCTTATCGCAGGGGTTGTCTCTATTGCATGGTCCTGGAGCTCTGGCCGCTCCAACGAGAGGACTTGGCACATCACCATCGCCAAATCGATTGCCGTTGCCGGATTTGTCCTCGGCTGCGCGACGCTCAACACTGGTGTCCGATACTTTGCCATGAATGTATTCACGATCGGAACCTACGCCGTGAATAGTATCGCACTTGGTTGGGTATCAAGCACATGCGGGCAAACAAAAGAAAAGAAAGCATCAAGCCTGGCCATCGTGAACACTATTGCAAATATCTCATTCATCTGGACCCCTGTAAGTTCACCCAAGCAGAGTCGGCCTAGTGCAGATGACTTGCTAATTTTCTGATACAGTATTTGTGGCCTTCTTCAGACGAGCCTCGCTATACGATCGCCATGTCTTGCTCTGCTGGATTTTCCATAGCAACTGCGGCTGCTGCTTGGGCAATGAAGTGCTGGCTCGTGATGCTGAACCGTAAACTTCGCCAAAGCAACGACGAAAACACTCTTGCATTTGCCTATTGAGTCTCGTGGACACGTCAGCTGGCAAGAACATCTGCGCAGCCCTGAACAAGTGGGCATCTTTTGTTTAGACGGCAGTCAACGTCGTGAGTGGAATAACAGAGATCGGTTCGATGGCAATAGTGAACGGTTGATAACTTTGCGCTGTTACTATTGAGACAACGAAACAACACTTCAGATAAAGGATTTTGCATTCTAACTTATATTGTTCGGTGTTGGTACAGCACGTTACATGCGTCTAATTTATCCGTTGATAAAAGTGTGTCATGGAATGGACGTCTGATCTACTGTGGAAACCACAACAGTCGAATCACCCTTCCTACTGTAGTCGCCAATTGTACACATGGCGCATATCGGCAGCATCGCTTCATTGAGTTCAGTCGTTGACTGGAACGACAAGCGCGACTCATGGGCTTACATGTGGATGAAGGCTCCGAGTTGACTATGCACGCGTCAACACTTGGTCAGCTGTACCTTCTCGAGTGATAAGACTCATTTTGTCATCCCGCTGCTAACGGCAGTCATGTCGGAGGCACGCATGCGCCGCGAGCAATGATACCCGGTGAAGTGCGACTGCGTCGCTAAGAACGGTTTGATGGACCTCAGGACGGCGGCAAGACACTCCGCGCGGGAGTAGTTATACAGTTGCGGGGAAAATCCGCGGTAACGTGGCGTATTCCGGGCTATTGAAAGCGCGACGCGTTCCGGGGCTGCAACCTATGCATGCCTGGCAAATTCAGCCAAAACGCGACGCATTCCAGCTTGCATCGTAGAGTAGGCTGTGAGACGCGGCGACGGGCGAGGAGAGGCAGAAGCATCAAACCTCTATGATTGTCTTGAGAATCGCTTTTACTGTCGACGGAAGCAGCCTAAATACGGACATAGGGCAGCTGGAGCTCGGCATCAAGCCTGCTGCACACTGACCATCTATCACGGAACCTCGGTCTACCTTACCGCTAGAGGCCTCCTGGATCAAGCATCGCGGTGTCGACTTCCTCTGGATGCCTCATGAGTATTGGGGCCGCTGCCACGATGCGCACGGATCATTTCTTGCGATCGGTTAAATGTCTAGGGCTATGTCCTTTTTTTCGTTCGAGTGACGCACCCGGTACTTATCCGAGGTCTAGCGAGAGTAACAGAAGAATGATCGTTCCTCCAGACTACGTTGTATCGTCAAATCGCTTTTCTTATCACTTGTGATTGATCTCGCTTAAAATCCCCAAGGAGCTCGCTACCCAGGCAGTGAATACGCAGATGCGATCAGCTCTATCCAGGAAATCGGCAACAACAAAAGTTGCAGACTTTGCTCAGCTCTGTAGCCGAGGACTTTAGATTCGCGATGTCTTGCGAAGCAATGCATCGATTTCCCTTGGTACTCTTAGTTTGACTTGGTGACATGAATTACTCCTCCGTGGCCCATCAGACGAACCGCTAGATTTTGGCTGCGCTGAGCTGAGAGCTTCCACAAGGCAAAGATGCGAGTCTGCTGATGTGGCCAGATCATAAGAACAGGCTTGAGATTCTCAATATTTATGAGAATTGCGACATGACATTACAGCTGTCGGGAATCGCGCCGTTCCACTCGGAGAAGACCGACTGGATTACAGTGCAGACTAAGCGCGAACCGGTCGATCTCCATGCAATGCCAATCATACAGAAAGCCCAGCCTGGCGCCTATTAAGATGCCGTGTCCTTCATCAACGCGTCCTAACGGTACAAAGATGAATGCTCCGTGATCTTCCCGCCACAGCGCATTTAGCAAACCTAGTTCCAACTATTACAGATGCTAAGGATCCTTGTACGCCGCGATAGAAGCGAAAGTGTTCACGGACGGCAACATCAGATGGACGACTAGAAAGGTGCTTCATGCCTATGAGCGCTCCGCCCGCGGCCTGTAGTAAAGACAAAGAACTCAAGATTGATAAGAGCTGTGGTTCATGTGGATATCTGCGCGAGTCGGTGATGGAGAATAAACTCGGATGGAAGTGTCCGGTGTCGCAAGGTGTTCGGGGACTCAGGATGGGACGTTATAGTGGTTGGGGCCTTCACAGTCAGGACGGGAGCGGCATTGAAGAACGAAAAGCCCCTATCACCACTACATCACTTCCATAAAGAAGCACCTGTCTGCGTTCACGTGAGGACGCAGGAATGGGGAATGTACAGATATATGTTAACGAGTATTCAATCGATACTGCCCTTCTTATAACAAGCCTTTATAAGCAGTTGCTGTAAGACATCTAGCCTTGATCACTGTAGCAGTTGTTCAAGAGCCTGCTTTGCAGTACCCTTCGGCGGCGCCAGTGCGAATATCTCCTTGCTGGTGGTCGAAGCCGTCGCCTCCCCTGACCAAGCGCTCGCTTGCGCGCTCTTAATAGTGCGGATGAGATTCTTCGATCCATCCTTTAAGGAGTCCGCCCACTGGTCGATAAAGCTGAGGTCCTTGAATCTGACGTCCTCGATTTTGGCACCGATCTGTTCCTCGACCATATGAACCACTTGTGATCCTGTAAGATCTTCAGGTCCGTTGAGCACATACCGAGCACGGTTATGCTGGCTCGTGTCATCGGCTGCAAGCAAATGCGCTGCCACAATACCAACATCCCAGGCGTCAATGACACCCGTCGGGGTGTCGGCGTCGAGCATGAGCGAGAGATGACCATGCTTCCCAGTCTGGCGGTGTTGCTTGATGAGCTCCACAGCCGGGCGAAGGACGAAAGAAAAGAAGACATTGGGCTGGAGCGAGGACCAATGCAGCCCTTCGAATCCTGGCTGGCTGAGCATCTGCTCGATAGCCCAGTGCGTACGGGGATAGTACACAGGGCAGTCTGGCTTCACATTGGCGGCCGTGGTCGAGATCCGCACTACGTACTTGACGCCAGCGCGCTTAGCCTCGATGTAAAATTGACCTTCTTCGGCAAACGCTGATGCGCCAGTGTGTGCCGCGATGAAGACTCGTTCTACTTCGTGCTCGCGGAACCACTCGGCCGTGATCTCGTTCCAGTGCTGTTCGGCCACTTCGACACCAGGTACAGCAGCGAGCTTTTGAGCCGCAAGACTGTCCTTGGAGCGTGTGAGAGCGAGGATTCGGTGTTGAGCGAGGCTTGGGTTGTTCTTAAGCAAATTCGGAAGAGTTTCGACCACGCTTCGGCCTGTGTTGCCAGTAGCGCCGACGATCAGGATGGTTGGAGCCATATTACTGGCGAGGTATTCAATAGATGAGCAGGAGAAATATCCGAGTTGTGTGTGACGTTGTCGAAAGCGAGCGTAAGGACTTTAGCTATAAACATCCATTAAATGGCCAGAAAGGTCACAAAGGTCGACTGCTTGGTAATAATTGCTCTGTCATCTTGAAGACTAAGTGGAAAGACAATCCACTTCTAGTTACAGGAACGAATCAGCGGCAACTTCCAGCGGAGAGCGGAGGATGACTTTCGCTCCTACGGCCTGTTCGGTGAAAGATGAGTCCGGTGCTGCAAGTGGTACCGTGCCCCGTATCCCTTTGTCCAATAGCACAACGCTAGGACCAGAACTAATGGGCCCGCTTGGCAAATTGGGCTGATCATAGTAATTTACGCCGAACCCCTCGTTTTCCATCGTTGATCAAAGACATTCATTACTATTAAGAAAGACGCCTTATCTACCTAAAAGCTCCTGTACTCCTCGTTTCTCGTAGATTCTCTCGCCAGACTGTTTGACAAAATGAGCCGTCCAGAGTGGTCCACAAACAAAGCGAGCAAAGCAAACGAAATGCTTTGTTTATCTCCTGACGTAATCAGAGGTTCCTTTGCCTTGTCAAAGCGAGGAACTAGTGAGCTTTGTTTGACAAGGCTTGTGTGTCATTTCACGTGATTATCACGTGAGTTTGAAACGAGGGTGCATTCTGCCCAACAGCTAGTTCACCAACACTGGTGATCCTATGGTCCAATCATGTCATCGCACTCAGCTGATACGATGAACGGCAGGCGGTCGAATAGGCTCTCATTCAGCACAATAATATCGCTGTCGATCCTCGATTTTGGAGTCATCGACCTCCTAATGGCCTCACTCTGCAGGAGTCTCCTCCAAGGTAACATCACATGACCAGTTATGCTAAACAGAAGTTCGGGCGCGTCGCTCATCGCTGGAAGTGCAAAGTTGTCCAAGGCTATGACAGGCTGCTTCCTCCGGTCTAGTAAGCAATTGGCGAACCCGCGATCGAAAGTGATGGATGGCCGTGAGCGCCGCGACCATTACGTGACGAACTCCCAAGATCCAATGCGTGTCTAGGGTAAGCGGCTGAACTACGGCCGAACCTCGACCGTTCTCAGCTCAGAAAGCTAACTAGCTTAAGTTAACGTACCTGGCAAGCGAGTGAGTCAGGCAAGCGAGCGGGTTAAAACGCGCGCGTAACGCGTCTTCTACCTTCTTCCTCTTATTACATAATAAAGCCTAGTTATAATACCCTTTAAACTCGAGGGACGTGTTTCTTTAGCCCTTTAAGCTTATATTAGTAATTAAATTTCATCCCTTTAAGCTACGGCTAACGTATATAATATTCCCCTTAAAACCCTTTATAGACGATACCTTAGAGTTCTCTTACGTAAAGAAGCTATACCTAACTTACGAAAACTTATAAATAACAGATAGTAAGTCCTTATTTAAAAGGTCCTCTAGCTATCTACCGACGGATTCCCTCCCTAGCGCGTAATTATTAAAGAGATAGCTAATATAATACTTTAGACTAAGAACCTAGCCTACACTTAAATAGTCGGTATAAAATAGGTCGCTAACTTTATAAAACGCAATCCGGAGCTCTTAAGTATATATAATCGAAAGTTTAATATCTAAAGAGTAGAAGTTAAGGATCTAAAGCTAATTAGCTTATAGTTTAAACTAGTAAGAGACATAATCGTAAAGTATAGCGTTACGGAAGAGGACATCTTTAACTTTAATAGGACTAGCTTCTAGATAGGTATTATCTTAATTTCTAAAGTAATTATATTATTAGATAGAAAGGGTAGGCTAAGGATAAACTAGCTAGGGAACCGGAAGTAGGTTACTATAATCGAGGTATTTAATATAAAAGGATAGGTAATCCCTCTATTTATTATCTTTAACGGTAAGGTTTACTTATCGACCTAGTATAATACTAGTATTCTAATAACCTAGAGAATCGCTATTAGCGATAATAGATAGACTAACGACAAACTAGGCTTCGAATAGATCTAGTACTTCTACGAAAATATAAAGTATTATAAGGGTAAGTAGAGGCTATTAATATTCGATAGTTATAGTAGCTATTTAACATCTAAATTTAGAGACTTCTAGCTTTAGAACTATATTCTAACTTTATATATACCTACTTATATATCTTATATTCTTTAGCCTCTAGATATAAGCTATTTTAGCCCTTTAAAAAAGGTATACGGCTCTTAGATTAAGAATAAGAGAAGGCTTAGTATTAACTATATTATAAAGGAAGAATTCTTTCCTATATTCTTTATAGCCTATCGATAAACTATAACTATTAAAACTATTTTATCTAGCTTTAGAGTAGCTAGCCTAGTTCTATTTAACCTAGTGTCACGGGTGGACCACGCATACGCAGAGAGTCCTCGTGGTATTCAACAAGTTCGATACAGGAAGGAGTCTAGTTCTAAGCGGATTCCGGGAGGAGATATGCGGACGCCGCGCCAAGTCTTATAGCACAGGCCAGTCTGCCAGTGCTTCACTCACAAGGGGCTCGCCCTTCACACCTAGAGAGAGTTCTAGAAAATCTTAGTCCTATTATTAAAGCTACTCTATTACTAAGAAGTAGTTAGACCTCTTAGAACCCTTAAACACTAAAGACTCTACCTTATATTAAGAGATCAAGCTAGCTAGTATTATTAGAGAATCGTAAAAGAAGGAGATTATTAGCTTTATTAGGTAATAAGCCTCTTTAATAACTTTTAAAAGACTCTAAGAATATAGTATATAAGAAGATACTTTTAATAGTTAAGGTAGCTACTCTTCGAGCTAAAGATTAGTACTAAAAGTAAAAGAGAATATAAAAAAAATAGTAAATTCGAATAACTATATTAATAACTATTTAAGATAGTTAGAATAGTACTTAGAGACCTATAGTTAAGGAGAAACTAAAGGATGATAATAAAAACATTAACCTAGTCTTACAGGCTTAGCTACTAAGAAAAACTCCTATAAGAGTAGTACTTAGATATAGTAAGTATAGTTTAAGTAAATATACTATTAGGGTATATAGATAATAATACAATTTATTTTGTTTCTATATCAATAATACTACTTATATAATAAGTTGTTAGATGTAGAATATGCAATATCTTAACCCGCTCACTTGCCTGACTTACTCGCTTGCCAGGTACGTTATACGTTGTGAAACTAACCCTACTCTAACCCTAGGGTAACGCCAGCCAGCGGTGGTCCTTTCTTTCGTGAGGGTTGCTTTGGCAAGGCTTGCAAACCTTGAGGACGATTGCTTTGTCTACTTGATCATATGGTCAAAGGGTATATCCTGTACTTTGTTCGTCTGGACAAACAAAGCGGGCAAAAGGTTTGTCACTGCCTTGTTTGTGGACCAGTCTGGGAACGTTATAATTAAGACATTTTGTTAACAGATTCTGGACGATCAAGGGCAAATTTGTCCCCTCTTTCTACCTTCTCAAGCACTCAAGCCGCTTGCAAGCGCACCCTCATTATTTCCAAGCAAGCACGCATCAAGCATCTTCCACGTATCCAAGCAAGCACTTAGCCTCATATCAAGCAAGCAAGCGGGTGACTACCAAGCATGGCGCTTGCTTGCTTGCTTGTGGCCATCACTGTTGACAAATAACCCATTCGTCTTCTTCCTGTTTCATGCATCCACACAGCCCTCGAGATCCAATCCGTTCAAAACCTCGGATCGTCTAGAGCTTGTCCTGAACGAGCCTGCGCTGCACTCGCTGTTTGCCTGCACCACAGAGGCCCACTACAAGAACGACCTGACCATATCCGTAGATCTTTTCCACAGCACAACTTCCTGCGATTTATCGTATGCATGTGGTGCGTAACCAGGATCGGCTCCGACTGGCTCGACCTTCGCCGGAACTGCGACCCGGCAGTCCTCAAGATATTTGCCACCTTGGCCTTCCAATACCTTCGCGGTTGCCGCCCATACGGTGGTTGCCGCGCCTTGCTTAGCATTCTTCATCAACCTGCCAATGTTTGGATCTGTGCCCCACTGCTCGAGCGTTGCCTCATCCAAAAATTGCATAAGACCAGTACGGATCATGCCAACATGAACGGCCCATGCATGCACACCGTGGTGCCCGTAACGACGTTCGAGTTCACTGGCAGTGTAGACATTGGCGGGTTTTCTCTGACCATAAGCTGCCCACGGATGATATTGTCCTCCGAGCGAAAATTTGGAGAGATCGATGCCTCCTTGCCGATGACCAACAGACGAAAGGATGACCACGCGTGATTCAAATTTCAGACCACTTTATCGAAGTAGCGTTGGCAGAAGTAGCTGGATCAGCAGGAAATGCGCGAGATGGTTTGTACCAAATTGAGTCTCAGAACCGTCGGCAGTCTGACCTTCTGGAGTTGCCATGACGCCAGCGTTGGCGACCAAGACGTCGAGGCGCTCCGCTTCGGCTAAAAACGCGTCTGCACAATTGCGGACACTTGCCAGAGAGTTGAGGTCGAGCTTCAAGAGGTGAGCTCGCCCGCTCTGTAGGACGTCACCCAATGCCTTCTCTCCTTTAGCAAGATCCCGGACGGTGAGTTATAGCGTGGCGCCAGTCTCGAGAAGAGCTTTGGCAGTTCCAACACCAAGTCTAGAGGAACAACCTGTGACCAAGATCGTCTTTTCGTGCCATTTTCCTTTTAGTTGCTCATGCTGAACAACTTGACGAGCTGTGGGTCGCTCGTCGCCGGGTCCAGCCGGAGCGCTGTGGACGGACTCGTATGGAGCGATCACGGTGATGGACGATGGTCTTGGTGGGAATGACGTACGAGCTGGTATTCAATGTCACGTTTGATCGAAATTTGGTTTTGATCGAATGATGAACGGCGTCGGTACTCTCATTCAATATACAAAAGTTTTCTTTCCACGCGCTGACATGTAAATCAGTCAGCGCAATAGCAGAACCCCGAAATACCGCTTATAGAATCCTGCTTACAAACACAGCATGACTCAGTGCGTTGTTGCAGCGCAATGGAGCGTGACTGGATCTATAAGCACGCCACCAA
>Ga0265797_10008646_pt1 | contig 13489 bp, 10 predicted proteins | sample P2T30metagenome_FD_192433 | JGI IMG/M metagenome (GOLD analysis project Ga0265797, IMG submission 192433) | Plant litter microbial communities from East Loma Ridge, Irvine, California - P2 T30 | ecosystem: Environmental > Terrestrial > Plant litter > Unclassified | place: USA: California... | reverse complement strand
AGGCCGCGTTCGCCAACACCACGGAGGAGGTGATCCCCGGGCTCTTCTAGCTCCTCGGCCCTGACTCCCAGCCGTCCGCCCTGGCGCACCTTCCCCGGTGCCAGGTCGAGATGGATGGGGATCAGGGCCCGGGATCCAGGCCCAGGTCAGCCATGGCAGATCAGATCCACACCCCCGTCCTCCTCGAGCGCACGCTCGAGCTCCTCGCCCCGGCGATCTCGCGCCCCGGCGCCGTCGCGGTCGACGCCACGCTCGGCATGGGCGGCCACGCGGCCGCGATGCTCGAGCGGTTCCCCGACCTCACCGTGGTCGGCCTCGACCGCGACACCGAGGCGCTCGCGATCGCCGGCGAGCGTCTACGACCGTTCGGCGAGCGTGCCCGACTGGTGCACACGCGCTACGACGGCGTGGCCGACGCCCTCGACGAGCTGGGCATCGACGAGGTGCAGGGCGTGCTCTTCGACCTCGGCGTCTCGTCCCTCCAGCTCGACCGGGTCGAGCGGGGGTTCTCCTACTCCAAGGACGCACCGCTCGACATGCGCATGGACCCGACCTCCCCTGTCACGGCCGAGACGATCCTGGCCGAGTACCCCGAGTCCGAGCTGCGACGCATCTTCTACCAGTACGGCGAGGAGAAGCTCAGCCCCCGGTACGCTCGCCGCATCGTCGAGCACCGCGCCGAGGCGCCGCTCCGTCGCAGCGGAGAACTCGTCGACCTCCTCATCGCCGCCACGCCGATGGCCCTGCAGCGGGCGGGCCACCCTGCCAAGCGCGTCTTCCAGGCGCTGCGCATCGAGGTGAACGGCGAGCTGGCCTCGCTCGAGGCGGCCGTCCCCGCCGCCCTCGACCGCATCGCCGTCGAGGGTCGCGTCGTCGTGCTCTCGTACCAGTCGCTCGAGGACCGCTTCGTCAAGCGCGAACTCGCGGCCCGGACCACCTCGACGGCGCCCCAGGGTCTCCCGGTCGAGCTGCCCGAGCACCGGCCCGGCTACCGCCTCCTCGTGCGCGGCGCCGAGCTCGCCACCGCCGACGAGATCGACCTGAACCCCCGAGCCAAGCCCGTGCGACTGCGTGCAGCCGAACGAATCCGGAGAACAGCATGAGCAACGCCGCGATCGACCCGATACCGCAGCGCCGCCCCTCGCACGAGCCTCGCCGGGCACCGGTCGAGATCGTCACGAGCAGGGCACAGCGTCGCGCGCGGCCCCGGATCGCGTACGCGCTCGTGGCGACCGCCTCCTTGTTCGTCCTGCTCCTGACGCAGCTGGCGATCAGCATCGCCCTCAGCGACGGGGCGTACACGATCTCCGACCTGCAGGCCGAGAAGACCGAGCTGACGCGCGACCAGCAGAAGTACTCCGAGCAGCTCGACGTCCTCTCGTCGCCGCAGAACCTGGCCAACAACGCCGAACAGCTCGGCATGGTCCGCAACTCGAACCCGGTCTACCTCGACCCGACGACCGGCGCGGTGCACGGCGACCCTGCCCCGGCCGACGGCACGGCGGACGGCACGGACAACCTGATCCCGAACACCCTGCTCGACGGCGTCCCCCTCGCGACGGTCGCACCCGACGCGGCGACCACCGACACGGCGGACCCGGCGGCGGCGTCGAGCGACACGGCCGCGCAGGGCACGCCTCCGACCGACTCCGCCACGACGGGCGCGGCGACCGCGGGAACCGGCACCCCGTCGGTAGCGTCTGACCCTGACCAGCTCGCGGCTCCCCAGACCCGCTAGCGGTGCGCCCTCCGTGGCGCACCTGACGACGACAGCGGCCGGTGCCACACGACCTGCCGCGGTGAGGACACCTTCGTGAACACAGCCCCTCGCAGCCGCCGGCTCCGGGCGACGTTGGCCATGGCCGTCGTGATCGCCCTGGTCGGCGTGTTCGTCGTCCGCCTGGCCGACATCCAGCTCGTCCAGGCCGCCGAGCTCAACGCGCAGTCGCAGAACAAGCGCGAGATCCAGCAGGTGACGTACGGCGACCGGGGCGACATCACCGCGAACGACGGCACGGTCCTCGCCGGCAGCGTCACGCGGTACAACATCACCGCCGCACCGGCCTTCGCCGCCGACGTCACCGTGACGGGGACGGACGCAGACGGCGAGAAGACCAAGGTCGCGATGTCGGTCGACCAGGTGCTGGCCGAGGTGGCTGAGATCACCGGCGGGTCGGCGGAGACCATGCAGGAGGCGCTCACCCGCGACCCCGAGGCCAACTTCGCGTTCCTCGTCAAGGGCGTCGACGTCGACGCCTTCCGCGCCGTCCGCGACCTCAAGAACAGCGGAGTGTCCTGGCTCTACTTCGAGCGCCAGTCCGCCCGCACCTACCCGAACGGCTCGGTGGCCGGCAACCTCACGGGCTTCGTCGGCACGGACGGGCCGCAGGCGGGGCTCGAGCGCACGGCCGACTCCTGCCTCGCCGGCACGAACGGCAGCGAGACCTACGAGCGCGGCGCCGACGGCGTGCAGCTCCCGGGCAGCACCGTGACCACGAAGGAGGCGGTGGCCGGCGGCACCCTGCAGCTCACCGTCGACAAGGACCTGCAGTACATGACGCAGCAGGCGATCGCCGAGCAGGGCCAGGCCATCGGGGCCGAGTCGGCCACCGCCGTGGTCCAGGAGGTGGCGACCGGCAAGCTGCTCGCCGTGGCCGACTGGCCCACCGTCGACCCCAACGACGTGAACCTGACGAAGGACGTCGGCGACCTCGGCTCGAAGGCCTTCACCGCCTCCTACGAGCCGGGCTCGACCTTCAAGGCGATGACCGCGGCCATGCTGCTCGACTCCGGCAAGGCCACGCCGACGAGCCAGGCGACCGTTCCGTACTCCCGCTCGTTCCCCTGGGGCGGCGAGATCCACGACGCGAGCTTCCACCCGACCGAGCGGCTCACGCTGACCGGCATCCTGCGCGACTCCTCCAACGTCGGCATCTCGCTGCTGGGCCAGAACCTCAGCGCGCAGGCGCGGTACGACTACATGGTCAAGTTCGGCCTGAACGAGCCCACGGCCGTCGGGTTCCTCGGCGAGCCGACGCAGGGCGTCCGGGCCGCGAGCTCGTGGGACCAGCAGACGAGCATCAACACGATGTTCGGCCAGGGCGTCTCGACGACGGCGCTGCACGTGGCGAGCATCTTCCAGACCCTCGGCAACCACGGCGTCAGGCTCCCGTCCCAGCTCGTCGAGGGCTGCACGGCCGCCGACGGGACGGTCACGCCGGCCCCCGCCGTCGAGGGCACGACCGTGGTGTCGCCGTGGGCCGCCGACACCACGGTGAACATGCTCGAGAGCGTCGTCTCGGCCGGCGAGCAGAAGGACGCGCTGACCATCCCGGGCTACCGCGTCGCCGCCAAGACCGGCACCGCCGAGATGGCCCGCGCCGACGGCACCGGCTACGGTTCCGACCGCGTGGTGTCCGTCGCGGGCATCGCCCCGGCCGAGGACCCGAAGTACGTCGTCGTCGTGAGCTTCACCAAGCCCAGTACCATGAAGACGTCGGCCGCCGCGGCGCCGACCTTCAACAAGATCATGTCCCAGGTCCTCGAGATGTACCGCGTCCCTCCGTCGACGGAGCCCGCACCGGCCATCCCCCAGACCTGGTGAGAGAAGAGGATTCATTGAGCGCCCGGATCCCCCCGGTCCTTCGACCGGAACATCCGTCGGCGAGGTCACTCGCCCAGCTGGTCAGCGAGTTCGGTCTCGAGCACGAGGGTTCCCTCGACGGCGTCGAGGTCACCGGAGTCACGCTGAGCACGGCGGACCTCCACCCCGGCGACCTGTACGTCGGCGTGCCCGGCGAGCACCGCCACGGTGCGGAGTTCGCGTCGCAGGCGCGTGACGGCGGCGCCGTCGCGCTCCTGACCGACGCGGCCGGCCTCGAGCTGGCCCGCGGCTGCGGCCTCCCCGTCGTCCTCGTCGACTCGCCCCGCGCCGCCCTGGGCGACGTCTCGGCGTGGATCTACCGCACCGGCGGCGAGGACTCGCCCCTGTTGTTCGCCGTGACCGGCACGAACGGCAAGACCAGCACCTCCTACCTGCTCGAGGGCGTCCTGCGGCAGCTCGGGCTCGTGACGGGCCTGAGCAGCACGGCCGAACGGCACATCGGCGACCTGACGGTCGTCAGCCGGCTGACGACGCCCGAGGCGAGCGAGATGCACGCCCTGCTCGCGCGGATGCGCGAGAGCGAGGTGCGCGCCGTGGCGGTCGAGGTCAGCGCGCAGGCGCTCAGCCGCAACCGGGTCGACGGCCTCGTGTTCGACGTCGCGGCCTTCACGAACCTCAGCCACGACCACCTCGACGACTACGCCGACATGGAGGAGTACTTCCACGCGAAGCTGCCCCTCTTCCAGCCCGACCGCGCCAAGCGCGCCGTCGTCTCGCTCGACTCGCCGTGGGGCCACCGTGTCGTCGACAACGCCCGCGTGCCCCTCACGACGATCACGATCCTCCCCGACGTCGAGGCCGACTGGCGCGTCGAGATCCTCGACGAGCAGGCCGCCTGGACCGAGTTCCGCCTGACCGGGCCGGAGAACCGCGAGCTCGTCACCCGGGTGCCCCTGATCGGCTGGCACATGGTGGCGAACGCCGCCCTCGCCGTCGTCATGCTGGTCGAGGCCGGCTTCGAGCTCGGCGCGATCTCGCAGGCCCTCGAGGCGGACGGCGGCATCGTCGCCTACCTCCCGGGCCGCACCGAGCGCGTCTCGGGCGACCGCGGCCCGAGCGTCTACGTCGACTTCGGCCACAGCCCCGACGCGTTCCTCACGACCCTGGCGGCCGTGCGCCGCTTCACCCCGGGCAAGGTCGTCATGCTCTTCGGCGCCGACGGCGACCGGGACAAGACCAAGCGCGCCGACATGGCCCGAGTGGCCGCAGAGGGGTCCGACATCCTCGTCGTCACCGACCACCACCCCCGCTTCGAAGACCCTGCCTCGATCCGCGCCACGCTCGTCGAGGCGGCCCGTGCCGCCCGGCCCGGGCACGAGATCCACGAGGTGAGCCCGCCCGAGGCGGCCATCCGCACGGCGGTCTCGCTCGTCGGCGAGGGAGACTCGATCCTCTGGGCCGGCCCCGGCCACCAGGACTACCGCGACATCCGCGGCGAGCGGACCCCGTACTCGGCCCGCGACGAGGCCCGTGCCGCGCTGCGAGAGGCCGGGTGGGCCGAGTGATCGCGCTGACCCTCGCCGAGCTCGCCGAGATCGCCGGAGGCGCCCTGCACCTCCCCGAGGGCGGTCCCGAGGGCGGTCCCGAGCGCGACCAGGTCGTCGACGGCTCCGTCGAGACCGACTCCCGGCTCGTCACGTCGGGCTCCGTCTTCTTCGCGCTCCGGGGCGACGAGACCGACGGCCACCTGTTCGCCGGCTCCGCCGTCGAGTCGGGTGCGGCCGTCGTCGTCGCCGAGCGTCGTCTCGACCTGCCCGTGCCCGTCGTCGTCGTCGACGACGGCGTCGTCGCCCTCTCCCGCCTGGCGGCGGGCGTCGTCGAGCGCGTCCGCCGCGGCGGACGCCTGCGCGTCGTCGGCGTGACCGGCTCGAACGGCAAGACGAGCACGAAGAACATGCTCCGGGCGGTGCTCTCCGACGTCGGGCCCACCGTCGCCCCCGAGGGGTCGTTCAACAACCACGTCGGCGCCCCGATCTCCATGCTGCGCGTCGACCTCGACACCGAGTACCTCGTGGTCGAGATGGGCGCCTCCGGCCCGGGCGAGATCGCCCGCCTGGTCGAGATCGCCCGTCCCGACACGGGCGTCGTGCTCAAGGTCGGCCTGGCGCACGCCGGCGGCTTCGGCGGCATCGAGGGCACCCGCGCGGCCAAGGCCGAGATGGTGACCGACCTGCCCGAGACGGCCACGGCCGTCCTCAACGTCGACGACGACCGCGTCGCCGGGATGGCCGCCGACACCGCGGCGCGCGTGGTCGGGTTCGGGCTGACCGACTCGGCCGCCTACCGGGCGACCGACCTCGAGGTCACCCGGTCGGGCACCTCCTTCGTGCTCGAGCACGACGGCGTCTCGCGACCCGTCTCCCTGCGCATCCTCGGCGAGCACCACGTCATGAACGCCCTCGCCGCCCTCGCCGTGGCGGGGGAGTGGGGCCTCGACCTCGACCGGGCCGTCCAGGTCCTCGAGGGCGTCGCCCGTGCCGAGCGCTGGCGCATGGAGGTCCTCGAGGCCGGCGACGGCGTCACGATCGTCAACGACGCCTACAACGCGAGCCCCGACTCGGTCGCGGCCGCGCTCAAGACCCTCGCCCAGATCGTCCCCGAGGGCGGCCGCTCGGTCGCCGTGCTGGGCGAGATGGCCGAGCTGGGCGACCTCGCCCGCGAGGAGCACGACCGTGTCGGGCGCCTCGTCGTCCGGCTCAACGTCGGCCAGCTGGTCGTCGTGGGCCACGAGGCCCGCCACATCCACGTCGCGGCCGGGCTCGAGGGCTCGTGGGACGGCGAGTCCGTCCTCGTCGACACCGTCGACGAGGCCTACGATCTGCTGCGCGGCACCCTCCGCGACGGCGACGTCGTGCTCGTCAAGTCGTCGAAGTCGGCCGGCCTCCGCCACCTCGGCGACCGTCTCGCGGGGGTGACCGCGTGAAGGCCCTCCTCATCGCCGGCGCCGTGTCGCTGGTCTTCACCCTGCTGATGACGCCGCTGTTCATCCGGCTCTTCCACCGCCTCGGCTGGGGCCAGTTCATCCGGGACGACGGCCCCCAGTCGCACCACACCAAGCGGGGCACGGCGACGATGGGCGGCATCGTCCTCATCATCGGCACCGTTCTGGGCTACTTCGTGGGCCACCTCGGCGCCCAGGACGAACTGACCAACAGCGGCCTCCTCGTCCTGTTCATGATGGTCGGGCTCGGCGCCGTCGGGTTCCTCGACGACTTCCTCAAGGTGCGCAACCAGCGCAGCCTCGGGCTCGGCGGCTGGGCGAAGATCGCCGGCCAGGTCGTGGTCGGGGCGGTCTTCGCGGTGCTCGCGCTGTCGTTCCCCAACGAGAACGGTCTGACCCCCGCGTCGACCATGATCAGCGGCATCCGCGACATCTCGTGGCTCGACTTCATGTTCTTCGGCACGATCGTCGGCGGCGGGCTGTTCCTGATCTGGGTCGTGCTGATCACGGTGAGCACCTCGAACGGCGTGAACGTCGCGGACGGCCTCGACGGCCTCGCGACCGGGGCCTCGATCCTGGCCATCGCCTCCTACATCTTCATCGGGTTCTGGCAGTTCAACCAGTCGTGCTTCAGCACGCGGCTCGACGAGGCCACGCGGTCGGCCTGCTACTCGGTGGCCGACCCGCTCGACCTCGCCGTCGTCGCGGCCGCGATCTGCGGCGGCCTGATCGGGTTCCTCTGGTGGAACACGTCGCCCGCCCAGATCTTCCTCGGCGACACCGGCTCGCTCGGCCTCGGCGGCGCCCTCGCGGCCCTCGCCATCCTCAGCCGCACCGAGCTGCTGCTCGTGCTCATCGGCGGCCTCTTCATCGTCGTCACCGGGTCGGTGATCCTGCAGCGGGCGTACTTCAAGATCACGCACGGCAAGCGGATCTTCCTGATGAGCCCGCTCCACCACCACTTCGAGCTCAAGGGCTGGGCCGAGGTGACCGTCGTGGTCCGCTTCTGGATCATCGCGGGGCTGTTCGTCGCGGCGGGCGTGGGCGTGTTCTACCTCGAGTGGATCTCGCGGACCTCGTGACGACCGCCGCCTCCGACCCCGTCCTCGCCGCGCGGCTCGACGGCCTCACGAGCTGGCACGCCGACTGGTCCGGCCTGCGCGTCCTCGTCCTGGGCCTCGGCGTCACGGGCTTCGCCGTCGCCGACACGCTCGCCGAGCTGGGCGCGCGCGTCGTCGTGCTCGCGCCGACCGTCGACGACGACCGCGCCGAGCTGCTCGGCCTGATCGGCGCCGAGCTGGTGCTCGACCCGGACATGGCGTCCGTGCCGCAGCGCGTCGTCGACTTCGACGCCGAGCTCGTCGTGCTCTCGCCCGGCTTCGCGCCGCACCATCCGCTGGCCGTCGCGGCCGTCGAGTCCACGGCGGCCGTCTGGGGCGACGTCGAGCTCGCCTGGCGCCTGCGCGACAAGACCGCGCGCGTCGCCGACTGGCTGCTCGTCACGGGCACGAACGGCAAGACCACGACGACCCAGCTCGCGACCGCGATGGCCCTCGCCGACGGCCGTCGGGCCGCCGCCGTGGGCAACATCGGCGTCCCGGTGCTCGACGCCGTCCGAGACCCCGAGGGCCTCGACGTCCTCGTCGTCGAGCTGTCGAGCCACCAGCTGCACTGGCTGCCCGTCCAGGGCCCCGGGGCCCTTCGGCCGCGCGCCTCCGTCTGCCTCAACCTCGAGTCCGACCACCTCGAGTGGCACGGGTCGTTCGACGCCTACCGCGACGCCAAGGCGCGCGTCTACGAGAACACCGTCGTCGCCTGCGTCTACAACAAGGCCGACCAGGCCACCGTCCGCATGGTCGAGCAGGCCGACGTCGCCGAGGGCTGCCGCGCCGTCGGCTTCGGGCTCTCCGCGCCCGGCCCGAGCGAGGTCGGCATCGTCAGCGGCGACGAGGGCGGGGTCCTCGTCGACCGTGCGTTCCTCGCCGAGCGCCGTCACCGCGCCCTCGAGCTCACGACCACCGGCGAGCTCGAGGCCGCGGGCCTCGGCGCGGACCACCTCGTCGAGGACGTCCTCGCCGCGGCGGCGCTCGTCCGTGCCGTCGACGTCGACCCCGTCGCGGTGCGCGACGCGCTGCGGGCCTTCCGCGTCGACCACCACCGCACGGAGGTGGTGGCCGAGTCGGCGGGCGTCGTGTGGGTCGACGACTCCAAGGCCACCAACCCCCACGCCGCCCACGCGTCGCTCGGCGCGTTCCCGTCGGTCGTCTGGGTCGTCGGGGGCACGTTCAAGGGCGTCGACCCCGAGCCGCTGGTCCGCGACGCCGTCGCCGGCCTCAGGGCGGCGGTGCTCATCGGGGTCGACCGGGTCGGCCTCCGGGAGGCCTTCCGGCGACACGCCCCCGAGCTGCCCGTCTTCGAGGTCGACGAGACCGACACTGAGCGGGTGATGCCGACGGCGGTCCGCCTGGCGGCGGCCGCGGCGAGGCCGGGCGACACCGTCCTGCTCGCCCCCGCGGCGGCGTCCTTCGACCAGTTCACCGACTACACCGCACGCGGCCGGGCCTTCGCAGCCGCGGTCGCACACCACCTGGGAGGTGACGCTGATGGCGCAGAAGCCGACCAGCCTCCCGCGCCGCCGGCCGACTGAGTCGACCGGCCCGCGGGACGCGGACGCCCACGGCCGCCCGGGGGCGCACGGCGGCCGCCAGGCCGCGGCCGTCGTGGCCGTCAAGAAGCTCTTCGCCGCCGAGACGGGGTCGTTCTTCCTCATCCTCGGCACGACGCTGTTCATGGTCGTGCTGGGCCTCGTCATGGTGCTCTCGTCGTCGTCGGTCGAGCAGTACATCGCCTCGAAGCACACGTCGTTCTTCGGCGCCTTCGTGCGGCAGGGCATGTACGCCGCGATCGGCATCCCGCTCATGCTGATCGCGTCGAGGCTCCCCGTCTCGTTCTACCGGCGACACGCGTGGAAGATCCTCGGCGCCGCGGTCGTGCTCCAGCTGCTCGTGTTCACCCCCCTCGGCTACGAGGTCGGCGGCAACCGGAACTGGATCCGCCTGGGCGAGAGCATCTCCGCGCAGCCCTCCGAGGCCGTCAAGCTCGCCCTCGCCGTCTGGCTGGGCATGATCCTCAGCGTCAAGCGCGACCTCCTCGACGACTGGAAGCACCTGGCGATCCCGCTGGTCCCCGTCGTGGGCGTCGCCGTGGGGCTCGTGGTGCTGGGCGGCGACCTGGGCACGACGATGGTCATGCTCCTCCTCGTCTTCGCGGCGGTCTGGTTCGCCGGCGTCCGCCTGCGGTACCTCGCCGTGCCGGTGCTGTTCCTCGCGGCCGCCATCCCGCTGATCGCGTCCGGGTCGGCTTCCCGCAACGAGCGGATCGCCGCCTGGATGTCGGGCTGCACCGACTCGAGCGACTACCAGGCCGCCTGCTGGCAGACGCTGCACGGCACCTGGGCCCTCGCCTCCGGCGGGCTCTTCGGCGTCGGCCTCGGCAACTCGAAGTCGAAGTGGTCCTGGCTGCCCGAGGCCGACAACGACTTCATCTTCGCCATCATCGGCGAGGAGCTCGGCCTGATCGGGGCGGTCGTCGTCCTCGCCCTGTTCCTGGTGCTCGCCGTCGGCTTCGTCAAGATCATCCGACGCACGAACGACCCCTTCGTCCGGGTCGTGACGGGCGCCGTGACGGCGTGGATCATCGGACAGGCCCTCATCAACATCGCGGTCGTGCTCGGGCTGCTGCCCGTGCTCGGGGTGCCCCTCCCGCTGATCTCGGCAGGCGGCTCCGCGCTCATCGTCACGCTCGTGGCCATCGGCGTGGTGCTCTCGTTCGCCCGCCGTCCGGAGGAGCAGGCGCCCGTCCGGCAGGCCCCCGGCCAGCGGGTAGGGTCTCTCCGGTGACGACGTACCTCCTCGCCGGCGGCGGCACCGCCGGCCACGTGAACCCCCTGCTCGCCGTCGCCGACCGCATCCGCGACACCGAGCCCGACGCGACCGTGCTCGTGCTCGGCACGGCCGAGGGCCTCGAGGCCCGGCTCGTGCCCCTGCGCGGCTACGAGCTGCTGACCGTGCCGCGCCTGCCGTTCCCGCGCAGGCCCTCGCGGGCGGCCCTGGGGTTCCCCTCGGCCCTGCGCGGGGCCGTCGCCGGCGTGCGCGAGCTGCTCGACCGGCACGACGTCGACGTGGTCGTCGGCTTCGGGGGCTACGCCTCGGCGCCGGCCTACGTCGCCGCCTGGCGCTCGCACGTCCCGCTCGTGGTCCACGAGGCGAACGCGAAGCCGGGCATCGCCAACGTCCTCGGCTCGTGGTTCACCCGGCACGTCGGCGTCGTCCACCGGTCGACGCGGCTGAGGCACGGCCGGCAGGTCGGCATGCCCCTGCGCCGCGAGATCGAGCAGCTCGACCGGCGCGACAGCCGGCAGGAGGCGGTGGCCGAGTTCGGCCTCGACCCCCGCAAGCCGACGCTGCTGGTCACCGGCGGCTCGTCGGGCGCCCGTCGCCTCAACGAGACCATCGCCCGCTCGGCGACCAGCGTGCTCGGCGCGGGCTGGCAGATCCTGCACGTGACGGGCCAGAAGTCCGACCTCCGCAGCACCGACCTGGCCGACCACCACCTCCTGCCCTACTGCGACCGCATGGACCTCGCCCTCTCGGCGGCGGACCTCGTCGTGTCGCGCGCCGGCTCCGCGACCGTCAGCGAGCTGACGGCGCTCGGCCTGCCCTCGGTCCTCGTGCCCTACCCCGTCGGCAACGGCGAGCAGGTGCACAACGCCACCGACGTCGTCACCGCCGGGGGAGCCGTGCTCGTCGCCGACGCCGACTTCACGCCCGACTGGGTGCGCTCGACGCTCGTGCGCCTGCTCCAGGACAGGGCGGGCATCGCCGACATGGCCGTCCGGGCCGAGACGGTGGGCGTGCTCGACGGGACCGACCGCACGGTCGAGCTCGTGCACGAGGCGCTCCGTGCCGGCCCGGCGCGCGGCGCCGCCCACGTCCGCACCCGCACGGCCGACCCCGCCGACCACACCGAGACGACGAGCACCGAGAGAACGAGCACCGAGCAGTCATGATCAAGCCCGACCTCCAGCAGCAGATCCCCGCCGAGCTCGGCCGGGTGCACTTCGTCGGCATCGGCGGCTCCGGCATGAGCGGCATCGCCCGGGTGTTCCTCGCCGCGGGCCACACGGTGTCCGGCTCCGACATCCGCGAGACCGCCGCCGTGGCGGCCCTGCGCGAGCTCGGCGCCACGATCGCCATCGGGCACGACGCCGCGAACGTCGGCGACGCCGACACGCTCGTCGTCACCGGCGCCCTCTGGCAGGACAACCCCGAGTACCAGCTCGCCCTCCAGCGGGGACTGCCCGTCCTGCATCGCTCGCAGGCGCTCGCGTGGCTCATCGGCGGGCACCGTCTCGTGTCGGTGGCCGGGGCCCACGGCAAGACGACGTCGACCGGCATGATCGTGACGGCCCTGCTCGCCGCGGGCCACGAGCCCAGCTTCGTCAACGGCGGCGTCATCCAGTCGCTGGGGCTCAGCGCGCGGGGCGGCTCGGACGACCTCTTCGTCGTCGAGGCGGACGAGTCGGACGGCTCGTTCCTGCTCTACGACACCGCGGTGGCCCTCATCACGAACGTCGACGCCGACCACCTCGACCACTACGGCTCGCACGAGGCCTTCGACGCCGCGTTCGTCGAGTTCGCCACGGCCGCGCGCGAGCTCGTGGTGGTCTCGTCGGACGACGCCGGCGCCCGCCGCGTCACCGCCGCGCTCGAGCACGACCACGTGGTGACGTTCGGCGAGCACGAGTCGTCCGACGTGCGGCTCTCCGACGTCGCGTCGGAGGGGCCCGTGTCGTTCACGCTCCACCACGCGGGCTCGAGCTGGCCCGTCCAGCTGCGCGTGCCCGGGCGCCACAACGCCGTGAACGCCGCCGGGGCCTTCGCGGTGCTGGTCGGCCTGGGGGTCGACCCCGAGGCGGCCGCCGCGGGGCTCGAGACCTTCGGCGGCACCGAGCGCCGCTTCGAGCTGCACGGCACGGTGCGCGGGGTCAGCGTCTACGACGACTACGCCCACCACCCGACCGAGGTCGCGGCCGCGCTGCAGGCCGCCCGCTCGGTCGTCGGCGAGGGGCGCCTGATCGCCGTGCACCAGCCGCACCTCTACAGCCGCACCCGCATGATGGCGGGCGAGTTCGCCGAGACCTACGAGCGCCTTGCCGACCACACCGTCGTCCTCGACGTCTACGGCGCCCGCGAGGACCCGGAGCCCGGGGTCACGGGCGCGCTCGTCTCGGAGCGCTTCGCCGACCCGTCCCGCGTCGACTTCGTGGCCGACTGGCAGGCCGCCGCCGACCGCACGGCCGAGATCGCCCGCGACGGCGACTTCGTCATCACCCTGGGCTGCGGCGACGTCTACCGCATCGTCCCGCAGCTCCTCGGCTCGCTCGACGCCGCCTCGGCGCCCGACGCGTCGACCGCGGAGGAGACCGGAGCGTGACCGCACGTCGGTCCCGGCCGACGGGACGAGGCCGCGCGTGAGGCGTCCGGAGGGCTTCGACCCGGGCGCGCAGGGACCGGACGGCCCGGACGAGCACGAGGAGGCGCCCCGCGCGACGTCCCTCCGCGACCGGCTGGCGGCGGTGCGGCCCAGGCGTGAGCGGCCGTCGTCCGACGACGCGCCGGCGGAGGCCGGCACCACGGCCGACGCCCCTCGCGTCGACGACCGCGCGGCGTCCGGCAGCGCCCCGGCCGCGCCCGTCGTGCTCGGCACCGGCACCGTCGGTGCGACGCGCCCTGACCGCGCGCCGACGCACCCCGACGAGACTGCCGACCGGTCGGGCACCCCGCGCATCGAGCCCGCGGGCGGCGCCGCCGAGGCGCGCCGCC
>Ga0265797_10008645_pt1 | contig 13489 bp, 12 predicted proteins | sample P2T30metagenome_FD_192433 | JGI IMG/M metagenome (GOLD analysis project Ga0265797, IMG submission 192433) | Plant litter microbial communities from East Loma Ridge, Irvine, California - P2 T30 | ecosystem: Environmental > Terrestrial > Plant litter > Unclassified | place: USA: California... | reverse complement strand
CTCGTGAAGCGGCTCCTCTTGCACCGGCCTTTGAGTACGATGAAGCACCTTTCCTTCCTCCACGTCTACCAATGTCTGGTATGTTCTCTGATGAATCACGCTACTCATACGGAGATACTCGAAATCTACTCCGCATCTCGGAGTCAGATGTCTCGATTCAGCCTGCTATGAAAGGCACCCTGGAGCCATCTTCATCGTACTCTCAACCAGAAGCCAGGACCCTCGAGCCTTCGTCTTCTTACTCTCAAGCGGACAACCCGCAGAGTCCGCATACGCCTAGAGAGGCTCTCGAGCAGGCCGAACAAATCTTCCAAGACACGGCCAATAAGCATCAGGATGACCGTAAGATCCCCGCGATGTGGGCTAGACGCAACTCGGCCAGCCTAATGCTAAGTAAATCAGCCACAAATAGGTCATCTGGTATTCCTGGGGAGTCCGACACACCTCTTGGTGGCGGCGACGCAGCTATCACCGGAGATAAAGCCGACTGGGAGACGGTTGGCGGCAACAGTCGCGATTCGAAGGGCCATGAGTCTCTTCTTAGCAGCATTGCAGACTATAGCAGCAGCGAGGGTACCCGGAACAGTCTTGGCCTAAACTCAGATGGCTCCCTTCCTTCCTGGGCGAAGCTAGCTCAATCACCGGCTCGTTCGACATACTACAACCACCCTAGTCCTTCACGCACTCAACACCCTCACCTGTTCGGCTCATCGCCACCGCAGTTGAGAGCTCAAGCAAGTGTCCGTACCGCACCCGATACTTCATCTCCTCCCTTGGCCACTAGCCCTCCAGCATCACGGACAGCACCATTGTTCCAGTTCGCCACTCAACCTGAGGATGTTCGGGGGCGCGGTGCCGTCGATCAACCATATGCTTACGCTCCTTGGGCGGACCCGTACGCTTTCAGCGACAAAGAGACGCAAGAGCTGCTAGCTTCTGGCCCTAATGATAACATCATTATCGATGAGCAGCGCGCTTCGTCTGTGGGTCAATCACAAGGACATTACCGGTATAGAAGCGATGATAGTACTCTACCGACTTCAAGTACCGCTGATGAGAGCATTTTCGACAACAGTCCTATTGGTCTCGAGCGCCAGAACACTTTTGAGAAGCTCTCCTATGTTGGGCCTAAGGGCAACCTCACTGGTACTCCTCGCGGTACTGGCATGCATGAGACAGGTAGCAGTGTCGCAGATACTAGCAGTCCTGGTGTGAAGCTCAGCTCGAGCGTTGGCCGCCAGAGCGTTCGTTCAGACTACACCGGGTTCTACGCTTCGCCCTTCCCAGCTACAGGCAGCGTAACTCGCATCAGCCAGTCCCGACCAGTCTACAAGCCGAGTCCCGAGCATCGTACACCATCAGAAGCTAGTCTATTCTCACAGACGCCAGAACTGGAAACTGTTCAAGAGACCTCTCCAAACCCTGGTGCTCGCAAGCACCTCCGTAACTCTACCACGTTCCTGCGTCAACAACGCCGCACGAGCCGCTCTGCCGTACCTGGTCAGACGAAACTGCGGCAGATGTTCCTTGCGCCTGAAGCTGCTCGATCGACCATCTCGACTCAAGACACGCACATCACGCGCTTCGTGGCCCACAGTGATCGTCCCTCTACCAGCGACACTACCACGCCTCTCCGTCCCACACACCCTAGCCTAGACATCTACCCTGCGCCGGTCCGGACCAACATTGCCCACCAGCACTCGCCTCACCTTCTCTGCGTGGAGCGGGAGCCCAACCCAGAAGACGAGGCACGCCGCCGCAAGCTATCATGGTGCATCCTCATGGCCTTCTGCCTCCTGCCGCCCTGCATCATCCTCTTCCGTTTCATAGGAGACAAGGTCATCGCCGAGCTTACCAAAGGCCATCTGGGTCACGTCACGCCACAGTCTAAGCGAACGGCGCTCATTGCTGGTATCGTCGTTAATGTTGGCCTTGTCACTGCAATCTTGGTTCCGGTCTTGGTCGCGCAGGCGTTGAAAGCTGCTTGAAGTGGGTGCTTGGTGGAGTTGAAGAAACACAGGTACGCAGTGCTGTTGTGATGATGTTGCGTGAGCTAACCTCCATGAAGAGAAGTGCTAGCAGTCTCGAACATACTCAAAAGTGCTATCAACGATATCTCGAACCGCAGACCTTGCGACGCGGTACGACGTACGAAAAGTTTGCTCTCGGTTTTTCTCGCAAGTTCTAAGGAACAAATTGGCCAGCAACGTCTTGGTTGCGGCGTCCATTCTCTTCTGAGTGTGAGTTTTTTTCCTTTGTTCTGTACTATTTTGCGTTGCTTTGGCGTTGCTTTTGCATGGTCTGGGAGTTTTTCAACTTTGAAGACAGCCGCTTGGCTCTTCTGGGCTCCTCGTCGAGGGAAGGTCTTTATCTGGGATGCATGATTGGCGATGGGCGAATATCCGGGCATGGTCCATGTGGATTAGGATCGACATCTGGGGAATTGGTCATTATGGGGTCTACTGGTATCTCTTTTTCATGTGTCGCGGCTGGCTTCGTAATGAGGTCGGCTGCTGGACGGTGGGAGGTTTGGACATGGGTTGGTGGTTTTGCGGTTTGATGGATGATGGATGGACGGCGGACATGTTTGGTCCAGGTTCAAGAAGAAATATGGATCATTTCATTCAATGCTGGAAGCTATGCCATTCATGTGCTGCTCTCTGTGTTCTAACGCATATGAGACTGGCCGGCCAATCGCCATGATCACGCATCTTTGCCACTCTGTTGAGGAGGAAATGTCTTCCTTCTTGCCAACGGAACAAGGCCGATATCTGCTTCAGTATCTACTCTGCCTGGCGGTCCAAAATCCGTCTGGTGTTCTCTGCCAGTGGACCATTGCTCGATAACACTCAGTGGTCGCGACGGCGATGGCAAGGTGGTCTGTACGCTAGTGCTGTCCGATGGTGCCGAGATAACCATGGTCCGGTCACTTTGGTGGGATTCGGGTCGCGCTTCAGTGATTATGCTGACCTGGGATTCTGGCCGTACTCGATTGCGACTTATCCTGAATTCATCGCGGATGAAGGAGATTTGATCCATGATGCTCTTGCCTATCAGCAAGAACCGGAAAGCGAGATAAAAGAAGATGAAGGAGGAGGGCCACCCGCTACCCCAACTAAAGTTCCACATGATCCCAATGTATGCGAGGAAGCATGTCTCGCAGAAGCAGTAGAACAACGTGTAACGACCCATTTTTCTTGCCGTATAGATGTTGTCGTTATTTTGAGCGGAGAGTCGACCTCGAATAGCCTTAAGGTCTTCACGGAACTTCCGGATCCGATGGCTGAGACCTTTCGGCTCAGATACAGAGGTGCGAGATGGACCTTGGGCGTTTTCGTCTTGGTTACTACCTTCGGCCGTGTTGCTTCTCTTAGTCGGACTTTTGGCTGTCACACTCGCCTGGGAAGACGAACAGGCTTCACAACTAATAACCTGCTCATCCGGAAGTTTCTGCTCTAAAGGCACAGAATCGCATTAGTGTATATCTTGCATCGTTCATATCGAATAGACTTACCATCAATGACTTCGACAGCGGCTAGAAGCGTGAGCGCCAGCAGTACTATGGCTACGACCTGCCCGAACCCCAGGATGTGAAGACTATTCGCTGGCTTCAATCCCCCATACCACACAGCGAGCACAACACTGCCAGTACCATATGTCATGCCCAGTACAATCTCTGGAAGGGTCGATAAGTATGACTCGTAATACCTGTCGAAGAAGAACCATATCGACATCTTCGTTTGTTCTGCAGTTGCAACCGGTGGATCGAGCTTGGCATAATATTTGACATTGCCATTGTTGACAATGGCTCTCGCGTCTTCCTTCGAGAGACCTTTGAGTTGGAGACAATCCGAGTAACAGGAAAGAATCCACACACCTAGCGCGCTTTTTTTCGGTTCGAAATACAAGTTTGCGATAGCTAGTGCGTGTTTGATAAGGACAACTCCGAGGACGGCAGTTGAATCGACCAAATCGAATTGGATCGACTTGCCGAATTGCGACGCTTCGAAGAGACATTGAAGCACGTTTCCAACGTTTAAGGTAGTCTTGTGATTGGCTTCGTCAAACTTACTTGATACCGTATTGATAATGAAGGAGAAGGCGAAGATTACCAGAAAGCCAATGGTAAAGACGACTCGGCAGTCTCGAACGAGCTTGCGTTTGAAGAGATGACTCTGCAGCACTCCTAGAGAGAGCGCGTGGGTGAAGGTCGCAAAGTACGCTAAGAAAGTGACGATTTTGAACTCGTAGAATGTGATGCGACATCGACTGGCAAGCCCCGCGATTAGGATCGCAACGCCGGTGATAAGTTGTTGGTCGCTCAAGACTGTGACGAAACCGACGATGATTTGAGTCCGTTCTTTGTGCTTTGGCGTAGGCTTGAAATGGAGATCGGCTTCTACGAAAGGACGACGCAGCTTCTTGAGTGCTCGCAGTGCGTAGTGATCGGTGCGAGAAAGTATGTCGAGGGGCAAACACTCATTGTAGTAGCCCCAGATAATGACGGCAGAGAGCCCATAGGCGCAAAATAGGAAGGATATCAAGACCTTCGAATGACGTTAGTGCATAGCACCAGAAGCCATTGGTGACCCACTTACTCCAATTCCTGCAATGTCGGGGTCAATATCGATTTCAGTGTCACAGCCATCGATCGGCTTATTGGAGTAACACTTGTTACAGTTGAGAGAACTTCCACAGCTACCCATTGTCGGTTGCTCGCGTGGTGGTAACGTGCTAGGCTGAGGCTAAGGTAGCAATCTTAGCAAGAAGCGGGACAAGCAGCTTTTGAATAGCGGCGGACATTTAAGAAAGCTGCTGTCAGCCGCCAAGCTTCTGCCTGCTTGCGACCCCGATAGACCAGAGAAATTAGGAGAAAAATCGGGGATGGCGCAAGGCTGGGCCATTGGTGGCGCATGCTGGCTGGCCGCGTGGGTGCGTTCGCCACATCAGGAGGTTGCGCGGGAACACAACCTCCAAATTTATACTCTTACCACGTCCCATCTCAGCTTTGGCCATACCGCCTCGTCCCATCTGCCATCTACTCCAGCAAGCTGTCCTTGTCCACCTCGTGCGTAATTTGTTCTGCGAGATTTATCCCTGGAAGTCATTCCCGCGGCTGCCAAAATCGTTTTTGTGGTCGGTGATGGGATAAAATCGCAGCAACAAAATGTTTCCTGTATGGCATCACACGTCACTACTATGAGGGTCGTTTCGGAGAATCATAGCCCGCTTGAAGCTGGCGAAGCGTCGAGCAGCTCGTGAAAAGAGTCGTAGTCGCTTGTCGTAGTATCCACTGGCTTGGATGACGCGTTGCTTTTGTACCTGTATGTGATTGGTGTTGTTCAACTCGATCCTCATCAACGGTGGAGAAAACAGGCTTTGCCTCTCTCTAGAGTGTGATTCGTGGAAGTCGCGCATGTCTTGTCGCACAGATAAGGACATTCGTGCAGCTTGTGGCTGTCATGCGTGCAGCCACCACACCATATGCATATCTTTCAGCCTCGCCACATTCTCAGCCTTGCATGCTTACCATGCAGGATATAGCCGCCATTGAGCCTCTGGTCTTTCTTAGAATCGCCTGCGAAAACCAACAGACTCGCAACTGACGCTTAGCGACGAAACGCCGTTTGTGCACAGATCAAGAACATGACTCCCAAGGCGCCAGCGAAGAGTTTGTCCAACAGGATGCGCGGGTACAAAGCGATACTGGTAGCCTTGAAGTAATAACCCGGCGGCTACCTCTAGTTCAAACTGACAATGCCATCAGAGAAAGACTTGTGGTAGTCGCCAAGAATCTATACGCCAAGATCAGACTCCGTCCAGCCGTGGCAACCCGGCCGGGCTTGAAGTTCGCCGACTATTGGATGCTAGCCATTCGTATATCTGCCATCGGAATCGTAGTCACCGGAATCTCGCTCGGCGCGATGCGCACATACATCTCCATAGGCCTAAGCCGTGTGTTCGGTGAAGAAGTAGATGCGGATCTCAAGCTAGCCTTTCTTGGTTTCTTCAACAAAAGCCTCGATGTCCTCTTGGTGAGCTCTTTAGAATATATGGCTTCATTCTTTGTCACAGTCTGGATGGCTCAGACGCCTGTAATGGGTGATAGGCGTGGTGTGAAGTACAGCGACTTTGGTCTGAGAGAGGAGTTGACGAAGCCGTGGATGACTGTCAGCAGCTTTGTCACAAGGTGGCGAAGGTCTAGCTTGAGCTGGAAGAGCGTTGCCCGCTGTTTGCTTTGTCTCTGCGTATCTGTGTCGGTTATGTTGCAAGGCTTGGCCGTGAACACTGTGGCTATACCGAAGAAGCGTTGGTTCCCTGTTTACCAGAAAAGATGGAAAACGACAGCACATGACCGAAAGATAATGAGGATCGAGTATCCTAAAGTATCACTCCTCGGCGTGGACTGGCTAAACATCCTCGGTGTCGGCCAATCCAATATTGGAGGGGAAGGCTACCCACCATGGGACTGGGCGCTCGGCATGTCCGCTTCTCTCGCGTTCACCGGCTTAACGCATGTTGTGTCCACGGTCAAGGAAACGCAGAAAGGCTGGAGGCATGTGTATAATTACCGGCTGGACGGAGATTCATGGAAGCGCTGGACTGCACTCAATACCGACTTCGGCCTATCAAATGGGTCAGTTGAGACAGCCTCCGCAGACGATGGGCAAGTAACGAGTGTCTACGACTGGCTCAGGAACACGTACCATCAGCCAACATCTTCATCGATTGGTTGGACCGGTAACCTGACGCTCGTACTGCCAGTACTGAACACTGTCTGCACGCCAAAGGAGTCATTGAACCCGGAGGCGTCAATCGTTGTGCGGCCGCCAGCTAGAAACGAATCGTCGGAAGCCGTGATCATGACCGATTTTGGACCAGTCCCATCCCTAGGCTTTGCCGGTGCCACTTGTTCCAGCTTGTTCCGACATGGATTATACGCAGTCAATGTGTGGATCGTGGACAGGGAAAGTCCCGACCTTAGCTTCAACCATTACGGTGCTGAATTGAACCAGAAGATCGTTTACGGCCGCGCAACTGCAAGCGACTTTGATGTTGCCAATGGAGTAGGTATGCAGGCACGGGACGTCATGCCGAGGCTTGAGCTATTGGTTCCATCGACAAGATTGCTGCCGCAGTTCCTATTGATGAGTCGCAACCTACAGGCAATCGATCCACTTGTGAACTCCGACGCCATGGGCCTGTCGATCGTCATGGGGATCCTCTTTCAGAACATCCTCAGCATGAGCAATAAGTACTGGTCTCCTCTTCCGTCTTCTCTGCCTTCCCAATCGGAAGATAAGATTGTATCCTATCCCATTCAATGGCAACTGTACTGGTCCAGTCCGCGTCTAGGCTGGGAGTGGGTGGCCGTTGCCGTCCTCGCAATTGTACTGTTGTCGTCTTGCTTTGGCATATATCAAACACTGCGGTACTGGATGGCACCAGGTCCGTGGGTACAGCTTGATGGTATGATGATGATTGCGCAGCGAAGCCCGAAGCTCGAGGGCATCGGAGATGAAGAAACGGCGCGGAAAAGGATATACTCAGTAGAAGAGAATGGGAGTGGGGTATTGATACTCAAGAGTAGAGCAGGGTAGTATATAGCCACCCTGAGTAGTTATACAAGGCGAAATCGCCGTTCAATGATAGCCCTCTATTCAAAGAGACAGAAAGCTTCTCAGACACCATACCTGAACTCTCGCACCTTCTTCTGGTAGTAGTAAGTCGCCAGCGCACCAGTCGCACCCAGGGCGATCGGCACAGGCGCACGTCCACCGGTCTTCATGATGCGCGGTATCGCAGAGCCCATCAACATGATGCTGTTGCCAAGCGCAAGTTCAGTGCCGTAATCCTGGTTCTGCTTGATACGGTAGCCTCGGATCGCAGGTTAGCTGAAGCGCCCACAAGCAGCTGTATACGTTCAATGCAGCCAGAAACACGTCCTATGGACTAATCAGCTTACCAGCAAGAGCGTACGAAGCACCCAGTCCGATTCCAGCGACAAGGCTTGGTGTTGAGCGTGTTCGGAGATAGCCAGCGGTTCCTCCGACCGCCACTGCACATCATTTCTCAGTCAGCTCTCATACGACTAGACACGCAGATGGCGTCGTGGCACTTACACAAGCCTGCCAATGTAAAAGACGGATGCTCGGCCATTGTTTCCCTATGTTGGTTTGATGAGAAGCGATGCTCGTGAGTGATGGTGTGCTGATGTGGTGCCACAGGTTCAAATGATTGGGAAGCTGCCCAGGGCCAGCACGGACGTGCCAAGACACGATGACACCATCTTGGGAAACGGGCAAGAGCAGAGGATGCAACCAGCATGAGAATAACAACGTATTAAGTTCATTACTATATGTATGGGTATCTGGTGAGCGATCTAACGATAGAAAAGGCGACCCCAAGAGAGCATGAGCTGCAGTGCGATGAAAAGAAAACCCTGCCACTCTTCCATACCAAAACGCCGAAAAGCAAGATCCTTCTCGAAGAAAAACATCGCTTGATAATTGTCAGTTTGTTGCGCAACAAAGTTGTTTTGATCTCATCACTGGTCCTCCCGTGACAACCTGGAACATCTTCAGGTCACGATAGAATGGCTCACGCTGTACCTCGTGCTGGGCGGCGCAAAAGCCGCATAGCCGGGCGGCATCTCTTCTCGCGTACCAACACTTGCGCTGCGAGCCGTCTCAGGGCTTGGAGGTGCAACACTGCGTGGAGCAAAGACATCAGAGGCAGCTCTGAATGCCGTCTCCTCGATACTCCTCGCCCTAGCATTCTCAATACCGGTATCACTGCCTTCGGCGCAGATCTGGATCGGGACCTTCAAATGTATACTGGAGCTTCCGTGGGCGGAGAACTGCAGCGCGAGGGTGTATGTTCGTGAGATGAGGCAGGAATGAAATGTCGGTATGAAGTTTTGTGTCATGGGAAGGGTGATTGGCACCAAGATCTGCGCTGTGTAGAAGGCACCTTGCTTGTAATCCTTGGATGCAGGTAGGATGCCCATCGCGAAAGCCTTCTCCGCTTCGCTCAGAGTTGAGCAATCGCTAATACCAGAGTCGCGTCGAACTAGGCTTTCTGGACTAGGGTTTTGTGCCGCATCGTGCTTTTCCCACTGGGCGGAGGCGATGCAAAGATTGGACAGCGGCACGTACTCGGAGTACAGGCCTTGCGACAGATCGAACCCGAGCGTAGACCGCGTTGGTAGATTCTGCCTAGGAGCTGAGGCGTAGTAGGTCACGACCTTCATCTTTGTTCCTAATGAACCGAGTTTCGGTGGTGCGCTGGTCTCCTCTGTGGGATCAAAACGGAGAACTAACTTGGCCATAGTCGTGATCGTTCTGCCCTCTGTTGATCTTGCGCCCGGAATGACAAGAGGTGGCGGCTGGATAGTCTTCGCAGACAACGTCCCGAGCTTTCCTTTGAACAAACCCTTCTTGACTGTCTTTTCCTGTCGCGATCGGTACTCGTCGTTGTGATCAATGTTCAGTGGGGGCTGCTCTGCAAAGGCTGGCTTCACGCGCACTTTCTTCAGCTTATCAGCAAGCACCGAGATGCCTTCTGATCCGCGAGTGTGCGCAATTTTGACTTGGATTCCGTAGGTGATCTTTGACATTTCCGGCGCAAGGTCATCAAGCAGTGTACTGCCAAAACCAGCAAGATCGGGATCGCCAATGCTGGGTGGTAGTGAGAGATGTACGTCGCGTATGTGATCCGAGACTACTGGATGCGAGCAGGCTTTTGGTAGTAGTTGCGAAGGGATGGTAAATGTGAAGGGAAACTTGTAGGGTCTTCCAGCTTCAAAAATTCTTGGGGAGGGGAAGTTTGATTGGTCTATTGGCTGTCTAAGAGTCAAAAACCGGTGCTTTGCCTCTGTTCGTCCTGTCATTGTTGGCGTAGTCGTCATCCTATCCACATATACCTGGCTTGTACCTGTGTTATGTCAGATACGATGATTGCGAAGTTCGTGTGTGATCTGAGCTTACCAGTGAATGCGATGTCGATGTCCTCAAAACGAGTGTCGTGCGGTGCAGTGATGGTGACTGTTCCCTCGATTGTATCCATGGAAGAATAGCTGGTGATGAACTTGTGGCAGTGGCCATTGCTGTCGTTGAGATCGATCACGATGGTAGGCTGGCCATGATGCGAGATGTTGCGGACCTTGTAGCCGATTTGATTGCCCAGCGCCTGCATCCTGTCTGGTGGCGCAAACACTGATGTGTTCGATGAAGAAGACATGTCGATGCTGTCGCGTGCCTTAAGGTAGGCTTGCTAGTTGCAATAGCCAAGGCAAGGTCGCACCAGAAAGCGGGGAACAATCCTGCTCAGATAAGACGTCTCGAATGCGGAGAAGCTGAGAGCTGGGCAGCTGGGGTAGTGCGAATAGGCAGAGATCAGACTAGTAGGTGGCGAGTGAAGATAAGACGTCTGCTCCAGAACTGCACCACAAACAAGTGGGCCTTAAGGTTGTCTTATACATGGCACTCAGGCACGCCCTGGGTTGAGTCATTTGCAAGCGGCACAAAACTAGGGCTGGTAGGTGATGAGAAGGTTGCATGCTGCAGATGGATGATGCGCTGAGCGATGGCTTGCTTTGCCGTCGGATACGCGGGGGAGTCATCCTGCATCCATCACAAACCACGCCCTTGACTCCAATAGCGTCGTGCGCTAGGCCCATAAAGGTGCCTGTCTCTACATTTCCGCAAAGCTGAGTACTGGACGACATCAGGACGTCTCCACAAGTCAAACGGTCTCGAATGTGCTTTTCTCAGGTTCCGTGATCTTGCCCGTCGCGAACGTGCTAGCTTGCGGCCCGCCCACCAACCATAGCGGTACTCTGGCGGTCAGATATGTGCCTCAAACCAGCCCTACAGGTTCTCATGCCACAAAAGTTGAACAAGCGCGACACGTTCCTGACTACTCGCGCTGAGAGTACACGACGGGTGGATACCTTTTGTCATAGGCTTCATTGCAAATTTTCAACGTTATGCCGTTAAGTGGTAGAGTCAATAAACGTCGCGTTTCAACCTCATCCAACAATCGGGGCTCTCCGAAGTTGCGTTTGTTAGCAAATTTTCCCTTTCTTGCAGCTAAGAAAACTTCTAGAAAAGGGGCGGCGCCTGGTGGACCATCACAAGTATACTGACATGGTTGACTGTTGGCGGCTTAATTGAGTATGCATATCGGCGTCGCGGACGTATGAAACTTGCATGTAGGGCGCACGCGCACGCGTTGGAGAAGGGCGCGCTGGTGATTAATCGGCGCCCTTGTCTTGCTCCTGGCCACTCAGGACGGGCCGATGGCGGCAGCGGCTTACTTTGCTGTGAGATGCACGGCATAGCAGCTGAACTCCGATGGCATGCTATTCCGAAGCTTGCAAGTTTTCCGTCGTATCGCAGTCCTGGCGGAAACGTATCCTGTGTCCATTGGAAAAGCCGTGAGCGTGACTGTCGTTGCCTCAGCTACTGCAGGTTCTCCGGTGATAGGAGTATCTGATGACCAAGCAAAGCCTACTAAGGAATTGGTGGTAAGCAGCGGCAGAAGTACATGCGGTGTCGGAGGTTTGACGACAATTGGGTGATGCTCTGTTGTCGATGCAGGTGGTGTTGCGGGATGATCCAGGGCACGGGCTGGGATAACGGAGGAACCTTCCGCGAACGTCATGTCGCCATCAGGAGCTCCACGCTCAGGTATCGCAGCACCAGTGCAACTTCTCAACTCAAAAGACACAACGCGGGTCGATTTTGCACGCGACTAAGAAGAACGCGCTCACCCTACTGCGTAGAATGACGGTTGCACCTCATCCCTTGCCCACTACCTTGCGTCTTCACCTGCCACCGTGACGGTGAACAAAACCTGGAACCATAGACACACTATCACCTTAAACACCAGAAAAGCTGGAAAGGTCTACGACCTATATTAGGTAAACAGGTCTCCAGCCTACATTAAGATAAAATTATGCAAAGTAGGCGATCTAACGTGAACGTAGGCTCCAGGGTGTTTAGTATGGCCGAAATCCCTACTCCTCCAGCGTCGTCCGCGCCGTCACAGCACGCGTCGCCCCTCCCACAAGCACGCAAACACCCACTGAAGCCCGGCGGCCCAAGGGAATCTGATCTGATACGCTACCTCGACCATGGTGTCAACAGCATCCAGAAGCGAGTGGACAACCGCATGACGAACCGAAAGCTTAAGCCTGCGCCAGGCGAGGAAGGATACACGGCGTTCTGGGAAGTCGCAAAAGACCTCGATGGCCTGGTAGATGTTGTCTGGGTATCCGGATCACCGAACCTCCAGATACCCTATCTGCTCAACCTCGCCGTCCTCACCGCCGACTTCCTCCCGCTATTCAGTTCCTCAACGCGTTCCGCCCAGGCTACGTTCCGCCTCCTCTCAAAACTCGACTACGCCTTCTCCTCCCTGCTTACCGGGCACGATACTGCGACCGGAGAGTTCTTACCTGGGTTTGAGAACGGTCGTACAGTCACCACAACAGACAAGGTTCGCTTGAAGGGTGTTGTGGACCGGACCAGGCTCACGGTCGCCCGTGTACTGAGTGGAGACAGCGTGGTCGGTGACGACGAAGACGTGGGCGAGGCCATGGACACGGGCACGGACACGGAGGGAGAGGCAGAAGCAGGGGGACGTCAAGGCACTGTGACCTTTGAAGGCTTCGAGGACAATGACGACGATGAGGAAGATGAGGACTGGGAAGAGCGCGGTGTTGCGAGTGTGTACGAAAAGACTATAGGCGAGTTAGGCGATGTCCTAGGCGGTCCACCGATTGGCATCATTACCGACGATTGGGGCGTCAATGGCACCGAGCAGCAAAGAAGCGGCGGAGGCTTCGTTGAGTCTGGGGGTGAAATCGAGCTCTGATGCACGGTCTCGGCTGCCGTCAGTTGCGTACCCTTTTGAGGCGAAATTCTACGCAATCTAGGCGTTCTGTGTAAGTATCTCCTCGTGCGGATAGACTCATTGCGATTGGGAGGATTACTCTCAGTCTTCTCTCTACATGGTCTGCTGGCGCGTCGGGTTCTCTCAAAGCTGCTCGATTTGCTTCTTTATCACTTCTATTCATCGCGTGTATATTCTCTTGGCCAAATCCACTATCGTGACACCTGGGTACATTTAAGATTGATATACGTCAGGTAGAATTTGCATAGACGTAAGTCTGGCCACGGCGGTGAGGACGAGTGCGCGGAAAGAGCATTGGAGGTACCTGCCGGAAACGGAAGCCCACGATATACGTCACGCGATTTCAGCAACGCTCGGTCACCGCAACGCGTCCCCCATACACCCCCACCATGCTCGACACGCTCTAGACGGCCTTACCGCACCCAACCGAATCGAGACTACCCCATTGCCGGGCAGTGCGGCATTGCCTCTGGCGACGGCCATGTCATAATACGTGTATATTCTTTCACCTGCAAATATGCCTACCTACTTCGCGCGTGGCGTCTCGGTGCGCCTGGGCGCGATTCCG
>Ga0265797_10008644_pt1 | contig 13491 bp, 12 predicted proteins | sample P2T30metagenome_FD_192433 | JGI IMG/M metagenome (GOLD analysis project Ga0265797, IMG submission 192433) | Plant litter microbial communities from East Loma Ridge, Irvine, California - P2 T30 | ecosystem: Environmental > Terrestrial > Plant litter > Unclassified | place: USA: California... | reverse complement strand
CCGCATCCGCAAGGGTGAGATGGTCCTCTCCGCCCAGCACGTGGACGCCTTCCTCGCGGCCAAGGACATCCTCAAGATGCAGCTCGACGGGCACCGCAACGGCGCCTTCGTCGACCAGGAAACAGTCGCCAACGTGCGCATGATGCTGCACGACCTGTCCGAGGGCGCGATCGTGCCGGCGCACCAGCCGACTGTGCCCTCCTTTTTGCACGCTGAGCAGAAGCACGAGGTGCAGGAAGGCGCGCACCGCTACAAGATCGAATTGCCGGAGCTGATCAAGCGCGACGTCGATGCGCTGGTCGACGAGCTGGGACTCCTGGGCCGGGTCTCGGTGACGCCGCTCGACGGCGGACGCACCGCGCTCGTGATCATGACGCAGGAGAGCCTGGACGACATCGTCGCCATCTGCTCCTTCGTGCTCGATCCCGAAGACCTCAGGATTTTCGAAGCGCCGCCGCTGACGCCCGAGCAGCGCGCGATCGAGTCCCTCGAGCGCGCCCGCATCGAGGACGCCCAGGGCTACGGTTTCTTCGACCCGGCCGAGCCGGGCGAGGCGCAGGCGGGCGCACCGTCCGGCGACGACGAGCGCGGCTACGGCTTCTTCCAGCCGATCGAGCAGATCCGGCGCGAAGCCGGCATCGTGGCCGAGCCGGCGCCGGCGCCGGCGCCGCTCCAGGCCAAGGCCGAAGCGCAGGAAGCGCCGGACGCGGCAAGCGAGAAGAAGGCCGCCAAGAAGGCCGCGGATGCGGCCCACGCGCAGGCGGAATCGAGCTCGATCCGCGTCTCGATCGAGAAAGTCGACCAGCTGATCAATCTGGTCGGCGAACTGGTGATCACGCAGGCCATGATCGAGCAGAGGAGCTCGGGCCTGGACCCGATGCTGCACCAGAAGCTGATGCAGTCGGTGTCGCAGCTGACCCGCAACACGCGCGACCTGCAGGAAGCCGTGATGTCGATCCGCATGATGCCGATGGACTTCGTGTTCTCGCGCTTCCCGCGCATGGTGCGCGACCTGGCGGGCAAGCTCGGCAAGAAGGTCGACTTCATCACCAATGGCGCCGCCACGGAACTGGACAAGGGCCTGATCGAACGCATCGTCGATCCGCTGACGCACCTGGTGCGCAACTCGATCGACCACGGCATCGAGATGCCGGCCGCCCGCGTGGCCGCCGGCAAGTCGGAATCGGGCCGCCTGTTCCTGTCCGCGGCCCACCAGGGCGGCAACATCGTGATCGAGGTAGCCGACGACGGCGGCGGCCTGAATCGCGACAAGATCCTGGCCAAGGCGGCCTCGAATGGCCTGCCGGTGTCAAGCAACATGACGGACGCCGACGTCTGGCAACTGATCTTCGCGCCGGGGTTCTCGACCGCGGACATCGTGACCGACGTGTCGGGCCGCGGCGTCGGCATGGATGTCGTCAAGCGCAACATCACGGCGCTGGGCGGCAGCATCGACATCCGCTCGGCCAAGGGCTTCGGCACCACGATCCTGATCTCGCTGCCGCTGACGCTGGCGATCCTGGACGGCATGTCGATCCGCTGCGGCGAGGAGATCTACATCCTGCCGCTCGGCTTCGTGGTCGAGTCGCTGCAGCCGGCGGCCGCGGACATCAAGGAAATCGCCGGCCAGGGCCGCGTGGTCAAGGTGCGCGGCGAGTACCTGCCCCTGGTCCCGCTGTACCAGATGTTCAACATCACCCCGCAGATCACGGAGCCGTCCGAAGGCATCCTGGTGATCCTCGAGACCGAGGGTCGCAAGGCCGCGCTGTTCATCGACGAACTGGTCGGCCAGCAGCAGGTGGTGGTGAAGAACCTCGAATCGAACTACCGCAAGGTGACCGGGATCTCCGGCGCCACCATCCTCGGCGATGGCGGCGTGGCGCTGATCCTGGACGTGGCCGCGCTGCTGCGCTCGTCGCGTCAACTGACCGACGACCCCGTCGTCTTACAACAAGCAAACCCGAACTGACTAGGAACCGACATGTCCACCCAAGCGACCAAATCCAACGACGCCCACGACGGCAGCGGCAGCGAATACCTGGCCTTCACCCTCGGCTCCGAGGAGTACGGCATCGACATCCTGAAGGTGCAGGAAATCCGCGGCTACGAAGCCGTGACCCGCATCGCCAACGCCCCGGAATTCATCAAGGGCGTGATCAACCTGCGTGGCATCATCATCCCGGTGGTCGACATGCGCATCAAGTTCAAGCTGGGCACCCCGACCTATGACCAGTTCACCGTCGTGATCATCCTGAACATCGGCGGCCGCATCATGGGCATGGTGGTGGACAGCGTGTCGGACGTGACCACGCTCACGCCGGACCAGATCAAGCCGGCCCCGGAAATGGGCAGCGCATTCAATGGCGAGTACCTGATGGGCCTGGGTACCGTCGACGAACGCATGCTGATCCTGATCGACATCGACCGCCTGATGTCGTCCAGCGAGATGGGCCTGATCGACCGGATGGCTGCATAACGCAGGGCAGCGGCGCAAGGATGCACGAAGGGCCGTGTCTCCGGCCCACAGAACCACCAGAAATCCAAGGACTCAAAGTGCCGCTCACGACCAAGCAGGAAACCGGCAAGGAATTCGAATTCACGCGCCACGACTTCGAGCGTGTGCGCGGGTTGATCTACCAGAAGGCCGGCATTTCGCTGGCCGACAGCAAGCAGGAAATGGTCTACAGCCGGCTGGCACGCCGTCTGCGCGCCACCGGCATCGCTTCGTTCTCGACCTACCTCGACGCTCTGGAAGCCGGGCGCATGGACAGCGAGTGGGAATCGTTCACCAACGCGCTGACCACCAACCTGACCTCGTTCTTCCGCGAAGCGCACCACTTTCCGCTGCTGGCCGAACACGCGCTCAAGACGCGCCGCCTGCATGGCGGAAACCTCACGGTCTGGTGCTCGGCCAGCTCCACCGGCGAAGAACCGTATTCGATCGCGATGACGCTGTGCGAAGCCTTCAACACGCTCACGCCGCCGGTGGCTATCATCGCCACCGACATCGACACCAACGTGCTGGCCACCGCCAGCGCCGGGGTATACCCGATCGAGCGGGTCGAGAAGCTCGAGCAGGAGCGCCTGCGCCGCTTCTTCCTGAAGGGGAAGGGCGCGCAGGAAGGCATGGTGCGCGTGCGCCAGGAACTGCGCAACCTGGTCACCTTCCGCCAGCTGAACCTGCTGTCGGACAGCTGGGCCGTGCAGGGACCGCTCGACGCGATCTTCTGCCGCAACGTGATGATCTACTTCGACAAGGCGACCCAGCGCCGCATCCTGTCGCGCTTCGTGCCGCTGATGAAGCAGGACGCGCTGCTGTTTGCCGGCCATTCCGAGAACTTCCTGTATGTGTCCGACTCGCTGCGCCTGCGCGGCAAGACGGTGTACGAACTGGGCTGAACCATCATGAGTACCAACAGCCATTTCGCCACCAACGTCTACTACGACCGCACCTTCGACTGCGAAGCCGCCAAGATCCTGCCCGGCGAGTACTACTACACCGGCAAGGACATGCTGATCGTGACCGTGCTCGGTTCCTGCGTCTCGGCCTGCATCCGCGACCGCGTCAAGGGCCTGGGCGGCATGAACCACTTCATGCTGCCGGACGGCGGCGGCAGCGACGGCAGCCCGGTCTCGGCCTCGATGCGCTACGGGACCCATGCGATGGAAGTCCTGATCAACGACCTGCTCAAGGCCGGCGCCCGGCGCGAACACCTGGAAGCCAAGGTGTTCGGCGGCGGCGCGGTGCTGCGCGGCTTTTCGGCGATGAACGTGGGCGAGCGCAACGCCGCCTTCGTCACGCGCTTCCTGAAGACCGAGCGCATCCCGGTGCTGGCCGAAGACCTGAATGACATCTACCCGCGCAAGGTGTATTTTTTCCCGCGCACGGGCAAGGTGCTGGTCAAGAAACTGATGCAGACCCAAAACGACACGCTGGCGAAGCGCGAGCTCGACTACGCCAGCCGCCTGAAGGTCGCGCCGGTCGGCGGCGCCATCGACCTGTTCTGAAAGGAAGGCCCTGAATGACCCTGAATACGGCGAACAAGATCAAGGTCGTCATCGTCGACGACTCCGCCCTGATCCGCAGCGTGATGAGCGAGATCGTCAACTCGCAGCCCGACATGGAAGTGGCCGGCACCGCGCCGGACCCGCTGGTCGCGCGCGACCTGATCAAGCGCGTGAACCCCGACGTGCTGACGCTGGACGTCGAGATGCCGAAGATGGACGGCCTCGACTTCTTGGAAAAGCTGATGCGCCTGCGCCCGATGCCGGTACTGATGGTGTCCTCGCTGACCGAGCGCGGCTCCGAGATCACCATGCGCGCGCTGGAACTGGGCGCGGTCGACTTCGTCACCAAGCCGAAGATCTCGATCCAGGCCGGCATGCGCGAGTACACCGAGCTCATCACCGACAAGATCCGCGCCGCCGCGCGCGCGCGCATCAAGCCGCGCACCCTGCACGCACCGGCACCCGGCGCACCCCTGCCGCAACTGCGCAGCCCGCTGACCTCGTCCGAGAAACTGATCATCATCGGCGCCTCCACCGGCGGCACCGAGGCGATCCGCGAATTCCTGATGCAGATGCCGTCCGACTGCCCGGGCATCCTGATCGCCCAGCACATGCCGGAAGGGTTCACCTCGTCGTTTGCGCGGCGCCTGGATTCTCTGTGCCGCATCAGCGTGACCGAATCCCAGGGCAACGAGCGCGTGCTGCCGGGCCATGCCTACATCGCGCCCGGCCACTCGCACCTCTTGCTCACCCGTTCCGGCGCCAACTACATGACGAAGATCGAGCAGACCGACCCGGTCAACCGCCACCGCCCGTCGGTTGACGTGCTGTTCCGTTCGGCGGCCCAGGCGGCCGGCAAGAATGCGATCGGCGTGATTCTTACCGGCATGGGCAAGGACGGTGCTCAAGGCATGCTGGACATGAAGGCCGCAGGGGCGTACAACTTCGCCCAGGACGAAGCGTCGTGTGTCGTGTTCGGCATGCCGCGCGAGGCGATCGCCATCGGCGCGGCCCATGAAGTGGCGTCCTTGAGCGCCTTGCCCGGGCTGGCGCTTGGCCATTTGGCAACACAAGGCGGTCGGGCGTTGCGCGTTTGATCCGAACCCGTCGCTTTGTGCCCGGTTTTATCGCCGTGGAGCAACAAAAATGCTATGCTTTGGTTTGCTCATTGCTCGCTGATGCAGTGCCAAAGTCCAACCTACAATACACAGATACAGAAACAACGGAGTATTTCTCATGGCTGATCCAAAGATGCGTTTTTTAGTTGTTGACGATTTTTCGACGATGCGCCGCATCGTCCGGAATCTGTTGAAAGAACTGGGTTACGCCAACGTCGACGAAGCCGAAGACGGCGTGATGGCACTGGCTAAACTGCGCAGCGAACAATTCGACTTCGTGGTCTCGGACTGGAACATGCCGAACATGGACGGCCTGACCATGCTGCAGAACATCCGTGCCGATCCCGCGCTGGCCAAGCTGCCGGTGCTGATGGTGACCGCCGAAGCCAAGAAGGAAAACATCATCGCGGCCGCGCAAGCGGGCGCCAATGGCTACGTCGTCAAGCCGTTCACCGCGGCCACGCTCGACGAGAAGCTGAACAAGATCTTCGAAAAGATGGAAAAGGCAGCCTAAATGGCCGAGTACACCGCGGATGTGGCAACGCCGGCCTCGCACGACGAGGTCCTGAGCCGGATCGGGCACATGACGCGCTCGCTGCACGACAGCCTGCGCGGGCTCGGCCTGGACAAGCTGATCGAGAAGGCCGCCAGCGACATCCCCGATGCGCGCGACCGCCTCGACTACGTGGCGCGCCTGTCGGAACAGGCCGCCAAGCGCGTGCTGGATGCCACTGATGCGGCCAACCCGCTGCAGGACGGCATCGACGACTCGGCGGCGCAACTGACCCAGGCCTGGCAGGCGCTGCTGGCCTCAAGCCCGGCCGATGCCGAGTGGCGCGCGCTGGCCGAACGCACCATCGCCAGCCTGGACAGCTCGCGCAGCGCCGCCAGCGCCACCAAGGGCCACCTGATGGACATCATGATGGCCCAGGATTTCCAGGACCTGACCGGCCAGGTGATCAAGCGTATCACTGGCATTGCCCAGAACCTGGAAAAGCAGCTGGTGCAGGTGCTGATCGATTTCGCTCCGGCGGAAGTGCGGCGCGAATTCGACAATGGTTTGATGAACGGTCCGCAAATCAAGCCTGAAGGCAACAGCGAAATCGTTGCCGACCAGGGCCAGGTCGACGACCTGCTCGACAGCCTGGGGTTCTGACCGGGTTCCGGTTTCATCTGTGCCGCCGCCCTGGCGGCACAAGTTTCAAAGTTCAGTGTCCATCGAGAGCGGCGCCTAACAAATGCACCAGACTAACTTTATCGTCCGGGAGCCCTTGCTCGACCCGAAGCAGCGCGTGATCGGCTACGAGCTGTGCTGGCAGCAGAACGGCACCGAGCTCACCAGCGCCGACCTCGAAGCCCTGGTCGCCTTCGTGGCCGGGCAACTGGTCGACGCCGACGGCACTTGGCTGCTGCGCGACAAGATATTGTTCCTGGACGCCGTGCCGGCCATGCTGTCGCTGGATGCGCTGCATGCGCTGCCGCCGGAGCGCACCGTGCTGTCGGTGCGCGTGCGCGACCTCGCCAACCCCGACATCCGCGCCGCGGTGCAAGGCTTGCGCGCCGGCGGCGTCGGCATTTCGATCCGCGGCGCCAACCTCGACCTGCTGGGACGCAATCTGGCGCCGCTCGCGTCCTACGCCGAAGTCAAGTTCACCGGCGGCGATGTCGCGGCCCAGGCCCGCACCTATGCCGCCGCCAAGCAGTCCTCGCTGCGCCTGGTGGGACGCCCGGTCGCCACCTGGCAGGACTTCGACGCCTGCGCCTCCCTCGGTCTGGATTCGATCGTCGGCAAGCTGCACCTGACGCCGCGCCCGGGCAACCCGGTCAAGGGCATGAACCCGGCCCAGGCCATCATCCTGCAACTGATGCAGATGGTGCAGAACAACGAGGACGTTCCGCGCATCGAGGCCGTGCTCAAGCGCGATCCGGCGCTCATCTACAAGCTCTTGCGCTTCATCAACTCGGCCGGCTTCGGGGCCGGGCGCCAGATCGAATCGCTGCGCCAGGCCATCGCCATGCTCGGCTATGCGCCGCTGTACCGCTGGCTGGTCTTGCTGCTGGCGACCGCCAGCGCCAGCGGCTATTCGCCGGTGCTGATGGAAACCGCGGTGGTGCGCGCTCGACTGTGCGAACTGCTGGGCCAGAAACACTTGCCGCGCGCGGAGGGCGAATACCTATTCGTGGCCGGCATGTTCTCGCTGCTGGATCGCCTGCTGGGCCTGCCGATGCAGGAGGTGCTGGACACTATCCAGCTGCCAGAGCAGGTGGTGCGTGCCTTGCTGGCGCGTGAGGGCACCTACGGGCCTTACCTGGCGCTGGCCGAGGCCTGCGAACTGAATTCGAACCTGGTGGCGTCCTTGTCGACGTCGCTGGACATCTCGCGGACGGATGTGAACAAGGCGCATTTGTCGGCGTTGGCCTGGGCGCAGACCGTGACCGCGTAAGGGCGGGAAGGGCATAGCCGAAAAAAAACGGGCCCGAGGGCCCGTTTCTCATTTGAGCAATCTTATTTGCGCCTTTGAGCGGTATTCACCGCCCGGTCCAGGCTCTGCCGCATCTGCATCGAAATATTCGAGATCCGGCAGCCCACCTGCACCTGCTGCCCGAGCAGGAAGGTGCGGAACGGCCTGAGCAGCCGCACTTCGAGGTCGGCGGTCACGGCCAGCGCATGGCCGAGTTCCAGGTGCACGCCTTCCAGCTTCTTGCCGACGTACAGTTCATAGGCCTGGTCGGGCGTTGCGCGCAGGCCGACGCCGCCGCGCGAGAAGTCGTACAGCGGCATGTCGAAGGTCTTGCCCAGCATGGAAAAACTTGCGCTGTAGTTGACCCCGACCGGCGTGTCGAGGCGCTGTTCGGCGCGGCGGTTCAGCACCAGGCAGGCGGCCGGCAGCGGCAGTTCGACCAGGTGGCCGTCGCCGGGCACGATGGTCCAGTTGGCGTCCAGCTCGAACTGGATCTTGGCGTTGCCGCCGAGCGAAGCGACAAAGCAGGCACGGCCTTCGGCCAGCACCTGGTCTTCGGCCAGGTCGAGACGGAGGAAACGCCGTTCGGCGTCGATGCTGTCGATGCGTGCCATGACCAGGTCCTGGCCCGGCGGGTAGATCGTGACGGGCTCGCCGGTCTGGGACAGGATCGACAGCGTGTCGCCGATGTCGAAGGGGTCGCGCATCTCGTGCGCGACCGTGTTGAGCGTGATCCGGTCGACCGCATCGGACAGCTTGGGTGGCCCCTTGCGCATGAGGTTGAAAGCGAGATCGGTCAAGGCATGACTCCGTTTTACGGGGATTGGGTAAAGAGTCCGAGTCCCCGAGTCTAGCAAGGAAACTTAATAATTTCTACAAGTAAATTCCTTAGAAGAAATTATCAAATCTCCAGATTGTCGATCAGGCGGGTGTTGCCCAGCTTGGCCGCGCTCAGCACCACCAGCGGCGCAGCTTCGGCGTATTCGGCGGCGCTCGGCGCTTGCAGGTTCATGCGCTTGCGGATCGACACGTAGTCCGGCTTCCAGCCGCGTTCGGCCAGGCGCGCCATCGCTTCGCGTTCCAGCGCGACCAGGTCCGGGTGGCCGGCGCGGGTCTGCTCGGCGACCCAGTTCAGGGTCTGGAACAGGAAAGGGGCTTCAGCGCGTTCTTCGCTCGACAGGTAGCCGTTGCGCGAGGACAGCGCCAGGCCATCTTCGGCACGGAAGGTTTCGGCGCCGATGATCTCGGTCGGCAGCGCGAACTGGCGCGCCATGTTACGGATGATCATCAGCTGCTGGTAATCCTTCTTGCCGAACACGGCCACGCGCGGCTGCACGCAGGAGAACAGCTTGGTCACCACGGTACACACGCCGTTGAAGAAGCCGGGACGGAATTCGCCTTCCAGGATATTGCCCAGGTTGTCAGGCGGCTGCACGCGGTATTCCTGCGGCTCCGGGTACAGGTCTTTCTCGGTCGGCGCGAACAGCACGTAGACGCCTTCCTTCTCCAGCTTCTCGACGTCGGCCTGGAAGGTGCGCGGGTATTTGTCGAAGTCTTCGTTGGGGCCGAACTGCAGGCGGTTGACGAAGATCGACGCGACCACCGGGTCGCCATGCCTGCGCGCCAGGCGCATCAGCGACAGGTGACCCTCGTGCAGGTTGCCCATGGTGGGGACGAAGGCGGTGCGCAGTTGGCCGCGCAGCTGGTCGCGCAATTCGTCGATGGTGGAGATGATTTTCATGATTTGCTTCTTGTGTTGTGCGTGCGGTGTCAGGCCGGGGAATAGGCCAGCCGCACATAGATCGGCGCGAAAGCTTCGGCCTGGGTGATTTCAATCAGCGTTTCCTTGGCCAGCTCGAGCATGGCCACGAAGTGGACCACGACCACCGGCACGCTCGCATGACCATTGAACAATTCCGCGAACTCCACGAAGCGCCGGGACTGCAGTGTACGCAGGATCGCCGTCATGTGCTCGCGCACGGACAGTTCCTCGCGCCCGATGCGGTGGTGCTGGGTCAGCTTGGCACGGCGCAGCACATCCATCCAGGCGCGCTGCAGGTCGTGAGCATCGACGTGGGGCCACACCGGGGCGAGACCCTGCTCGATCGGCAATGCCGGGCGCAGGAAGTCGCGGTCCAGCTGGGGCAGGGCGCCCAGCTGCTGGGCCGCCAGCTTGATCTGCTCATAGTCCAGCAGGCGCCGCACAAGTTCCGCGCGCGGGTCGCCGACGTCTTCGATGAGCTCGTCCTGGCGCTTGGGCAGCAACATGCGCGACTTGATCTCGATCAGCATCGCCGCCATCAACAGGTATTCGGCGGCCAACTCCAGGTTGCTTTTCCGGATCTGCTCGACGTATTCCAGGTATTGCAGGGTCACCTGCGCCATCGGAATGTCGAGGATGTTGAAGTTCTGCTTGCGGATCAGGTACAGCAGCAGGTCGAGCGGTCCCTCGAAGGCGTCCAGGAACACCTCGAGCGCGTCGGGAGGGATGTACAGGTCGTTCGGCAGGCGCAGCAGCGGCTCGCCGTACAGGCGTGCAATGGCGGCCTCGGCAGCATCCGCCGCGGCGTTCAATTCCGCGTTGTGATCCGACTGGGCCGGGGTGCCGTCACCCGGGAGTTCCGGGGCGCCGGCCCCTGGGGCGCCGGCCTCTGGGGTGGCGGCTCCGTCGGCCGCCGGAGCGCCGGCCGCCTGCTCGGGCACCATCGTGGTCAGCCTGTCGCCTCAGGAACCGGACTTCAGACCTTGGTCTGGTACGGGTAGGCCTGCTGGCGCAGGCGCGACTCGGCGATGCGGCGCTGCTCGTCCAGCGAGAGCGGGCTGCGGTCCCACAGCAGGGCGCGGCCGACCGACTGGCGCTCGTCCATGCCAGGATTCTTTTCCTTCAGTTCCTTGATGAACTTGGTGTGATCGGATTCGTAGTTCGCGTGTTTCTTGAAGAGGCTCATGGTTCTCTTGGAAGTGATTCGAGGGTACGACGCCCGGCGCGATGATGCCGCTCCGGGCCAACATGCAATGATACTTCTTACTTGTGCAGTTCGTTCAACTGGCGCGCGATGATGTCGTGGTTGAGCCACAGCACCGGTGCGATCTTCTCGGCCGCGCCGTGGAACATCAGCGGACCGGTGCCTTCCAGCACCAGTGCCGACAGGTGGTCGGTGATCAAGGCCTTCTTGTCCGCGTGCAGGGTGGTGATCTCGTCCGAGGTGCCGATCATCAGGTCGGCCAGCTCCGGGGTGTTGTCCATCGGCCAGGCTTCATAGTTGCGGAAGCCGGCGCTGGTTTCGGTCTGCAGGTAGGATTCCAACTTGTCCAGGATCGATTGCAGCGACACGCCTTCGCCCAGCAGGGACTGGCAGATGTCCCACTGTTTCTCGGCCCAGTCACCGCCGCCTTCCTTCTTCAGCGCGATCAAGAGCGGGAACAGCGACAGTTCCACGCCGACGAAGATATCGGACGAGTTGGTGCGGATTTCCGGGCAGTTGAACACGGTCGCGGCGATGCCCTGTTTCCATGCGGCTAAGGCGATCGACTCCAGGCGCATCTTGGCGTAGCCCTGGGTGTAGTTGGTGTAGGTCTGCCACTTGTACTCGTCGCCGATCAGGACTTCGGTCCCGTGGTAGCCGTAGGCGGTGTAGCGCACCTGGCCGCCCTGGGCGCTGACGCGCTCGCGGATGGTGCTCGATGCGTCGATCAGGTACTTCAGCGTATTGGCCGAGACTTCGTCGAAGTTCATCAGGATCAGCTTGCCCAGGTCGCTCTCGAGCAGGGCGCGCGAGGACATGAAGCGCTCGCCGCGGCCTTTGTAGATGCGGTTGGCGATGGCCAGGAAGGCCTTGATCTTGGGGATGCCGCCGGCCATGGTGTGGGCGAAGAACACGTTCGCGCCATCCGGGATCAGCTTGTCGATTTCGCCCATGGCCTGGCTGGCTGACGCGGTGAAGCGGCGCACGCCGGTCTCGCGGCAGCGCTCGATCTTTTCCCAGTCCAGCTTGTCTTCCTGCCAGCTCTTGAGGGTAACGCCGGACAGCATCTCGGTCGGATTCTGTTCGCCTTCCGGCGCATCCATGTCGAAACCGGCCATCAGCGGCACGTTGATGATGCGACCGCCGAGCTTGGCTTCGGCTTCGGCATGTTCTTCCGCCGTCAGGGCACGGAGAAGGCCGTTCTCGTCGCGGCGGCCGACGGTGATGCCGAGGATGGTCATGCCGGCGGCGCGCGCCTGGTCGACCAGGCCATTCGCGTAACCACGGCCGAACAGTTCGCCGAACAGGACGAACACGTCACCTTGGCGGAACAGGTTCGCGTTAGGGATGTGCCTCAAGGCTTTATATTCGGTCATATTATTCGCTACCACTCAAAAGTAAGAAGGACTGGGGCTCGGAAGGATCGGATTCCCGACTGGGCCGGCCGCCTATTGGTTTAGTGTTTGTGTTGCTATTAAAGCAGGGCATTATACTGCCACTGCTTCGCAAAAATTAACGGATGCGCATGCCCGGCTGCGCGCCCGACACCGGCTCCAGCAGGTACAGGCCCGGGTTGGTCTTTTCATCCTTGGCCGAGGCGCACAGCACCATGCCTTCCGACACGCCGAACTTCATCTTGCGCGGTGCCAGGTTGGCCACCATCACGGTCAGCTTGCCGATCAGCTGTTCAGGCTGGTAAGCCGACTTGATGCCCGAGAACACGTTACGATACCGCCCTTCGCCCACGTCCAGCGTGAGGCGCAGCAGCTTGCTCGAACCTTCGACGTGCTCACAATTGACGATCTTCGCCACGCGCAGGTCGATCTTGGTGAAGTCGTCGATCGAGATTTCCGGTGCCAGTTCTTCGATGTCGGCGGCCTCGGCAGCTGCAGTGCCTTCGGCGGCGGCCGGTGCGGCGGTTTCAGCGGCAGGCGCGGCAGGAGCTTCCACAGCGACCGGCTTGTCGAACAAGTCCTCGACCATCTTGGCATCCACGCGCTGCATCAGGTGGCTGTAGGCATTGATGGTGCGGCCCAGCATCGACGCGTACACGGCTTCGCCCTGCGTATCGGCCCAGGTGAAGCCGGCGTCGCCCAGGAAGTCCTGCACGCGCGACGCCACGTTCGGCAGCACCGGCGCCAGCAGGATGGTCAGCTGGCGGAACAGGATCAGCGCCGCGGTGCAAACGTCGTGCAGCTCGGCGGTCTTGCTGTCATCCTTGGCCAGGATCCAGGGCTTGTTCTCGTCGACGTAGCGGTTGGCGACGTCGGCCACTTCCATGATTTCGCGCAGCGCCTTGCCGAATTCGCGGGCTTCGAAATTCGCCGCGATCGAGGCCTGGCGCTCACCATGCTCGCCATTCAGGGCGCGGGCAATCCATTCCCTGGCAGTATCCGACAGCGACGTGGCCAGCTTGCCATCGAACTTCTTGGCGATGAAACCGGCGCAGCGCGAGGCGATGTTCACGTACTTGCCGATCAGGTCGCTGTTGACGCGCGCGACGAAGTCTTCGCCGTTGAAGTCCAGGTCTTCGACCTTGCTGTTCAGCTTGAACGCCAGGTAGTAGCGCAGCCACTCCGGATTCATCTTGAGGTCCAGGTAGCGCAGCGGCGAAATGCCGGTGCCGCGCGACTTCGACATCTTTTCGTTATTCACGGTCAGGTGGCCGTGGACATTGACTTTCAGCTTGTCGATGATCGGATGGCCCGAGAAATTCAGCATCGCCGGCCAGAACAGCAGGTGGAAGGACACGATGTCCTTGCCGATGAAGTGCACTTGCTCGGCGGCCGGATCCTTGAGGAAGGCTTCGTAATCGAGGCCCTTCTTTTCGAAGTAGTTCTTCAGCGAGGCCAGGTAGCCGACCGGCGCGTCCAGCCAGACGTAGAAGAATTTACCGGGCGCATCGGGAATCGGGATACCGAAGTAGGGCGCGTCGCG
>Ga0265797_10008643_pt1 | contig 13491 bp, 9 predicted proteins | sample P2T30metagenome_FD_192433 | JGI IMG/M metagenome (GOLD analysis project Ga0265797, IMG submission 192433) | Plant litter microbial communities from East Loma Ridge, Irvine, California - P2 T30 | ecosystem: Environmental > Terrestrial > Plant litter > Unclassified | place: USA: California... | reverse complement strand
ACCCAGATGTCTGACGTATCCTCGGCAGCTAGAATGAACTGCATGCCATGCGCGGCTATGGGCCCCAAAGAGGTGGGTATAACGGTGTAGCCTTGCGAGGTGGGATAGTAATGTGTGAGGAGGGCAAACATGAGGGCCTGGGCGTACTGCATGCGTGTGAAATTTGCTGTCTTTGGAAGCGGGTTGTAGTTGTTGAGATAGTTCTCGTATAAGGCTTGCAGGCGAGGTATGTCCTTGAGGTGGCTTTGCGTGTAATCAGGGATCTCGAAATCAACTAGAGTCCTCCAGTGCTCTGGGAGATGTACTGCCTCTTCGTCAATGTCTTCGCCCTCAGCATCCGTGTCGGTTCCAACGACCTCACCAGTGTCAACGATTGCTGACTCATGATGATGCTCAGGTTGAGGCGCGATGTTACCAGGTGTGGCCAGTCCCTCAGGTTTGTGGTAGGAGGAGTCTTGTGGCGCGGCATCGGTAGACATCTCGTTTGCAGTAGTTGGAACGAACATGCGTTCGAGATTGGGATCTATCTGAGGAAACTCATGGCCAAAGTCTGGAGTCATGCTAGAGTTCATGCTCTCAGGATTGAAGGCGTGCTCTATGTTGACGGCGAGTAGTTGACTGAATAGTTGAGAGGGGGTTGGAGGTCAAGTGAGCAGGTTGATGCAGGTAGGGCCGCTGGTGCAGGTAAAGGTGGGCTGTTTGCGCAAACACTTGCCTCTCACTAGTGGGGTTTATTGGAAGGGGACAGTCTCGGTAATGGGTGCACAAACATTGCACGTGGCTTGTGTTGGACTAAGTCCCGAGCCTGGCGTATTCGTAACATGATGTTCTGCCATGCCGACTCGAGAAAGCCAAGGATAATACATCTATCGAAACATAAAAGGCCCTTTGATTCTTATCAAGTTTCATGTCATTATATCATTCGCATGCAAAGTGTCGGTTGTGGTGACTTGCAGAGAATCTTCAGTCCCCTCCGACACGCCTTCGGTAGCTTCATCGGCGGCCTTCTTGGCCTGTCCTTTCGCCTTCTTCTTGAGTTTCTTCTCGCGGTTGCGTCGCGTCCTCTTCTCACGCTCAGCCTCAGCCTTCTCTTGCGCAAGCCGCGCCTGCTCAGTCTGCTTCTCCTTGGACGCCTGCAGCTTTTGCCTAATGGCGATGCGTGACTTTTTGCCCTTCCTTGTGCGCTTGCGTTCCTTCTCTTCGAGGGTGAGTAGCATTGGGGGATGGCCGACCAGCACCTCCTTCCTTATTCCCGCCGCCGATATTTTGCGAACCTTCCAGGGCAAGGCACAACCTGGCCATGGCTGCTTGGACAGCTCGAGAACAGCCCTTCCGTCTATGGCCGCGGCTTGGAATGCGACCTCCTCATCACTTGTGGGCTCGTCGGCAAAGTAATAACTCGGCGGTTTCTTTCGGAGAAGACCTGGCTCGCCAACGTCTGCAGTGGGGGATGACAGTCGTATCTTGTGAGTCTGTGCAGGCGCATTCAATGGGGCCGCGAACAGTCGCAGCTCGGTTTCGTCCTTGTCTTCATCACTGAGTGGCGCATCTTGGGCGACATGTTCAGTGGTCGTAAACGTGAACTGGGTGCTGATCTGGGACCGTACAAGGTCTTGGAGGTCTGGGTCAGGCGACGAGCGTGGTGACGATGTGGGCGAATGCAGCTCGTCGCGGCGCACCCTCGATCATGTCAGCGGGATGTGGGATTTGCATTGTGGCGTCTGCCCTACCGCTTCGCATCCGGCAACTCAAACATGGCGTCTCTGCGCAAATGGAATATAGTTCTTGGGTATCTCTGCTCTCGGAGGAGGTTTGGTGGCTGCACATCGGCTAATTGGCGGAAGATCGGCCGTATTCAGCCCTCGTCTCGGCGCATGACTAGCGGTAATGCGCGATCCCTCCGTCATCGCTCGATAATCGCAATCGTAACTTGTGCATGATCAGATTCTAATTCCTGGAAACTCAATGCTGAAACAGCATCCAATGGTAACTGACCAGGATATGGGGCCCTCTAACGCCCATACAGTTACTATGGCGCTCAAAAGAGTTTCCCGCGGCAGCCACCACCACTCTTGGTCCTCGGACAGGCTTGGAGGAAGCTGTCGGTGCCGCAGTCGAATAAACCCCCCCCCCGCTGTGCCTCGCCCTGGCCCTGGCATAGACACGCCGCAGCGCGTGTGAGTGGCATGTTGACGTACCCCGCAAGTAAACACCATCATGGTCTATCTTCCGGAAGCCTCGCGGGAGCGGGACCTCCATCGGTTCGTTGATTTGTGTCGCGTGTCTGCTCACATTCGCTAAGAAGACCGTCAAGATACTACCGTCCATGGCTCGATGCGCAGAGCCTCGTGGATGCCAACGGCGGTGGCAAGCCATTGACCTACTCCGGATACCAGCCCCAGGCTTCGCGCGACCGCTCCTTAACCGCCTTTGCCCAGCTAGCCACACTGCGTCTAGACACGCGCCGGGCCATGGTGTCGTTGATCGACTCGAGTCGCCAGTACATTCTCGCCGAAGCCACACGCACCCTCTCGCTGTTCAAGCCCGTCGCCGAGCAGCCTGAAGACGAAGTATGGCTGGGCAACGCCATCGTGAATAAGACGGATGCCGTATGCTACCACACCTTTGCCTCGACCTACATCGCCAAAGAAGAGAATGGCGATCCACTGGAAGCCGAGTGCATGGTCATACCCGACTGTAGGCTGGATCCCCGCTTTGCTGACAGGGACTATGTCAAGTCCGAGCCTGGTGTGCGCTTCTACGCAGGCGTTCCCATCATCACAAAGGCAGGCCATCGTATTGGCGTATATGCCGTCTCCGACGAGAATCCCCGCGACGGCATTAGCGCCAGTGAACTGCGCTTTATGCAGGATGTCGCCGCCGCCGTCATGGAGCATCTTGAACTGGCCAGAGACAGCATGGACCGGAACAAGGGTGAGCGCATGGTCCGGGGCTTGACACAGTTCATCGAGCGCTCTTCGGCCCAGGACATGCGTGATGATGGCAATCGGCCTACGACCATGGAGCGCCAGACTGAGAACTCGCGCCTGATGACACTGGATGAAGAAGAGGAAGGAGACTTTAGTACATCGGCACCTGTGACTGCCGGTAGGCAGGCTCAGCGCAAGCGCGACACCGAATCAGATGCTGCGCGAATTTTCCATAGGGCCGCTCGCGTTATACGCCAGAGCACAGAGGCCGATGGTGTCGTGTTCTTCGACACGTCGACAGCTGGGATACGCACTCATCTCTACGACTATAACAGAAACGCTGGCAGTAGCGACGAGAGCGCCACCCACAACACGGATACTGGCGACTCGACCACGTCGCGGAGGCCGAAGAAGCAGAACCTTACTAATGCTGGTGGTGCAACAGATACGCCGGGAATCGAGAGCAAACCGTGTCCGGTGGTTGGACTCTCTTTGCGCGAAGGAAATGCGGCTTTGGTGCACACTGACTTTAGCTTCAACGAAGCTGCCATGGAACGCTACATTCACAAGTATCCCTACGGCAAGTTTTTCAATTATGACGAGGATGGAAAGGGTGTCAATTCGTCTGATGAGAAGTCGGAACGCTCCGAAACAGAACAATCTGACCGGACAGGCAATGGCACCACTGCTGCCACCAAGAAACCGCGCAAAAAGCGAGAAAGTTTTGTTCCAACCGAGTTTCTAAGGGTCTTGCCCAAAGTTAGAAGTCTGATTTTCCTACCCTTGTGGGATCCTGCTTCGGAGAAATGGATTGCCGGTGGCTTCATCTGGACCACTCAAGCCGGAAGGCTGATGAGCCCTGATAACGAATTACCATATCTCCAGGCCTTTGGAAATTCAGTGACCAGCGAGATTGCACGACTTAACGCGCAAAAGGCGGATCGCGCCAAGACTACCTTTATCGCCTCCATCTCGCACGAGCTGCGTTCGCCGCTCCACGGCATCCTCGGCTCTGTTGAGTTCCTGCGTGAGACTGTTGCATCCGCATATCAGGAGTCTCTTGTTTCTTCTATCGAGACATGTGGAAAAACCTTACTTGATACTATTGACCATGTGCTTGACTATGCGAAGATCAACAAACTACAAAGAGGCAACTCTGGACAGAAACACCGAACTCAGGGGCGTAACAAGAGACTACCAGCTGATAATTCGATTCTTGGTGTTACTTCCGACGTTGATTTAGCGCAGTTAGTCGAAGAGGTGTGCGATACCGTATGCGCCGGGCATACCTTCAGGAAGACACATCACGTCAGAGGATCTGCCATCTACGACCAGGCCGAGAGCAAGATTAACCACAAGAAAGCACCAAACGAGGGCAAGGACGTGGAAGGAAGAGACACTCACGGCTCGGTTGCTGTGTCGCTGATCGTAGCTCCATATGTCAGCTGGATAGTTCGCTCGCAGCCCGGTGCTCTCCGACGGATTGTCATGAATTTACTAGGCAACGCCCTGAAGTACACCGATTCTGGATATGTTACTGTAAAGATGGTGCAGAAGAATACTACCGCCAACTTTATGAATCTTTCCATCAGCGTCGAGGATTCCGGTAGGGGTATGTCACCGGAATACCAGCGCACCAAGCTCTTCTCTCCATTCAGTCAGGAGGACCCGTTTAGCTCTGGTACCGGATTAGGGCTTTCGATCGTTAAGCAAATCGTCGAATCTCTCAAGGGCGAGATTGAGGTCAGAAGTACTCAGAATGTCGGCACGGTTATCACGATCAGCTTGCGCCTACCGGTCGGTCTAAAGGAAAACGCACACCAGGGCCATGCCCTTACATGTGTGCCCCAGGAGTTGAAGGGCACATCAGTCAACATCGTCTGTGATATGACTGACACACAAGGTGGTGAATGTGGACGGAAGACTAAGGAGTCCATGGAGAATGCCTGCAAGAACTTCGACATGATAATTACTGAACCAAGGCATCCCGAAAAGCTCTCCGACAGGGATGCCTCGCTTGCCGTGGTCGACTTTCTTCTCATTGACTCTCCTTCTCTCTTCGAGCTTCTAAATGAGTCGAAGGCTCGCCGAACTAATAGAAAGCCACTAGGTGTGGTTTGCGTCTGTACAGACACCTCTGAAAAGATGGCTGTGGAAACTCAGCTTTCTAGGCATGTTGATACACTTGGCTGGATACTGGAAACTGTTATGCAACCGTACGTAAGCTTCTCAAAATTTAACATGACAGAGCAACACTGACAAAAAGATAGTTGCGGTCCACGTAAGCTCGCACGGACACTCTTGTCATGCCAAAACCGAGCCTCGCAGCAAAGTGGCGAACGTCCCATCAGCCGATCTTTGAGCTCCTCGGTAGTGCAACCAGATTTCCAACCTCTCGTACGATCCCGCAGCCTAGCCTATCGCAGTCTCAGCGACATGTTGCCCCAGGAAATCTCCACAAAAGAATTCAGCCCATCAACCGGCTACCCCTCGCCACCTCTTCCCCAACCCTTCCCTGTCACCTCCACTCCCCAAGCCTCTAGCCACAGCGAAAACGGTGAATACTTCAATCCCCGTGTCCTCCTCGTAGACGACAACGCCATCAACCTCAAGCTTCTTGTCGTCTTCGCCAAGCGCCAAAACCTGCGCTATGAAGAAGCTACCAACGGCCTGGAAGCTCTTAACACGTATAAAAACGAGGCCAACTCGTCATCCCCGCCGTCTCGACCTTTTGACTTTGTCCTCATGGATCTCAGCATGCCTGTCATGGATGGACTGACGAGTACGCGGAACATTCGCCAATTTGAAAGCGTGAATGGCCTACCTCGATGCCAGATTGTGGCGCTGACTGGTTTGGCTAGCGCGCAGGATCAAAGCGATGCGCAGGAGGCGGGGGTCGATATGTATCTCGTCAAGCCAGTCAAGTTTGCAGATATCAAGAGGGTTTTTGGTGGGAAGTGAATCTTGTTGCAAATGCTGTTCGTTTTATTCACCTGTCTGGTTTTGGGTTGAATGTTTTGGTGGTTTGGAGATTTTGGATGGATTATATCGGTACATGATATATATATACAACAGTTGATCACTGGCATTGGGAAGGCGTTGCATTGGGATGGCACGCGGGTTTTCTTGGGTTGGCATGTGTTGGCCTGGTGGAGGGATCTTTGCGATATTCTTTACTTCTTTTCCGTATACTGTTACACTTGGTACGAACTGCACATGATGATGATGATAATAACGTACGGAGAACTTTCTCTTTCTTATGCATATGATTATCAATTTGAATATAAGAGACAGATTGAAAGCATTTCTCTATTAATGAATAAGAAGAACTTTTCTTCGGTACTAGTTTTCTATGACCCTCAAGGCCGTAGTACATCGCCGTCGCCCTGTCCCAAACTTCTGTCGCAAGCAATGATAAAAAATAATAGGGGGGATATCAAGAGAGAAACATAAGACAACATGTACATCTCGTGTATCATGTAAAAGATATAAAAAAAGGAAAGTCGTGAAAGAAAATCACACGTCATAGACCAAACGCCTACATGCCATGAGCTCACTGGTCTACCAGTTTAACCTCTCGAAAATGTTGCTGTTCTTGACATCCCTCTTCCTGCTACCGCCGGGCAGTGCAGAAGTACAGTCGATGAGGCCATCGCTCTGCACGCCAAGCATACCCAGCTTGACCATGGCGGGCACAAACGCCGCATCCCACGCGCTCTTGCTGACAGCAAAGGTAGTGAAGGGAATCGCAGTAGCCGGGTGGTTTGCAACGTTCTTGTCCGACTGCAGGGTAAAAGGGGCACTGCCACGCCTGGTCTCAGAGTAGAACTTGTTGTCCCAAGTACCGACAGAAGAGTCAAGGGAAGCGCCAGCTTTGGAGGTGTCGCTGTGGAACTGCTTGGCTGCCGTATGTGCGCCGACAAGGGCGGCGAGATCGACGGGGCTGAAGCCTTTGGATGCTGCAAGGTCACGTTATTAGTAAATGGATGCATATGCAGACTGGCGAGCGTGCTTTGCTTACCGAATGTTCGGACTAGAACGTCTCCTCGAACGTTGGGACCGGGTAGCACACCAAGAGCACCGGGCGTTTTAGAGTCCTGGCGGCCGACTTTTACGGGAACGGTGGGTCCGCCAGGACATGTCTTGACAGCATGTGCAGCAGCGAATTGGATGAGATCGGCTACGCCGACTTTGGTTTGTGTGGCAACATTCGCGAGGTTACTGCACAGACGCTCCATACCGCGGTTCTCAATGTTTGAGCACTCGTTTGCGAGGATGAGAGAGCCGTCACATGCGCCGTTGAAGCAGTCATGGAAGGAAGCGCGTATAGCAGCACGGGCGGCGTCTGTACATTGGCCGTCTCCAAGGAACTGCTGGGTGAGTGTCTTGGAGATTTGCGTCCAGATGTCAGGGCATTGCGGGGCGTCTTCATCATCGCCGCCGCCGCCGAAGCCAAAGCCGCCTAGGATGCCTCCGACTAGGTCAAAGGCGCCACCGAGGAAACGCTTTCCCTTTGGTGCCCCAAGGTGGCCAACTTCCCAGATCTTTTGTTCTTCCCGGATAGTGGAGTTGCCGTAGGCTTCGACTGTGCTGGCAGCCGCGAAGCCGGCGATGAGGATGTTGCGAATATACATTATAAATCTGACTAGTAGAAGACAATGCTAATTAAGTAGTATGGAAGTCTGTAAGAAGGAGTAATAGTACAGAGAAGATATGCTGAGTAGCCAACGAATGTGTCCTGTACCAACCTAGAATGCTGACATGAGAAGCGCGATGGCTGTACGCCTTTATATGTTGTGGAGCAATCTTGCAAATGGGGGTAAGAATAGCAGCATACTTCCGGATAGCACGGTACGGGCGTGTGCAGCTCTTGACCCTGGTTACCAAGGGCAAGGTTCAGAAGGCTGCTAGAATAGCTGTGACAGGCCACTAGAGTGATGGTGAGAAAGACCCACTCTGCCTGGTTTGAGAAGATGGGTATACGCCGCCGTACGGTCAACAGCATCGCTCGTGCTCATTACAAGGACATCTGGTAGCGAATCGTGCCGATTGTTTTCTTCCATGCCTTGCCATACATGGTAACGTCTTTTCAGAGACCAGTTCCCCATGTTGTGACGATGATTGAGTTTGCGAGCTCATTTGCCATAGCAATGTGCGCAATTCTGTCGTGAATCACACTTGTCGCAACCACATACTCGTGAGAAACTAGCACACAATCAATACACTGGCGGCACAGCCTTATCCCGGGGGCAATTCATAAGCAAGCCGTCCGGAAATACTGTTCTGGTAACACGTTAGTCCTAGAAATCGCCCATCTGGGTGATGATGCCCCTTTACCGAAAGTAAAATTCTAAAGAAAGGTGTGGGGGGTTGTTTTATCGTTTCAGGCCGGCTCCAGGCTAGCGGCTAGAGGAGACCTGTATGTACCAGAACCATTGATCGCCACGGCCCCGCGGTTTGAAACATGGGCGCCAGGCGTTTTAGGCGCAAGGCTTGGCTTGAGTTTGTCTAGACGAAAGTTGAGAATCTGAGTATTAGATTGGTCGCACATCGGGCACTTGAAGGCGTCAAGTCTGCCGTTAAAGTACGAAGATATCGCGCAGGCTCGTCTTGCCTCTTGTTCACAGGCTTGTGGCTATGTATGGTTATCAATTTCGTCTTTGGAGATACCAGCCGACGTCTCTTCAAGGTTCTGACAGTGTGGCGTATGTGATCGGCAAGCGTCCGCATAACCTGCCCGCGAGGGATCAGCCAGTCGATGCGGAGTCAATTGACTGTGGGCAAATACGACCATGTAGCAGTGATGATAGCCTTGCGCACATCAAGTTGGGGACCCGAAGTTGATAACCACTATAAGGATAGACCCAGACGGCAACCCTTTAGCGAAACCTTTCTCGCCCGCTTGCACCCTGGCAATTACACACGACCCACCAACGATCGCCAACTCTGACTTGACTGCGACGCGCAGTCATGAGACAGATGGGAGCTAAACACGTCGGTTGGACGACATATTTCCGAGACGCCAGAAGACGAGGGAGATGCAAATGGCTGTCGCAGATGGCAACGGGGCTCCATCCTGTGAGAGGCGCGCTGGTTAGCGCAACGATAATAGAGCCGAGGCGGTAGGCTGTGCGGTGCAGTGCGCTTTGGTGGTCTCTGTTTTCTTGAGCAGGTAAAACTCAAGGCAGACGTGGGGAGAAGTAAGGTGAAGTTGAATGAGACATGTTATTGAGCGGGTCCCGCTGGCTCCTTCCTGTCTGGCGGACGTCGGGTGACTTCGCTCGAGCCCGGGAAGGTGTGTTCGAGAACACACTAAATCAACACGAAATACATAACGGATAGACGGCGTCGTGTACGGATGCAGGGTATTGATGGTGGTAAGATTAAGGACGATTACATTTGGCCTGAACGTGAGTAAGCAATGGATTGCACTACTTTGAAGCTGATGCACTTTGCAAAGTCACATTGTCATCACCTCTTTGCTCTTTCAGCAGCTTGACGGTATTCGTAATAATCCGTGCCACGAGCAGATAGCGAGTGGTCCTCTCCAGGAAAATCACATGAACTTTGTAGCAGCATACCAAGCTGCAGCCGCGACCGCCACCACAGACGCACCCAGAGTAGCAAACCCGCTCCCTCGAAGCGGTACCGTCGTTCCAGAGGATGTGAGAGCGTTCCAATCAGCGTACTTTGGAAACATGCACTTCAGGGTGAAGTCTGTCTGCGACCGCCTGGCGAGGTTATTAGTTCAGTCTTTTCGGACCCAACAAGACGTCTAGAGAAACTCACGGATACATGGTCGAGTTGTAACCCTCCTCATCCAGATACCAGCTTCGACAACCGACGAAAACGGTCTTTTCCAGACCTCTCTTTACATCCTCGGTCCAGGCAGTCACAGCTTCCTTCTTAACCTCCACTTGATCTACTCGGCCGCGTATGATGGGTTTAATCAACTTGAGGATATAGCAAACTGTATTTTCGGTTGTGAGAATAAGAGAGTGGTGACCATTGGCGGTGTTGGGTCCGACGGCAATGAAGAAATTTGGGAAACCATCGACTGCCATACCCATGTAGGCAGCTGGGCCCCCGCGCTGCTTCCACACATCTTGCAGAGCGATACCGTCCCGACCGTATACAGAAAGTGGATGCAGCCAGCGAGTTGCCTCGAAGCCGTTTGCGAGGATGATGACATCGGCGTTGATGCGCTCCTCGTTCGAGGCGCCCTTTACGTCCCCTCCATTAGGCACGGGCTCTGGGCCCAAAACCAACTCACTTCCTTCTACGGCTAAGATGCGGCGGTTCGTAAGCGTGTAGTTTGGTTTGTGCATGCTGGGCAGCCACTCGGTATCGAAGACACGTCTCTTACAGCCATATGGATAGTCGGGAGTCATAAGATGGTGATACTTCTCCGGTACTATGCTTCGCATCATCTCCAACTGCTGTTTCTCGATAGCACTGCGCCATTTCTTGTTCTTCATCTGGAATACTGTCGACCAAATGACTTCCACAAGAAGGTATATCAACACGCGATTCACATAGCCAAGGATCGGAAGCCACTTGTAAACCGTAGGAGCGTACTCTGCATACTTCTCTTGCCCAAATGGCTCAGAAAGTCGGGGCATGACCCATGGTGCTGATCGCCCGATCTGTGTGAGAGACTTCACCTGGTAGGGCTCTTTGAGCAGCGATGGAACTACCTGTGCGGCGCTGCAGCCAGTGCCAAGGACCACAATATCTTTCCCATTCAGGTCGATGTCGTTGCGCCAGCGTGCAGAGTGGAAAACGTCTCCCGTGAAGGTGTCGCGTCCCGGAATGGAAGCTGGCCATGGATTTGGCTCGACAAGAATGCCCACGCAACTTACAACTGTCTTTGCGCGCACAATCTCTTCTTGCAGGTATACCGAGTCGTGGCCAGATGCAGCAGCTTTGTCTTGTCGATCTCGAGTACTGAGGTCACCAACACCGGGAACCAAATGCTGGAGGGTGACTTCCCACTGCTTGTCGGCCTCTATCCACCGCAGTTCCTTCACGTCAGTGTTCAGTTGTATGTGCGGCGCCAGCTGATATCTTGCAGTGATGTCATGCAGGTACTCGCGAAACTCCTCTCCAGTCGGATACAGACGTTTGGATGTGTAGTTTGGTGCAAAGGAAAACGAGTACAGCGAGGTTGGCCTTGAACATGTCAACACCACTGCATCTTGATCCGTGTGAAATCACCTACACATCGCATTGCTGGGAAAACGTTAGTCTTGGATATGACGGTCGGAGTCGCAGAAAAGACTTACCACTCCCGGGTAACGGTTTATCCACCAAGTGCCTGCAACGACAGGTCAGCACACGCAGCGGCAGATGGGCAACCGTACAGCTCACCACCAATTCCAGACTGGCGATCGACGATCTTGAACTGATCAAAGCCAAGCTTCTGCTTGAGCTGGCAGCCGGCCGCAATACCACTTGCACCAGCTCCAATGATCAGAACAGGATAGTAAGGTGCACCGCCCTGTTTCTCATTGATGGTGTTGGCCATGGTGAAAGACAGACTTGAATGGGTGAGGTAGGGTATCAGGTGTGAGCTTGGTAGCGCTGAATCCGGCAAGAACAAGGAGGACTAATGTAAGCCTCACGGCAGCCTCGCATAGCCCGCAAGCAGAGAGTAACTCCAACTCGAAAATAGAGGGTGGAGAGGAGGGCGAGCGAGGTGGGCTGTAGCAGGGGGGAGTTGTTGTGTAGGCGGCAGACTAGCTGTTTGCTCCTTGGCGTTGATTGGCCAGGCGAAGAGGCAAGAACGGCCAAGCGTGCGGCGTAGTTACATGAGGTAGTATCGACCCACCTGCTGCTGCCGCTGCCGTTAATAGCCACAAGTCCGCGTGTCCGGGGGCAGCACAAGTTGATCACCGTTCCCGTGTCACATGTGAAAAAAAACAAAAGGGCTGGCATGCAACGTGTGGGCCGCCGCAACTCCCGACCCTGCGGTTCAGGCAACCACTTCTATATTGATTCAAGGGCCTTGTGCTTTACAAAGAGCACCACCATCACTGAGCACCCAGTCTTCAGCCCCGACGCACAACGGACACCAGAAAACGCCCTTGGGATCGATCCGCCGTTTGATCGCCAACAGCCTCCCGTAGTGCTCGCCCCAGAAGGCGCTGCGAAAGTCAGCCTGGTGGATCCAGGCTTCGTTCGAATAGGTGCCCATGTCCGGTGCTTGCTCGCTGAGTGCCGTCGAGAGCTTGTCAGCCTGCGTCATCGCACGCTCTCGTTCTGGTGCAGCTCCTCCCAGCGGGTAGGTTATGCTACTCACTGTGTCTGGTTAGCAGAGTATTGGTGGAAGCAGACACGAGACCAACGCACTCATCTCGACCACAGTGCGTCGCCAAGCAGGGCTCAAGGCGCTGTCATCGCTCGACTTGTTTTGCACACCCTCACCACTGACACAAGTTCCCTGCAGGAACTGAGCGGAAAACTGTCGCAGCGTTTGCTCCACACCGCTCTGGTTTGCAACTGCTTGCTCACCCCAAAGTCTGCTCACGGTCAAACGGTTGTACCCAACACTATCCGCTGCAAAGAAGGAAGACTGGAAGCCAATGTAGTTGGGAACGTATTGAGCTGTCATAGACGTCGTGAGCCCTGGAGTACTGTTCAACCGGCTCATGATTGGGTCCAGCGTTTCCTGCAGCTGTTCAAGGGGGCCATTCAAGAGGTAGATTAGGAAGGCAAAGTTCATCTGCTGCAAGCCGTCGTTGGAGGCGCTGATGGGCATCAAGGAGAAGTATCCAGAAAGGCCGTGCGAGTATAGTGCAGGCAGGTCTGCGATGACCGAAGCTGCGGCAGCGTAGAAGGCGTTGTTGCTGTTGCTTGTCGCTTCAACATGACTAGAGTTGAATTCGAACCTTGCTAATGCTATCGACGGTGCTGGGTACGTTCGTAGGGTTGCATTTACGAGGACACCAAAAGTTGCCCCGCCTCCCTAGAGACTCATGTCAGACGCAAACAGCCGAGTGTGTGTGTGATGATGATGCTTGTCTTACCCCTCTAACAGCCCAGAAGAGATCGGGATTTTGGCAAGGACTGGCAGTTATGATTTCACCATTCGGAGCCACCACAGACAACTCGAGGATGTTGTCAACGGCCATGCCGTGCAGAGAGCCCACGGGGCTGTGTCCTCCACCTGTAAGAAAGCCACCGAGACCAACGCTTGGATCGGCTGCACCGACAATGATCATGTTGTGCTCAGCCGCCATCTGCTGTATTTCTCCGATGACGTGGCCAGCTGCAGCGGTGATGGCTGTATACTGTGTTGGTTCCGACGGACATGCCGAGAACTTGTCGTGGTAGTGAAGGCCCTGCAAGTGACGGGTCCACAAGGAAAGCACTGAAGGTGCCGTTGACCTGGACAAGGTCAGTTGTGAACGTCCAGAAAGGGCACATGGCAGCAGCAGCAGCAGCAGCAGCAGTAGCAACAACAACAACACACCTTCCTAGCAAATCATGCGCTCCACCCTTGACCACAATCCTCACATTATTGGCGGCGGCGAACTTGACAGCCCGGGCAACATGCTCA
>Ga0265797_10008642_pt1 | contig 13493 bp, 14 predicted proteins | sample P2T30metagenome_FD_192433 | JGI IMG/M metagenome (GOLD analysis project Ga0265797, IMG submission 192433) | Plant litter microbial communities from East Loma Ridge, Irvine, California - P2 T30 | ecosystem: Environmental > Terrestrial > Plant litter > Unclassified | place: USA: California... | reverse complement strand
GTATGGAAAAGAAAGCACTTCCCCGATCTGACACAAGCCATCGGCATTCCAACCCAAACAGAATCAGGGTGAGAAAAGAATGACCTCAAAATACACTCCTCTTTCATCACGAGCAAGCCACCCTCGCCGACCTCAACAGCGCCTTGACAAACCTGTCCGGCCTGCTAAAACACTTCGAAACGCCGCCCTCGATCCCGTCCAGCGAATGAGCAGTAACCTTGCCCTCGCAGCCCTCTTTCTCAAAAGTAAGCAACTCGCAGGTCATAGTAGTAGTCAGCTCGACGTTCCTCCCACTGCCGCCGTAGACGGTGTAGAAGAACGAATGCGGAATTCCTTCGCTGGCGTTGATGGGGACGCACTCGCTTCCGGCTGCTCCAGGCGCGGCAGATGAAGGGGAGATGGTCAGGGTCGTCTCGGTGGGGCGGCTGACGAAGAGTTTCTGGAGGACTTGTTTGTCGCTTGCGAGGCAGAAGGGGAATTCGTAGGCTGTGATTTTGACGGTTGCCGGGGTGCTGCTGGGGTCGGGTTCTTGGCCGCAGGCGAGGGGGGTGAAGGGGGCGAGAGAGAGGGCGATTCCGGCTGTGATCTGGGTCGTGGGTGGGGTTTTTAGTTGCTGTATGTCTATACGCTCAAATTTGGAAGGCAGGGCAGGGTAATAGAGGTGTGGAATGGGTTGTATGTTTTACGTACGTTGTTAGGGTGCATCTTAGATACTATACTGATCTGGCAATTTGAAGAGAGAAATGCAACGAAGGACTAGGGATTCCGTTTGGTTTGTTTGATGACAAGCAAGCAGTAGCAAGTACAACAACAATTTCAGTACTCGGTGCAAAAGCCGCTGTAGATCTCAATAATCCAGAATAACAAGCCAGGAGGACCTTCCTTAAGTTCAGGGTGAGGAAAGCACGTAGGTAGGTATCTTCTCTTCTTTCTCTTCCGCACAGTAGTTTTGTTCTCTTTGTCTTTTTGATACGGAGAAGTCGCGCCAGGTCTCACACTCTCAGCCTCCAGCTTCTCAGGAGGTATCCTTACTATACTACACCCATTAAACATTGAACGCCGTTTCATCATTTGCAACCTTACTCTGTAAGCTAACGGAGCGTTTTTTCCTAGCGCTTGGGCTTCGAACAGGCCTAAGCGGTTTTGATATTTTGTGTCAATCTCGATAACTTACCAACCTTGGACCATTCGCTTATTCTTCATCAACGCAGAGATGTACCTCATGTTATGTAAAAAGTCAAGTACACCTGGTGCAGGACCCGATAGCCAAAGTCAGCGGCATGTACGAGTTCAAACAATGCATTCAAAACAAGCTAAAACAGAAGGCTCGCCGGAATTATTTAGCCATGCTTTGGCAACGACGCCTTATAGGTACATGTACACACACTATATTTGTATCTTTCCGGCCGAGAGTTGAGATGTAGAGTTATCGTGGTGTTCAAAAAAATGTTCGTTTCTTTCGATGTAGTAAATAGAAAATTCAGACGGCCCTGTGGTTTTCAGGAGCCCTGGGGTATACAACGATAGCACACACACACATACAGAAGAGACGATAAAGAAACCTCTCGCTCCTGCTTCTCCTCCCAAACGGGACGGTAGCGCAAGGCGGAGAAGACGAGAAGAAACGAGATGGAAAGGAAAGAAGAGAAAAGAACAAGAGAGAAAAAAAAGTGCCAAAATGTTCAACGCCAGAGTCCCACGTTCCATTAGTGGGACCATTCTTCTTCTTGCGGTTCGCTTTCCCAAAAAGAAGTCTTGGAAGCTCCCATGTTTCCCATTTCTTTTCTTGGTGAATGGGCACGATACAATACATCAAAGCCCTCCCGAAACTCGCTGGTGGAGGGGGTTCTGGTCGACAGAAACGCCAATTGGAAATGTTGTTGATTGACAAGATAAGGAGAGTCGTCAGGTGTCTTTTGGTGACGGAGAGCTTTTGTTGTTCATCTCTCTTTCGTATCATGTAGTACTTTTTGTTGGGCTCATCGTATCGATTCGCGATCGAGACTCGAGGTTCGGCTTAGCGGAGCATTTGGGTCACCGGGGCTTCCGGAAAATTGCTCGCCTCGCCTGCGTCGTTCGCTTGGGTTGCGACTGAAAATTCGTCGGGGCCAGGAACGCTCGCTGCGCTGCAGGGGTTCAATTGGGCGGGGAGAAGAGGATCGGATGTTGAGGGAGGATACTGGCTCGACAATGCTGCTGCTGCTGTCGTCGTGCTGCAGTGTGACGGGCGCGTCTTTGTGGATCTTGACAAATAGCTTGGCGTCGCGGTATTGTTCGCCGTGCGGGTTGAACAGCGGAAGGTGACGGTAGCCTTGCTGCAGGCTGTCGAGCTTTGCGGTGAAAGTGGCAAGCAAGGTATTGTTGGAGTTGGCGCGACGACCATCCGGAGAGTTCCAGACAGTCCAGCGCACGAAGATAAGGCTTGTGTGCTTGGTCTCGACAGTCATGTTGATGGGCTGGTTGAACACCGGATCGAAGCCGTTGCCTTCGACAACCCGAGTGCGCTTGCGCAGAGGAGATCCGATGCCCAGCATGCCGTCGCGGGCGGAGGCATCGGTGCCGCCTTCGCCAGTGGCAATACCGCGCGCCTTGTCTTCTGGAGAATACATCTCGAACTCGATGTACGGGTTCATTGGGGTTTCCGAAGACTGATTGCGCGGACGAGGCAAGCGCTGGGCCGACACGATATCGACACCGAATTTTACGATCTTCTTCCACTTCTTCTCCTTCGCCTGCCCATCATCTGCCATGACGTCCGCAATAGCTAGGTGCTTCGCCTGGCGGAGCTCTTCTGGCTTAAGCACATAACCCAGACGATCGGAGCCGGCCGCGAACATGGCCTCGTTGACCTGCATGTGTACATCGTAGGTCTGCCAATTCAATGCGGCCATCTGGACACCACGACGCCAGGCCTGCAGCGGATTGAAATTGGAAGAGTCGATACGCCTAGCACCCGGGTATACGCGCATGAGGTAGCGCATGTTATGCTTCTCGAGCGCTGTCTTGCTGTCTGACTCTTTGGCACAGAGCTTGACGAATGTGTTTTCCGAGAAGGAGAAGATGTGGTTGTAAGTCTTGGCTTCCTGAAGACCAAAGCCGCCGTATTTGATACCCTGCGCGTACACACCGAGGCGACCAAGATCCGGTGTGATCTTGCTTGTCTTGCGCTTCTTGCCTTTTTCAATGGCAGCTGCGGGGTGATCACTGTCTTCACTGGAAGAGCTTGGCGACAGAGTGGGACCAGAGGTGGTGGAGCCTCTCGGTGTTGACGATGCGGCTACGAAACTGTCTGCAGGACTCATCGTAGGTGGGCTGTTGACAAGCGGAGATGCAGAGACAAAGCTTGGGTCGGAAGATGGTGTGCGTGTGAACGTGGAGGTGATGCTACGCGCGCGGCTCCGGCCGTTGGGCGCGTCTGCAATCTGGATTCCGAAATCGCTGTCCTCTGATGCCTTGACCTTGATGAGGATCTTGTTCCTCAACTCTTCGGGAGAGGGCAAAGTGACAGAGTCGTTCATCAAAGGTTCGAGAACCATGATGCCCTCCCAATGCTTCTTCATGAGCTCAACCATGGCAAGTTGCTGATCCACAGTGCAGTGCACCTCGAGTGAGACGATCAACGGGTATGGCGTGCTGTGGAAAGCGTATTTGGCGATAACGGAGACACAGTCTGCAAAGGGGATTTTGGTGGTCATTGTCCGGCCATGTGTGACCATCGGGCGACCATCATCACCGTCCCAACAATCGATCTCAATGCAGCGGCATCCCTTCACAAGTGCTGAAATGTAGCCCTCAACGCTAGAAGCACCGGCGACCTGTCGTCCGAGTAGATAAGTGTTGTGTGAGCTGGACACAAAGTATTCATTCAGAGGGCGGTCCAAAACAACGTCGCCCTTCCTCGACAAGAGCGGCGCGTTGTGAGAGGAAGTCAAGAAGTTCTGGAATCCAAGCATGTTCATCGTGCGCTGACCGATGATCGGTTCCGCGTCTGGCAAACGGTTCTGGGCAGAGGCGTTTTTCGCGTACTTTTCAAAGACAGCTTCCCAATGGCTGAGGTCTTTGTCCACATCAACACACTGTTCGACACGTAAAAACTCGGCGAAGGTGACAAAGTCCATCTCGATGTCAGTGCCAAATTTGATGTTCCGGTAAAGGTTCTGGATGTCTTTTCGCTCTTTGAACGAGTCGACGAAGTCGCGGTATTGCGCATAGTCGAGACTGCCAGAAAGGGTGATGTCGGATCGGGTGAAATGCGTGCGCACAGTGTGGTCAGAACAGTTAATCTCAAGCTTGCGACAAATCCAGCGCGCGTCGTCCAGAGTGAAAGACTCGTCGGCGTCGGAGGCCTTGCGTGCCATCGCTTGACGCCACGCCATCGCCATGCTCTTCTCGCTTTTCTCAGTAGAGGAAGACAGTGCATTCATAATTTCTATCCGCTCTCTGGTGACCTTGTTCAGAGCATCTGCCCAGAGATTGGTGATGTAGGCATCAGGTGTCATGAGATGCATGTTCTTGATAGTACGGCCTTTCGATCGCTCGGGGAGCTCGTAGATGATCGAGATCAAACGGCCTTCGTGCTCCATGGGCACTTGCACATCGTCGCGTGCGTATCTCGAGTCGGCGCCAACGCGAATTTCACGTACATCGTCGATGAAGAAGGACTTGTTGTAATTTGTCGCGTGCCAGCACACTCTGGCCGAGTTTGGGTCAAGCCAGATTTTGATCCGCTTGGCTCGTTTCGAAGTGTGCTTGGTGACCCAGGTACCTTGTTCCAGAACGGCCGAGATGGCTGGTGCGATACCGCCTTCGAAGCTGCTGAGAGCGCTAGATGCATTGCTGGGTCGACCGGTAACATTTCCAAGTCCGTTGTGACGACCACGTGCCTTGGATGGCGCTCTTGACGGTGCTCTAGAAGGTGCTCTGGAATATGATCGTTCCTCGATAACGTCGTCGGGGATTTCAGGTTGGCTATCTAGTTCGAGGTCGGAGACATCCTGGCCGAGATCCGAATTGCCGTTGCTGTCACTGCGTCGACGCATGAGAACGGGCCCGGCACTCACGTCGCGCATACGCATCGATTGGGTAGTCGAGGCGCGTCGCCTCAGCTTGTTGTGTGCGCCGCGGGAAAGTCGACGGATCAAACCAGGACTTTTTCCAGTCATGGCCTCGGACATGGAGCTGGGATGCGGCACGCGAGTGTGGGGAGATGGTGAACGTTCGTGAATTGGCCTTTCCAGGGCGGACGATCGGGGATGCACTGATGGCGATATGGTCGGGTAGATCTGTGGCGAAAGACCGTTCTCTACAACACGGTCCTGGAGCATAAAGGATCGTTTCGAGCGAAGAGAAGGTTTCTGTGAAAGAGGGCTGCCTCGAACAGACGAGGCAGCACTGCTTAGTGCAGCGGCCGATGCTGGTGTGACCGTCATGGCGACGGTGGAGGAGAGTGTTGGAGGGTAATTAGGCGCACTGGAAGCGGCCTGCGCTCGCGGAGTGGCGTTGGAGGTGTCGGAGTTTATAAGGATGCCATTGGGGTGTTCATACAACGGCGATGGCGGACGAGACGGGAGGTTCATGACTGACGACCAGGGCGGTATGTATCAGGGCTACTCAGTGAGCATTGCGCGAGGCATTGTGGACTGCGAGCAGCGTGGCCGTCCCGGGAGGTGAGGTTGCACCAGAGTTGCCTCGCAGGGCCAGCTGGGTAAGGCGAAGGCAGATATGTAAAGGGCGGCAGAAGGAATCGACCAGCGATGATTAGCGGGTTCGCGCCAGCGCGACTGCGGACTGCGGAGAGGGTGCTGCGGAGTCTGGCGAAGCACAAGGCAAGGCAGCCAGTATAGTAGGTCGCGCGGTACAGCAGCCACGGGTGTGCTGGAGCCTGTCGGGGGAGAGTGCTGGCGACGTGGGCCTTGATGCACGTCAGAGCACGCGAATCCTCTTGCTTGGAGCGTGGGTGGGGGCTGCGCTGCGCTGCACTGCACTGCACTTTTGGGCTGGGCTGCGAGCTGATGCAGGCGCAGAGGTAGTAAGTAGAGTAGCAGCCGGATGCCGGACGGATTAGGAGGGCAGTAGTGCAAGAGTAGCTAGCGAATAGAGAGCACAGGAGAGTGGGAAGTAGTAGGCGGTAGAAGTGTATAGCAGCGGTGGTAGTAGTCGTAGTTCGTAGCCGTAGTGTAGTTTTTGGCGGCAGTTTTTGGCAGCACAGCAGCAGCAGCGGTACAGCCAAACGGTACAAGGTTAATGTGGAAAGGAGCGTAATGGGTCGGAGGTGCAAGGCTGGCGGCGCGCGCAAAGAGGCGGTGATGAGGCGAGTCGGTGGCGATGCGGTGATGAGGTGTATGAGTGAGGTGATGGCAGCAAGGCACAAGGAAGGATCGAATACTGTAATGTGTGCGAGCGTTGGTTGGACTCCCGCAAACCTTCCCTTCCCTTCCCTGGGACTTAAAATTGCACGGCTCCTCTCTCGTAGACTCCCGCAACCGCAACACCCGGTACTCCAACAGACTAGTTGACCAGCGCGACGGGCTCCACTGGTGAATGAAACGGCTGACGAGACGTCATCCCACGTCCCAATAATCTTGTGTGTTGCGCCAGGCAGGGCTGCTACCCTGTGTCGCACTCTACAGCACGCAATGGAGATATGCTGCCCTATGGGGCATACGACGACACGACGACTGCTACCGTACCTACTGCTACTCCACTGCTGGCCTCTACCGCCACAAAATGCAAAAGTGCGAGCTGACCTGATCGTGACCCGCGGGCTAGGTATGTTGTATCATAATCCTGTCATCCAAGCCGCCCCCTTCCGAGAGGTGCATTCTCGCACCCTAATCGCAAAGTCTCCCCCTGCCCAAAAGCTACATGCTCCCCCGCCAGCATGTAGTCGCAGTACCTGGCTACTAGTTGGTACATACATGTGGGTACCTCTTCTTCGATCCCCAGGTACCTGCCACCTGCCACCTGCCTAATGTTTCTCCCTGCCACCTTTTCGTCCGTCTGCATCGTCTCACACACGCGCCTCCATCCTGTGTGAGCCCTGATGCTCGACTCGCTCGCCCGCGACAGAACGTTAAGGGTCCGAAACCACGATTGCGATTTGCGACTCGCGACTCGCGGTTCAGCACCAAAGGGCCAAGAAGAAGAAGGCCGGTGAGGCAGCCTTGGTGCGACCGGCATTTGTCCCAAGCTGCCGGATCGTAATAATGCACTTAGGCGACTCGGCTTTATGTCTCGCATTCGCTACACCTGATTCCTTTCCGTTGTTGTTTTTGTTACTCCCCTGCTGTCGTGCTCTTGCACCGCAGCTCGTTGAATAATAATGCTTTGACTACTACCAAACCCTCCATCTGCCTACTACTCATAGTCTCGTACCCATGAAGCACTACTTCCCTCCTCCTTGGCGCCATGAATAGTATCAAGATTTTTGCGCCGTTGGGCCGCCGTTGCAAGCTGCATGAGCCATCCATCCCCACAGGTTGGACGCTGGACTGGCTTCGTCTCGGGCCTCTCGGCCTGCCGTCCGCGCCACGCCTGTCATCTGGTTTTGCGCAGCTTTCTCCGGTCTCATTGTTGTCACCCAGCAGCAGATCGCATGTCGTGTTGGCTCACTCGGGCGCAGCGCGCAGGATGAAAAATCCTATGGCCTGATCAGGCATTGCGTTCCGTGAAGAGAGCGGTGTGTGATTGCTGCGACAGGGTGCATGCCGCCAGTCATATCGCATTGACATGGCCTGTCCAGCACGAGCCATGCATGATCTGACACTGACACTGTCCTCCGGCAAGGCTGAGACGCTGCCTGTCTGCCACGGGATGCTAGCAGGCAACCTGCTGCCGCCACCCTGCCGCATCCCCAGGGCCACAATGCCTGCGGTGCTCTTTTCTAGACTGTTCTCTCTCAGCGATGGACTGTATCGTTGGTGTCGCGGCATTGCTTTGAATGCCTGAGCCCTGTTCCAACGGGCATATCCTGCCTTTGCCTGCCCTTCCAGCCCTGTCCCTTCCCTGTCTGCGAGCACTTGGCGGGCTCGCCCAGCGTTTAGCACTTGGTAGACCATCAAACACGAGAAAATCAGAAACACCATCTCCTAAGCCTCTTCCAAGTGGGGGGGGATGTGCAACTACTACATCCTGCACAGCACGCGGCGCCCAATCAGCCTGCCCGCCGTCCGACAACAAGCACCGGACGTTGCTCGTCGCAAATCATAATCCCGTACACGCGAACAGATACCCACCGTCATCTCTCTGCCTTACCAGGCGCCCACAAGTCTCCTTCCGCCCATCTCGCGTGTCCGCCGGATGGGCAGGAAGAATCCCCGGCGTCGCTCGCAGTCCGTTGAAGCACCGTCGTTGGATCACCAGGGCAAGCTTCCTAACTTGCTCAGTTCACTCAACTTTCCCTGAGAAACGGCTGCTGCTACTCGCCACACCGACAAACGACCCGCGGACGAAAAGGGTTCCTGGGAACCGTACCTCCTAGTAGCCGTAGCGTAGAAGTGTGTTGTTTCTATTCGCCCTCTTGTCTCCTGAAACACCGGTTCACCGCCTGCCCACGTGCAACACTACCACCTAGAGCGGTTTTTGACGTGAGCCGATGACTCGACGGCCACCCAGGGAGAGGGACATGCAGTTTGTAGCTCTTGATATTTGCCGGTACTATTATCGCTGGTTCTGCCGGATTGCGGCGGAGTACGATAGGTATTGTTGATGCTACGCCTCATCCTTCTCACCACTAGTACTACATCCATCGAACACCAACTTTCCAACACCTACTGCACTCCTCCGGTATCCGGATAGCCGGCTCATGCAATCTACACCGGGCCAGGGCATCAACCCCCGCGAGATACGTACCTCGAGCAAGCAACGAGCAACTTACAAGCAGGTTGATAAACAGCCTCTCTCAGCCCTGCATTGTCCGTCCCATTCGTTCACGCAGCCTCCCGCATGTCAGCACCTAATCAGACCTACGCATGGTCTGACTGACTGCCTGCATATCTCGCTGCGCACGATTCCGGTAAGGCATGCATCTCACGATGCACGGCTGCGCCGCCTTCCAACTGTCTTCCAGGAAAAAGACGTCCTTCCGAGGAAGACGTGCCCTCAGCCTCTCATCCTGCGCGAAGGATTAGACCTCATCTAAATTTACCCTAAGGCACCAGGATTGTTAGATTATCCAGCCCTGCTTGTATGAAGAGACGGCTCGGCTTTACTGATGGGACAGTCGTTGATTTTCCTCAATTCAATCAATCCCCGACTGCCGACGAGCGGGAAAATGCAGTATGCTCGCCATCCATCTGCACGCTTGCATTCGTCCAAACCGACCTCGTACATGTAAGACATAATACTGCGTCTTATCCAAAAGCAGCCGGCGGAATGACATACACACCTGCTGCGCATGTGCAGGTATCTACTGTAGGTAAGGTAATCAACTATCCACCAAATGCAAAGCCTCAGTTTCATTTGCTTCCCGATCTCACCTCACCTCACCCCACCCTACCACCACCTTCAAAACGAACCCGAGGGACCTACTACTGCGAGACAAACTCGGTCAGGCCTATGCCTCTAACCAAAAGTCCCCGCCAAATCTGCTGTGCAACGAAGCACAGCTTGACACCTGGCAGTAGTGCCCATCATCTCATGCACGCACGACGCACTATGTACGCTCACGCGCACGCGTGCCAAACTCCCCCGCTCGAGGTCGTACAGCGCACTGCCAAACGGCCGGGAACGGACATGATACACCATCATCACCACCACCGCCATCATCATCATCAGCGTGCATGATGCATGAAAGCGGCTGTCCAAATGAAGAACACAAAACGAACCTGCCCAGCCCTGCTCTACTTCTGTTGAGCCGACGTCCGTCTCTCGCGTCTGATGACCTCGGGAGCATGAGAAAATAATCACTCATATATGTGCGGTTACTAATCCAACCACACAAGCGATAGTGGAAGTGGGGCGTAGGACGTGATGGTGCCACCGCATCTAATCTACTTTTCACTACTACTTGGCTACTTCGTGCGCTGGCGGCCACGTGCGGAGTGTGCAGATCATGTGGTCTTCTCTTCTTCCCTCAGACTTCCACCTTCTTCTTCTTTCTGCCGACCTGCGAGTTGCTGCAGCTCTCGCGCATGCGGGTTGGTTGGCTGGGCGACGAGAACGATCTCTGTGCTCGGATTTTCTTCCCAGGAACTTCTCGTTCCGCGGCTGAGGGCGGTGATTGTGTGGTCGGGGAATGATCGCGCCCACCCCTGCTCCCCTCCCTCAATCACTTGTCTGGTCATTTCTCTGGGCAGCGGATGGTCGGTCATGCGTGTGCTTGGGTTGGATGATGGGTACTACTTTTCGGGCCCCGGCAACAAGATGTCGCTTGTTCCAGAAATGTGGGTGCGTCCGCGCGAAGGGCTGAGGTCTATTCAGTATTCAGCTTCGGTATGCTGGTGGCATGACCTTTGCTTTAGTAGGTAGTGGTGATGATAAACATTGAACGGAAGAATGATTGCATTGCATGATAGACATCATCACCGCTGTCGCTTGGATACCTGCCACCGACCGACCGGCAACCACGCATGAAGCGATGGGACTCCTGTTTCATTCGCCTACTCGCCTGTTTGTATTGCAGTATTTGACTCCCTCGCATCCTTGATGTGTCCATTTTCCCACTTCGGCTTCGGCGCTTGGTCCTTTCATACTGCTCTCGCTTCTGCATGCAGGCTGCTGATGCTAATTTGGAGCGGCAAATGAAAGGTGCTACTGTGTAATGTAATTGACGCAAACAGTCAACACGTAGGTACGTACTGTAAGGCACAGCATATGATACCCCAACCCTAACCCTATACTCAGATGGAGACGAGGCTCAGTTCCAATTCGTAAGATGGTGTTGGTGTCCGAAGACTTGGGCATACTGTTGTAGAGTTTCGAGAGAGCGTACTCGAACCCGCCAATTCACATGCTACGACGAACGTTGGCTCAGTGACTCAAAACGAAGCATGGAGAACGACTTGTATGGGATTCATTTCAAAGCGGCGAAGGAAACGTTGCTCTAGCTACTACGCGAGTTGTATGTGGCATAAATGGACCAGAGATCGAGTACCATCTGCTCACTGCGATGAAGCATGCCATCGCTTGTAGTCCAAATTCTTTGTCCGTTGGAAAAAAGCAGCCTCGGAGATGGCATGCAGTCTCTAGGTTTGTTCACGCAGACAATCCGAATGCGGCAAATTTCCTCGGAATGGCCAAGCGAAAGACTGCGTTTGTGCTGATTGTGCTGATCTGTGACACGGCATATTGCTATTGTTCGTGAATATCGTAACAATTCGAGTTCAACGTGATGTTTGCACTGGCATGTATAGTAGGACATGGCAAAGTCAACGGCTCCATCGTTCTATTCCGCGATGGCATGTGATGGGATCGGCATGACATGACGCATTTCCTGACACAGCCGAGTTGGGACTCTTGGGAGCTGTCGGAGCTGCTTGCCTGCTGTACGAGTTGTTTGCGTAGACTCGACTCTCTCTTTCTCTCTCTCTCTTCTTCACCACCGACCACGAGCCACGACAGTCCTATTCTTTGTATATAATCCTTACGATTGTTCCGACTCCACCTCGACCATCTCTCCATCCGTACATCCAACACTCGGCGCAAGGCATCTATATTAAACGTCGACGAACGAAGCTCCCTCTGCTACACCATATCCACTTTCGCGACTCAACCACAGCTTTCCCCTCAGCTGTTCATCCCTCGGCGACGCATGTCCTCTGCGACTCTTACTAGGAATCTCAGAAACCTGCAAACTGCCCCTGCATCTGGCTCCACTGCATTGCCTAACGTGTCCATTCACACCACCACCGCCGGCCACGAGCCGAATGGACATCGCACAAGCCGTTTCATGGAAGAAGGATTAGCCCACCGTCCGGCAAACTCGAGCGCGGACGCGCACACTGTGCCACAAGCCAGTACGCCATCGCGCAATTCTATAGATCCGGCCACGGTACCTATGCGCACGAGCTCTTCGCGAGCTGCATTGAACGGAGACTTTGGCGGTCCAACCAGCCCGATCGATCCCAGGAACCGAACAATCTCGCCGAGCGAGTCGAAGAGGAAGCCACAAGTTAGCGAGAGTGATTGGTACGGTGCAAGCAAAGCAACCCGTGGATCCCCGCCGCTCATGAAGACCGAGGAGCACACTGCGCCTGGGCAGTCCCAGGCAGAAGGAACACCCTATGTTGGACAGGACCTGATACACGGCGACGGCTTCAGCTGGAGTGCGGAGAAGGAGAACATCGTCAAGGGGCCATACGACTATCTCGAGTCGCATCCGGGCAAAGATGTGCGCAGCCAGTTGATCAACGCTTTCAATCTCTGGCTGCAAGTTCCGGAGCCCGAACTCTCGATTATCAACAAAGTAATCGGCATGCTGCACACGGCCTCGCTGCTCATTGATGACGTGGAAGACAACTCGAACCTGCGCCGCGGCGTACCCGTCGCCCATATGATCTTCGGCACAGCGCAAACAATCAACAGCGCTAACTACGTCTACTTCTGCGCTCTGCAAGAAATCACCAAGCTCAACAACCCCGAAGCCATCCGCATCTACACCGACGAGCTCCTCAACCTGCACCGCGGCCAAGGCATGGACCTCTTCTGGCGCGACACCCTCACCTGCCCCTCGGAAGACGACTACCTCGAAATGGTTGGCAACAAGACTGGCGGCCTCTTCCGGCTCGCGATCAAACTGATGTTTGCCTGCTCGCCCTCGCACCAAACACCCGGAACAACAGCCGACTACGTGCCGCTCGTGAACACGATCGGCCTTCTCTTCCAAATCCTCGACGACTACCGCAACCTCTCCCACCCAACCTACACGGCCAACAAGGGCCTCTGCGAGGATCTGACCGAAGGCAAGTTCTCCTTCCCGATCATCCACGCCATCCGCGCGAACCCGGCCAATCTCGTTCTGATCAACATCCTGAAGCAGAAGCCGACCGACGACGACGTCAAGAGGTACGCCGTGGCCTACATGGACTCCGTTGGCTCTTTCGCGTACACACGCCGCGTCCTGCGCGGCTTGACCCGGAAGGCGTTGGCGCTGGTTGACGAGGTCGACGCCGGGCGCGGCAACGGTGGCGGGATCAAGGCGATTTTGGAGCTGTTGAAGGTTGACAAGGGGAGCAAGGAGGCGAAGGCTGATGCCGTTGTTTGATTTTGCTCGGTTTTTTCTGCACTGGATGTTTCTATGGTGTTGATGCGGACACCTTGATGGCTTGGGATAGATTTGAGGTCTGGGGGTTTTACTGGGTTTCTGGCGTTGGGGATGGGAGGCATATGGGTCCATCGACAGATGAGGCTCGCGTTTGTTATGTTTCTTGTTTTTTTTTTTTTTTTTACCACAGCACGAGGACACGCGAGAGATGGAGAAGGAAAACATTGGGCGAGAAAACAAAAAGAGCAAAAGGGGGGCTTTGCGATGACAGCACCCCTTGCGTCTTTTATCT
>Ga0265797_10008640_pt1 | contig 13495 bp, 7 predicted proteins | sample P2T30metagenome_FD_192433 | JGI IMG/M metagenome (GOLD analysis project Ga0265797, IMG submission 192433) | Plant litter microbial communities from East Loma Ridge, Irvine, California - P2 T30 | ecosystem: Environmental > Terrestrial > Plant litter > Unclassified | place: USA: California... | reverse complement strand
ACTTACATTCTTAAGCGTTTCTGCATGGTTGGTAAGCCCTCTTATCCGCTCCTGCATTTGAAAAAGGGGACAGATTTATTTTTGGCCCGCAGAACTGAGCGAATAAATAAATCTGTCCCCTTTTCCGGAAGCTGACTCTTAAGAGCAACGATACCGCCAGCTAAGCTCGATATCGTGATCTTGCGCTGATAGCGTTCACCCCAGGCATATAGTGAGCCGAACGCATCCCTAGCGATAACATGGTAATTATCGATCTCGTCCAGACCGCTTCCTTGCAACCAACTATCAAGCGTGGCCTTATAAGAATCAGGGTTTACGATCCAGAACAGTCCATCCGCATAAGAACACCAGCCCTCCTCACGCCAGTAACCAAGCAGGGAGCCGGGCAATATCGAACGATATTTTTCGACACTAGAACTGGGCACCTGTCGATGCGAATTTGCCTCACCCAAATTATCAATAAATGACTGAAAAAATTCGTCTCTCACTTTTCAGCTCCTCGAAGCAACTCAAGCCTGATGTTCATCTGCGCTTGACCATATCCATTGGCTATAGCTTTAGACACCTGTTCATCCAATGCCTTCAAGCGGCTCGGCCAACTACCTCCAATTGAGGAGTTGACCAGCGAATCGCCCATTCTGACAGGTTCAGGACTGAACCAACCACCAGCGACCATATCAGGGTCATGCAATGCAGCTATATCAGATCGAATCTTTTTGGCTCTGATAGCTGCTTCAGCAGATGCGGTCTTGAAGTCCTTTCCCTTGGCCATCAAGGACTCGGTAATGCTTTCCCTGACGCTATTCTCGAAATCTTTACCGAATTTTTGTTGTGCGGCAACAGCATCCGGATTAGACCGAAAAAGGGGACAGATTTATTTTTGGCCCGCAGAACTGAGCGAATAAATAAATCTGTCCCCTTTTCCCCACTGCTACTGATTAACACATCTTGCTCTAACAAGCTCATACGGAACATATGAATCATCTATATCAACCAAAAACATCTTCCATAAACGACCAAACTCATAAGCAATCCGAAGATATAAATCGCGGGCACCCTCAGTATGATCTAGCTGCATTTCCAGCACGGTTATAGCTCGTCCTCCTAGACACCGCGCCCAATCATCCAAATAATCATCATAGAGTCCTGAATAGTCATTCACACGCAGCAAGCCAATCCATACAGTAGACTGTCCTTCGGAAACTGCAGCTCGCAACAAAGGCCCTCCCCATCCTCCAAGCGCGACAATGAACTCCTGAAACTCTACCTCTGAAATATCGTGGGAGGACACAATCATAGCCGAATCACTCATCTACAGACCGCCTCTGCTTTTCCCATATTCAATAAGATCTTCGATACTATTTACAACCTTCACATCTATACCACTATATACTTTCAATTGCTGAGCACCTGTTACGTTAGGGGCAAGCAGAATGACCTCTTTTCGCTCAGGATTGAGCAGAGTATTATTTTTAAGCTTTAGCAGCTGATTTATTTTTCCTGGTTTCGAACCACTTGCTATCTCGATGATATACCTAGGGGTTTCCGCGTCGATCTCCCCGATATCCTGAGGCTTCCCATTCACAAAGCCCCGTCTAATTTTACTCTGATAAGAAAGAAGAACTCCTTCATTATCTAAGGCCCTGCCCACTTGCCCTTCTAGCAAGTCCCCAGGACTTGATGACTTTAGGCTATCATTAATCTGCGAAGAGTATTTTCCCACTTGCACTTCACGAAGAGAGCTGCCAGCAATTCCAGCTTCGCTATCAGCACTTCCGGCAAAATTCTTTGCATTTTTAACTTCCGCCTCAGCAGCTCTCTTCGTCAGTAAAGCCCTAGCACCCAAGACCACTTTTCCGCCGCTATGCAGCGCTAAGCCAGCCTCAACGGTCTCAGCAATTAAATCCGTAACACCTCCACTCACGACAACCGACAAGCGCTCTACAGCATAATCAAATTCAGCCTGATTAGTTGAGCTACGTAGAATCTCGTTCAGATACCTAGCGGCTTCTCGCTCACCAAACTGCTGCTTCCAAAGTTCTGGAACCAACTCATCACCTAGCCATATGGAACTTTGCAGCGACTGATATGGAGCATTCTTATTAAACAAGGCCGAATCGTTGTATTGAGCGTCAGTCGCTTGAAAGGCATATACCTTCTCGCCGTGGGCAACAATTGGCTTATCGTCAGACCAGGTCAGGGGAATATTTTGAGAGGCAAGCTTTTGTATAACTTCAGCGGCCACGACAAAGTCGCGCGCAAAAGTGTCAGCCTCTGGATTCCCTTCTCCATATTTGGCGACTATAAAACTTAGGCGCGCATCTTCTGCAGCATCCAATTCAGCACCTGCAGCCAGAAGGAGCAAGTCTTCCCATGTGACCCCGGAGCTAGAAACCGTACTGCCAGTCTGCTTGGTAAGACGGTCTGCCTCAGCCTCAATTGCCTTACGCTCAGCCGCATGCAACTGCCGGTTAAATAGATCTACATTACCGGCACTGCCTCCCGCAATTACCTGGCCAGCGGTACCACTCCCCGAACCAGCGCCAGTACCTATCCCAGTTGCAATGAGGGTAGCGACAACGTCACGATCGCTTTCACTCAACCCACTACCTTCTAGCGCCTTAGCAATAGCTGGCATAACCGAAGCCGATAGGCCTGCACCTACAGCACCACTCTCTACACTACCGCCTGCCAGCCCTTGGATAGCGCCTGCTGTTGCATGCAGAAGAATCCGCGCGATCCCACCCTCTGCCCAAGCAGCTTTAGTGGCCTCGTCAGTGGCTGTCTTGCTCTGATTGTCGGCGTAGTCACCTATCTTCTTGAACGTGTCGGCAGCAGTGGTATTGGCGACTATGCCTGCGGTTGTACCGGCACCGGTACCACCCAAGCCAGCGGCAAGCAGGCCAGCGGTGATATTGGCAAATATGCGCTTATCGCCACCTACCTCCCAACGCCGTGCTTCTGCCATGGCAATCCTCGCAGCGGTTACATCGGCTGGAGAACCACTTTTTTCTGCTTGCTTGAGTTTGTCTTGGGCCTCTTTCTGTTTGGCTTGCGAGATAACCGAGACCACGCTCTGGCCCAAAGCGGCAGTGCTCTGGATCAAGTCCATGCGCTCTTGCATGGCCTTTTCGTCAGGGCGATCCAGGCGCTGATTGGCACCAGCAGTGTCTCGGCTCAGGCCATTTAGGTCGTGCGCGCCTTCAGTACTGCGCACCTCGATCGAACCTTCACTGATCGCGCTTCGTGTGGTGCTGCGCTCAGATTCCTTGAGGGCCAGAGGCAGCCCGCCACCCAAGGCCGACTCGGCCTTTACGCCATCGCCACCTTTGGTTTCGCCACTGGAACTATAAGAAACACTCAGGCTAGCCGACTGGCTCTTGATCTCGCTGCGATTGCGGATGTCGCTGTGCTCCAGACGCTCTGTGCTCAGCCGGTTCTTATCCGCTGTTGCATCACTGGCAATTACCGCGCCCTGCAAACGGGTGGTATCGCCAACAGTAATGTCATAGCCACCCTTGCCTGCATATATGCCACTTTGCTCAGTAACCGCCTTGTAATCAGTGCTGGTCTTACCGCCGCCCAAGCTGGCACTACCACTAACAGTCGCTCCATAGCAGAACGGCGGTATACAAAGGCTGGCACCGAAACCACCATTCTTCTGAGATTGGCTAGTGCTCGCTTCGTCCTGGCGCGAGACGATATTCAAGTCGCCACCAATGACCGCTTTAACTTTGTCAGCATGCATTTGAGCGCCAGCCAGCGTTGTATCTTTGCCGCTAATGAGAAGCAGAGATCCGGTATCTAGCTGGCTGTTCACCTGAGTCAACTCATCGCCTTTACCCAAGGCTTTGCCGGCCGATGCGCCAAGGTCAAGGGTGAATCCATTCTGTTGGCCGATATTGAAGCTGGCCCCAACCGCCGTGCGATTGGTGGTGTCTTTGTTGTTCCACTCGCTGCGATTCTGTGCGCTTTCCAGAGTGATATTTCGCTTGGCTATCAGCTCGGTTTCGGCTGCCTTAAGGTTGCTGCCAATAACATTGATATCTCCCTGGGACGAAGGATCTTTACCCGTCGCAACGATGCTCAGCATCCCGCCTGCATTAAGATTCGATTGCTTGACCAGTTCGCTGCTGTACTCGCTGCTACTTTTTTTATTGGTCAGTGCAACTTCGGTTCCTATCTTGATCAGCGAACCACTGCTGTTAGCTGGCTTGCCATCAGATATGTTGGCTGCTGCGGTACTGCCTTGCTGGGTCAACGAATAGGCAGACATCACTGCTTGAGCTGCTTTGACTGCACGCAGGCGGTCATCATCGGCATCACGAGCGGCTTTGGCGTCGTAATAGATGCTCTTCGCTGCATCAATTACGGAGCCGCCGACGACCCGCCCCACAGCTAGACTCTGCGAACTGTCTTTACTGCTTTGCTTGGCCGTTTCGATACCAGCCGCGATTGTCACATCCGAACCAGTCAAACTCAGATCTTTCGTGCTCACCAAGTCGCTGGCGACAACATCGAGCTTGCGACCTGCGCTAAGTGTCAGATTGCCCTCACTGGAACCAATGGTACTGCCCGACAGGGTAGTTTCCTGAGCGCTGCTACTCCCCTTCCCGTTACTGATGGAGAGCCGCTGTTTGCCTGTGATGTCGTCCAAACCCAGATTGTTGGCAGTGAGAATGCCTGTAAAGTCGTGGCTCTTGACCTTATAGCTCTCATCGCGGCTGAACGTATTGGTCGCCGCATCCACTTTAAGATCGCGTGTAGCGATCAGCTCGACATCATGCGTACCCACTACACCTGAGCCGGTGACCTGGGCATCTCTGCCGGATTGAATGGATACATTGTCCCCGGAAATCAGACTGCCTACGGACTGGGTGCTCGACTCCGAAACATCGTTCTTTGCTTTGCTGGATTTGAAGCCACCCCAACTGCTTTTGCTGGAACTGCGGCTTTGCCGACTTTCATTGAGATCAGATACGGAGCCAATCTGAACATCGTTGCCAGCCAGCAGACTCACATCCGCCTTGGTCGACTCTACCGAACTACCCATCACCCCCAAGTCGTTCTTTGCAATCAATACCGCGTCGCCATTACTGGTTACAGAAGAACCAACATTGGTGATCTGCGTGCGTTCATCGAGACTCGACTTTTTGCTGGTAAATGATTTTTTATGTTTTTCGAAAAAACTGTAATTGCTGTCTTCTGCAGTAAGCAAAGCGAGATTATTACCGGCGTAAAGGTAAGCTTCGTCACCTGCTCTGAGCTGACTCGCGACCAAGGCAAGATCGTTTCCGGCAACGACATTCAAGTCTTTACCAGACTCGATTACGGACGCCTGTTGCCGTACTTGGCGCTCTTCATTATGAACACGCTTACTGCCCCCCTTGTGCCGATAATCGTAAGAGCTCTCGTTTGCTGCTGAGGCAATGGTCATATCACCTGTTGAACTCAGATCGATATCACCACCAGCTTTGACGGTGCTGCCGACGACCAGCAGATCGCGGCCGGCAACCGCTTGCAGATCACGGCCAACCTGCACATCGCTGCCGTACTGAGTGATGCTGTTCTGGTAGGAGTGGCCTTTGCGGTCCCAGCTGTTCTGGCGGTTTTCGGCTTCGGCCGAGCCGAGGATCAGGTCATTACCGGCTTCCAGGCTGGCATCGCGGCCCGCGCTGATGGCGCCACCGATGTTGCGGATGTCGTTGCCAGCACTCACCTGCAGGTCATTGCCCGCCTCGATACGCGCCGCGCTGTCGACGAAGCTCTGTTGGCGGTCGGTATTGCGGGTAGTGCTGTGGTGGGTGCTGATGGTGCGGTCGTTGACCACATCACCGGCCACGGCGACCAGGCTGACGTCCTGGCCTTTGAGGATGCCGCCCTGAGTGTTGCGTATGCTGTCACCAGCAAGCAGCGAGAGACGCCCGTTGGCATGCATCAGGCCGCTGTTGGCAATGTTCTGCTGCGCGGTCACGTCGAGGTTTTGGGTGGCGCGCAGGGTGCCGCTGTTGACCAGGTTGCTGCCGGAGATAAGCGCGACGTCGCGGCCCTGGATCAACGCACCGCCAGGTGCCAGGCGACCTTCGGCCTGGGCCAGGTAGACGACCGGCACCAGCACCTTCTGGCCGCTTACCTCGCGCTCTTCCATCCACACGATGTCGTGCGTCAGGGCCGCGACCTGTTCGGCAGACAAGCCAATGCCCACGGACAGTTGCAGCGCCTCCTTGCTTGCGATGGCGTTGTTCATCAGGTACTTGAACTGTGCCTCGTCACTGTCGAGGCCCGCGAGAAAGCGCTGCCCGGTGCGTGCCCGCACGGCATCACGAACCAGGCGCTGCTCGTAGAAACCATCGCCCAGGCGGCGCTGCATCTCGTCCGGGTTGTAGCCCAGCAAACCAAGCATGTAGTCGGAGTTGAGGAAGTTGCCCAGGTTGGCGAAGGCCGGATTGGTCTCGATCAGGTAGCGGTGGCCCGGATCATTGCTCAGGCTGAACAGGCCATTCTGCCCTGCCGGCAGCGAGAAGCCGGGCAAGGCCAGTGGGTCGACCGCCTTCTGTTGCAGGTCGGGTGGCAGTTGCGGGTTCAGGGTGACGAACGTAGCGATGTCGCTACCCGGCGCGCCGGTATCCACCCGTGTGCCACCGTTTACGAAGCTGAACGACGGGCGAATGCTGGCGTTGCCAATCTCTTGGGCGTTTATCGCCACATCACCGCCGGCCTGCACGATGGCTGCGTAGCTTTGTACGGCATCAGGCGTATAGGTTGTACTGAAATGCTCGTAAGAGCCCTTCAGGGTGTGCTTGAGAATACTGTCGAGGTCGGATTCAATGCTCGCGCTGGCAGCGGGCCAGTTACGCGAGTTGAAACCGCGCACATTATCGTGAAGCCAGCCCTGGGATTTTTCCCTCTCGCTGGTAGCACGCCCTTCCGATACGTACTCGCCGGTTTCAGCGCCTACGCTGGTGAAGGTATCTGCATCGATTCGCACGTTGCCGTTGGCTGCCAACATGCTGTAGCGGTTGCTGATGTTCTGGCCACTGAGGGTCAAGTTGCCGCCCGCGAGCAGCGAAGCGGTTTGCACGTTGCTGGTGGCTTCGGTGCGGTCGATCTGCCTCAGGCGATAGCGAACGTTTTCCTTGTCGCCACTGCAGTCGGTGCAATCCGGCGAGTAGAACAGTGCCGCGATCTTGCGGCTGACGACCAGATTCTCCACTTCGTGGGCATTGGTGATCTGCTTGGCACGAATCGCGATATTGCCTTCGCTTTCCACTACACCGGAAAGATTGCTGAACAACTCGGGCGCATCACCTTGTTCGTTGGCAACGAACTGCAGGTCGCCGACGCTGTAAAGGTCGCCTCGCTGGTTGGTGAACCGATCCGCCAACAACAGCATGGAGGCGCCGCTGAACAGGAAGCCCTGCTCGTTGCGGATATCAGCTGCTTTCAATGAAAGCTGGCCAGCGGCACCAATGGTGCCGTGGTTCTTCAGGCTTTGTGCTGCGAGGCTCAGCCAGGTGCCTGCGGTCATCTGGCCGCGGCTTACCCAGGCGCCTAGTACGCTCAGGGTGGATGAGCCACCGGCAAGCAGTTTGGCGTTGTCACCAAGCTCGGCACTGGCGGCTTCGACGCCCACATTGCCTTGGGCAATCAGGGTTCCGTCGCCCTTGTAGGCACCGTCCAGCTCCAAGCTCAGGTTACCGTCGGTTTCGATGCGCCCGTCATTCTGCCAGGCGTCGCCCTTGGCCACGATGCTGTCGCGCGAAAGCAGCGCAGCGCTTGCGGTTTGAGTCAGCTCGCCAATATCGAGGCTGATACGCCCTGCCTGCAGCTCGGTGGTGTTGCGCCACTTATCCGCTTTCAGATCGAGCTGCGCGTTGGTCTGGATACGGCCACCAGCCTGGCCCAGGTCTTCGAGGGTCATATCGAGGGCTTGCGAGCCCACGTGGCGGATCAAACCGCCCTGGTTGGTCAGGCTACCCGCCTGAATAGCCAGGCTGGCGTTGCCGACTTCGACCTTACCGCCGTCGTTGTTCAGGCTGTTAGCCACCGTGAACCGGCTCTCGCCTGTGCTGCCCAAGGCACGAATCTGGCCGGTGCGGTTATCCAGCTCTGCGGCCTGCACAGTAACGTGGCTGCCGGCTTCGATGAGACCGGCGGTGTTGTTCAGTCGCTCGGTTACCTCGGCCTCTATTGCCCCGCCAGCCGCCAGGGTGCCAGCGCTGTTATCGACAGATTCAGCTTTGATCGCCAGAGCTTGGCCAGCCAGGGCGCTACCCTTGCGGTTGTCCAGCGTCTGGTTATCGAACGTCAGGTTGCGCTGGGCGACAACTTCGCCACTGCGGTTGTCGAGCTGCTCGGCCTTGAGGGTGGCGTTGCCCGCCACGGTGATCTTGCCACTCTGGTTGTCGAGCTTTTGTAGATCGGTGTTCAGGGTGCCATGGCTGGTCAGCTGACCGGCGTTGCGCACGCTGCCACCGTCGAGCTGCAGATGGCCGGCGCTGTTGGTGCTGCCGTTGGCTCGCACGCCCGCTTCGATGATGCCGGCGTTGTCCAGCAGCGCCGCTTGTACGGTTACCCGCTCACCGCCTGCCAGGCTTTCTTTAACCACGGCTCTGCCAGCGGCAGTGACCGTCGCATTGCGCCCGGCATAAGTATCAGCATTGAGCTCGACGGCATCGGCCACCAGGGTGACGTCGCCACTGGCCGCCACGCGGTTCAGGCTCAATTGACCATTGGCATCGATCTGAATATCACCGGCACTGGCGGCCATGTCGCCAGCCAGTTTCACGCCCACACCGGCCTCGGTACCCACCAGGCGAATAGCGCCTGCGTACATACCGCCCAGGGCCGAGCTGTCGATGGCCAGTTGCGGTTTATCGCTGCCGTCATCGGCCTTGGCGGTGGCCTGCAGAGTGGCGGCATCGACCTCGTTGCGGCCGGTGATGACGTGCAGGCGCTTGGCGTGGATCTCGGCGTTGAGCTTAGCGCTACGGGTGATCAGGTCGAACTGGTCGACGTTGCCTGCGTTGAGGCCGGCGCCTTCGATGGCGATGTCGCCGCCGTTGACGTCGAAGCCCTGCAGGCGACCGTTGTCGACCACCGGTGCGCCGGTGGTCAGGGTCGCACGCGGGGTGTTGATGAAACCGCAACCGTCACAGGTAATGCCATGGGGGTTGGCGACGATGACGTGCGCCGACTGCCCGGCCACTTCCGTGTAGCCCTTGAGCTGGCTGCGGTTGCTACCGGTGACCTCGTTGAGGATGACGTTGGCGGCACCGTTTTTTAGATTCGGGTTGCCGGTGATGTAGCCGCCCAGTTGGCTGGGCACGAACGCTTGGGCGCCGTTGTTGAGGATCAGGCCCTGCTGGCCGACGTTGTAGTCGGTGAATTTGTTGTGCGACAGACCACTGCCGTTGGGCGTGGCGATGTTCACCACTGGCACGCCATTCTGGGCCTGGCCGATGGCGGCATTGCCGCCGGCCTGGGCATCAAGGCTCAGCTCGGCCGCCACCGTGACGATGGGATTAAGGAACATCACCCCTGCAACGATCAGGGCGATGTTTTGGAAGAATGGGCTGCGAACGTCCATGTAGGGTGCTCCGAGGCGTAAGCGAATCAGGAAATCAGAAGAAGAGATCGACGCGGAAATGCACCGGGCGTTCGCGCTCGGTGATCACATCGGGGCGTTCCAGGGAATGGGCGAAGGTCACGGCGGCGGCCAGGTGCTCACCACGGGCGCTGAACTCCACGGCGTTGCCACTCATGCGGCCGCTGGCGAAGGCGTTGTGCTCGCCGCGCTGGATCACGCCGACGTCGTAGGCCAGCGCCATGCCGTATTGCTGCACGAAGGGTTGCAGCGGCGCCCAGGTAACCGGTCGCGTCCAGCGCAACTGGTTGCGCCAGTAACCGCCGCTGTCGCCCGACAGGGTCTGATCCTTGAAGCCACGTACCGAGTTGAGCCCGCCAATGCTGATGCGTTGTGAGCTGAACAGTACGTCTTCACTCTTCTGGCCGGTGGCCAGGCTATCGAAACTGAAGCGCTCGCCCCACAGGCTGAAAGGCTGCAGGTAGCTCAAGGTCAGGCTGTATTTGTTGTAGCGCGCCACGGGTGCGTCACCGCGCGGATCACCATTGTTCTGCGCATCCAGGGCGCCGACGCCACGCTGCCAGCCGATATCGGCGTTGACGAACGCCGTGCCGATGCGTCGGCCATGGTTGAAGCCCAGTTGCCATTCGCTAAGGCGGTTACTCGATTGCTCGATGCGGTTGCCGAGGATGAAGTTGTTGGTGCGCACATGGCTTACGCCGGTGTTGAAGGCAGTCTTGCTGACGCTGTCACGGTGTAGCACGCGCTCGGCGCGCAGGGCATGCTGCTGGCTGTCGCCATCGGTGGTGTACGGGAAGCCGTTACTATCACCCAGGGTGCGGTAGTAGCTCTGGCTGTAGCTGTAGTCGAAGCGCCACCAGCCATAGGGGATGTTGTAGGAGAGGCTCTGGGCGTGGGAATGGCGGTAGCTGTCGCTGACCGCATCGCGGCTGGCGCGCAGGCTCAACTGGTCGGCCAGGCCCAGCGGGCTGTCCCAGGTCAGGCCCAGGCCCCACTGCTGTTCGCCGGTGCTCAACTGCCCGTCGTTATGGCGGTTGATGTTGGCGTGCCAAGGTTTACTGCGCTCGCCCTTGAGCTGAACCCGGCTGCCGCCCACCTGCTCGCCTGGCACCAGCTCCAACTGGGCGGGCCGCGATGGCAGTCGGTTTAGGTTCTCCACCAGTTGCTCTAGCTCACGCAGGTCGAGCACGTCGCCTACGGTGCCGGGAAAACCCATGGCCAGTTCGCGTTCGCTGGCCAGAGCGGAACTGTCCAAGCCTTCCAGGCGACCTTCGACCACCACGACTTTCAGCGTACGCGCCGACAGATCCTGCTGCGGCAGGTAGGCCCGAGTGGTCACGTAACCACGGTCGATATAGTGGTCGGTCAGCGCCTTGAGCAGGCCGTTAAGCTGGCTGACGCCCAGGCAATCGTCGGCGAATGGCGCGAGAATTTCGGCCTTGTCGGCGGCTGACAGTGAGGTGGCGCCACTGATCTCGATCTGCTCGATGGCGAAGCAGCGTTCATCGCTAGGCGCTGCTGGCTCAGGTGCCTCAGCGCTTTTGCCTGGCAGTTGCTGTAGCTCCTGAAGACGCTGTTGCTGCTCTTGAAGCAGGCGCTCCTGGCGGTCGCGGATCAGATCCTGAGTCAGGGGTGAAGGCAGACTCGCAGGCGGAGTCTGGGCGAGAGCCAATAGCGGTGCTGCCGCGAAGAACAACGGTAAATAAGAGCGCATAAAAGTCCGTACCTGGAGAAAGAACTGCATCCCTGACGAGGGGCGGCATTCTGCCAGTAGGGCCTCACATTGGCACGAGACCTACCTCTCATTTCTCTTGTGCAATGCGCCGTTGATCGCTGCAGAGGCCTTAGCTAGACCGCTTCAGTGCCTTGACGGCGAAGTTTCTACCGTCAGGCCTGTAATTCCTTATCCAAAACCTCTTCGATCTCACTTTTGATCTTGCCGCTCAGCACCGACAGCAGCAGACCCAAGTTGAGTTGCAGGTGGACGCGATCCTCACTGACTTCGATCCGCCCGTCGGCGCCACTGCGTTTGAATTCCAGGGTGTCGCCGTTCCACTGGTAGCGCACGTCGTATTCGCGCGCCAGGCGCTCGGCGAGCTTCTCGGCCTTGCCCCGAGCGGCCTCTATCCCCAGATTGTGGGGGCGGTCGACGGTAATTCTGGCCATCATGGCTCTCCTGACTGAAACGCGGGCGGGCGAATATACAAGAAGCGCCCCGTGGCCCACTACCGCGCATGCAGCCTGTGCCCCGGTTTTAGGTTTAGAATGCCGGCACTCGGCTTATCAGAGCCTGTCAAAACCGTGCTGCGCGTCGGCCCTGCGACATCAAGAACAACCTCGAAAAGCTCAGTTACCTCGGTACACTCCGCTTTCTTGATGGTGCTTTTGCGGCCACCCAGGCCTTCCAGGGCTCTAGTGCAAGCTTTTAAACAGGCTCCAGGCCTCTCGGATTTCAGGAAGGGCGACATGAACGATCCGCGCAAGAACGACGGCAGCGAACCCACCACCCACTTCGGCTTTCAGGACATTCCCGAAAGCAGGAAGGCGGAAAAGGTCGCCGAAGTGTTCCACTCGGTAGCCGCCAAGTACGACCTGATGAACGATCTGCTGTCCGGCGGCATGCATCGCCTGTGGAAGCGGTTCACCATCGAGCTGTCGGGCGTGCGCAGCGGTAACCGCGTGCTGGACATCGCCGGTGGAACCGGTGATCTGGCCCGGCAATTCTCGCGCATCGTCGGCGAAACGGGTGAAGTGGTGCTGGCCGATATCAACGCCTCGATGCTCAAGGTCGGCCGCGACCGCCTGCTCGACCGCGGCGTGTCGGGCAACATTGCTTTCGTCCAGGCCGACGCCGAAAAGCTGCCCTTCCCGGACAATCATTTCGACTGCGTGACCATCGCCTTCGGCCTGCGCAACGTCACCCACAAAGAGGCCGCCATTGCCTCCATGCTGCGCGTGCTGAAGCCCGGCGGCCGCCTGCTGGTGCTGGAGTTCTCCAAGCCGAAAAGCAGCCTGCTGTCCAAGGCCTACGACACCTACTCGTTCAATTTCATGCCACTGGTGGGCAAGCTGGTCACCAACGATGCCGAGAGCTATCGCTACCTAGCCGAGTCGATCCGCATGCACCCGGATCAGGACACCCTCAAGGCGATGATGGAAGTGGCCGGTTTCGATCGCGTGACTTACCACAACATGACCGGCGGCATCGTCGCCCTGCACCGCGGTATCAAGCCCTGATGCTGACCCTGGCCCTGCTTGCCGGCGTCGAGCGCGGCCTGAACCGCGTATTGGCGCTGGACAGCACCGCCCTGCCACGCCTGGCCCGGCTGAATGGCCAGGTGATTGCGGTCGAGTCGCGGTCGCCTGCATTTACGCTTTTCATCCTGGCGGATGGCGAGGGTCTGCGCCTGGCCAGTCAGTGGGCCGGCCAGGTCGACTGCACGTTGCGTGCGCCCGCCAGTGCCCTGCTGCGCCTGGCCGTGGCCAAGGACAAGCAGGCCGTGCTGCACGCGCCCGAGGTCGACCTTGATGGCGACAGCGGCCTGCTGATGGAGCTCGCCGGCGTGCTGCAAGATCTTGAGCTGGACTGGGAGTACGAGCTGTCGCGCTGGCTCGGCCCGATCGCCGCGCCACTGCTGGCAAGCCACCTGCGCAGCCGCGTGGGCTGGACGCAGAGCAATCTGCATAGCCTGCACTCGAACCTGGCCGATTACCTCAGTGAGGAAACCCGTGCACTGGTCGGCCGTCGCGAGGCCGAGGCACGTTTTGCCGAACTGGATGACCTTAAACTTTCCCTCGACCGTCTCGACGCGCGCATCGAGCGCCTCGCCCAACGCCATAAGCCCATCGCATGAAGCTGCTTGCCGTTCGTCGCCTGTTGCGCATCCT
>Ga0265797_10008639_pt1 | contig 13496 bp, 12 predicted proteins | sample P2T30metagenome_FD_192433 | JGI IMG/M metagenome (GOLD analysis project Ga0265797, IMG submission 192433) | Plant litter microbial communities from East Loma Ridge, Irvine, California - P2 T30 | ecosystem: Environmental > Terrestrial > Plant litter > Unclassified | place: USA: California... | reverse complement strand
GACTCGGCGGTGGCCGCGCTCGCGCCCGGCGGCGTGCTCGCCTACGTCACCTGCTCGCCGCACCTCGCCGAGACGAGGGCGGTCGTCGAGGCGGGCGTCCGGAGGCACGGCGCGACCCTCGAGGTCCTCGACGCCGCCGAGGTGGTCGGCCGCGTCGCCCGCCCGGACGCCGAGGTCGACCTGGCCTCGGCCCCGTACGCGCAGCTGTGGCCGCACCGGCACGGGACGGACGCGATGTTCGTCGCCCTCCTCACGAAGGCCGCGGACGGGACCTCGCCCGCGACCGACCACCGGTAGGCTCTCGGCGTGTCCGTGCGCATCAGTCCCAGCATCCTGTCCGCCGACTTCGCGAACCTCGAGCGCGAGCTGCACCGCATCGCCGACGCCGACCTCGTGCACGTCGACGTCATGGACGGGCACTTCGTCCCCAACCTCACGCTGGGCCTGCCCGTCGTGCAGCGCCTCCACGAGGTGAGCCCCCTCCCGCTCGACGTGCACCTCATGGTCGAGGACGCCGACCGGTGGGCGCCCCGGTACGCCGAGACCGGCGCGGCGTCGGTGACGTTCAGCGCCGAGGCCGCCGCGGACCCCGTCGCGACGGCCCGCGCCGTGCGCGGCAACGGCTCCCGCGCGGCGGTCGCGGTGAAGCCCGGGACCGACGTCGAGCCCTACCTGCGCACGCTCGACGAGTTCGACATGATCCTCGTCATGACGGTCGAGCCCGGCTTCGGCGGGCAGTCCTTCCAGGCGGGGACGATGCCCAAGCTGCGGCGCGCGCGCGAGGCGGTCGACGCCTCCGGCCTCGACGTGTGGCTCGAGGTCGACGGCGGCATCACCGCCGAGACGGCGCCGACCGCGGTCGCGGTGGGCGCCGACGTGCTCGTCGCGGGCTCCGCGGTGTTCGGCGGAGAGCCCGCCGAGCGCATCGCGGCGCTCCGTGCCGCCGCCGCCCGGTAACCTCGACGACGTGAAATCGTTCGACGAGTTGTTCGCTGAGCTCAGCGAGAAGGTCCGCACGCGACCCGAGGGGTCGGGCACGGTCGCCGAGCACGACGCCGGCGTCCACCAGATCGGCAAGAAGATCGTCGAGGAGGCCGCCGAGGTGTGGATGGCCGCCGAGTACGAGGGCGACGTGGCCACGGCGGAAGAGATCTCGCAGCTGCTCTACCACCTGCAGGTCCTCATGCTCGCCAAGGGGCTCACCCCGGCGGACGTCTACCGACATCTCTGAGCCCGCTTCCGCCCCCGCACACCTCCCCGCCGCGACCCGCGGCACGAACGGACGGACCCCGATGCTCCGCGTCGCAGTACCCAACAAGGGCTCGCTCAGCGAGACCGCCTCCGCCATGCTCGCCGAGGCCGGCTACGTCGGCCGCCGCGACCCCAAGACGCTGCACGTCGTCGACGAGCGCAACGGGGTCGAGTTCTTCTACCTCCGTCCCCGCGACATCGCCACGTACGTCGGCTCCGGCGCGCTCGACGTGGGCGTCACGGGCCGTGACCTGCTGCTCGACAGCCTGTCGCCGGCGCACGAGGTCGCCCCGCTCGACTTCGGTCGGAGCACGTTCCGCTTCGCCGGACCCCGCGGGTCGTTCTCGTCCCTCGGCGACCTGCGCGGCCGCCGCGTCGCGACGAGCTACCCCGGTCTCGTGGGCGGGTTCCTCGAGCGCGAGGGCGTCGAGGCCGAGCTGGTGCGGCTGGACGGCGCCGTCGAGAGCGCCGTGCAGCTGGGCGTCGCGGACGCCGTCGCGGACGTCGTCGAGACCGGCACGACGCTGCGGGCCGCGGGCCTCGAGGTGTTCGGTCCGGTGATCCTCGAGTCCACGGCGGTCCTCGTCGCGAGCGACGAGGCCGTCGAGGGCCTCTCTGTGCTGCACCGCCGCCTGCAGGGCGTGCTGGTCGCCCGGCAGTTCGTGCTCATGGACTACGACGTGCCGCTCGACGCGCTCGAGGCGGCCACGGCCGTGGCGTCGGGCATGGAGTCCCCGACGGTCTCGCCGCTGCACGACCGCGACTGGGCGGCCGTCCGCGTCATGGTGCCGCGCGGCGACACGAACCAGGTGATGGACGCCCTGTACGACCTCGGCGCCCGCGCGATCCTGGTCAGCCCGATCCACGCCGCGAGGCTCTGACCGTGCCCGCGACCGCGCCCGGCGTGTCCGTCCGGGTGATCCCCTGCCTCGACGTCGCCGCCGGGCGGGTCGTCAAGGGCGTCAACTTCCTCGACCTCCGCGACGCGGGGGACCCCGTCGAGCTCGCCCGCACCTACTACGAGCAGGGCGCCGACGAGATCACCTTCCTCGACGTCACCGCGACGGTCGACGAGCGGTCGACGACGTACGACGTGGTCCGCGCCACGGCGGAGCAGGTCTTCATCCCGTTGACCGTCGGAGGCGGAGTCCGGTCCACCGAGGACGTCGCGCGCCTCCAGGCCGCGGGTGCCGACAAGATCGGGATCAACAGCGCCGCGATCGCGCGGCCCGCGCTGGTGGGCGAGATCGCCGACCGCTTCGGCGCCCAGGCCGTGGTGCTCTCGCTGGACGTCAAGCGGTCGCCGGCCACCGCCTCCGGCTTCGTCGTCACGACCCACGGCGGGCGCACCGAGACGACGCTCGACGCCGTGGAGTGGGCGCGCGAGGCCGTGGAGCGGGGCGCGGGCGAGCTGCTGGTCAACTCGATCGACGCGGACGGCACGAAGCAGGGCTTCGACCTCGAGCTCGTGTCCGTGGTGCGCGAGGCGTCGCGCGTGCCCGTCGTCGCGTCCGGAGGCGCGGGGCGGCTCGAGCACTTCGCCCCCGCCGTGCAGGCGGGCGCGGACGCCGTCCTCGCGGCGAGCGTCTTCCACTCCGGGCAGTTCACCGTGGGGCAGGTCAAGGACGCCCTCGCCGACGCGGGCGCCGTCGTGCGCCGGGGGAGCGTGCGATGAACGACGCTGAGGGCACGCTCACGCGGGAGTCCGCGGCGGCCGTCGTCGACCGGGCCCGGTTCGACGCCGACGGCCTGCTGCCGGCGATCGTCCAGCAGGAGGGCACGAAGGACGTCCTCATGATGGGGTGGATGGACGCCGAGGCGCTGGTCCGCACCCTCACCGAGGGACGGGTCACGTTCTGGTCCCGGTCCCGACGGGAGTACTGGCGCAAGGGCGACACGTCCGGGCACGCCCAGCACGTCCGCGCGGCCGCGCTGGACTGCGACGCCGACGTGCTGCTCGTCACCGTGCAGCAGGTCGGCGCCGCCTGCCACACCGGCGAGCACTCGTGCTTCGACGTCGGCCCCCTGCGCCCCGTGACCTCGACCGCCCCCGAGGAGGCCCCGTGACCACCCCCGCCGCCCCCGCCTCCACGACCCGCGGTCGCTTCGACGAGCTCGTCGCCGACCACCGCGTCGTGCCCGTCGTCCGTGCCCTCTTCGCCGACGGCGAGACCCCGGTCGGCGTGCACCGCAAGCTGGCCGGCGGCCGGCCGGGCACGTTCCTGCTCGAGAGCGCCGAGCAGGGCGGCATCTGGTCGCGCTGGTCGTTCGTGGGCGTGTCGTCCTTCGGGGTGCTCACCACCGACGGCGGCGCCGTGACCTGGCAGGACCACGGCCTCGACCGTGCGCGGGCGCTCGGCGACGCCGAGGGCACCCCGCTCGAGGTGCTCGCCGCCCTGCACGAGCGCTGGGCGACGCCCCGCATCGACGGCCTGCCGCCGCTCACGGGCGGTCTCGTCGGCTTCGTGGGCTGGGAGGCGGTGCGGGAGCTCGAGGACCTCCCCGACGCGCCGCCCGAGGAGTTCAGCGTCCCCGCGCAGGCCTTCAGCTTCGTGAGCGAGCTCGTGGTGCTCGACCACCGCACGGGCGCCGTGCTCCTCGTCGCGACGGCCCTCGCCGACGGCACCGACGACGCCGACGCGCTCTGGGCGGACGCGCAGGGCCGCCTCGACCGCCTCCAGGCCGACCTCGGCCGGCCCACCGAGGCGCACCTCGCCGTCGTCGACCTCGACACGGTCCCCACCCCCGTGCGGCGGACGACGTCCGAGGAGTACGCCGCGGCCATCGAGCGCTCCAAGCGGCACATCCGCGACGGGGACGTCTTCCAGGTGGTCGTCTCGCAGCGCTTCGACCACGAGCTGACCGCCGACCCGCTCGACGTGTACCGCGTGCTGCGCACGGTGAACCCGAGCCCCTACATGTACCTCGTCTCGTTCGAGGACGCCGCCGGCGAGCCCTACACGATCGTCGGGTCGTCGCCCGAGGCGCTCGTGAAGGTCGACGACCGGCACGTGCTCACCCACCCCATCGCCGGGTCCAAGCCGCGCGGGGCGACGCCGGAGGAGGACCAGGCCCTCGCCGAGGCGCTGCTCGGCGACGCCAAGGAGCGGGCCGAGCACCTCATGCTCGTCGACCTCGCGCGCAACGACCTGCTCAAGGTGTGCGCCCCGGGCAGCGTCGAGGTCACCGAGTTCATGCAGGTGGAGCGCTTCAGCCACATCATGCACATCGTCTCGAGCGTCGAGGGCGACCTGGCCGAGGGGCGGAGCGCGGTCGACGCGTTCCGCGCGACCTTCCCGGCCGGCACGCTCAGCGGCGCGCCGAAGCCGCGGGCGCTCGAGATCATCGACGCGCTCGAGCCCGCACGGCGCGGCGTGTACGGCGGGGTCGTGGGCTACTTCGACTTCGCCGGCTCGGCCGACCTCGCCATCGCGATCCGCACCGTGCTCCTGCAGGGCGGCACCGCCCGCGTCCAGGCCGGGGCCGGCCTCGTCGCCGACAGCGACCCCGCCGCCGAGGACGCCGAGGCACGCGCCAAGGCCGCCGCCCCGTTGCGCGCCGTGGCCGTGGCGAACGCCCTCCGCAGGGTCGCCCCGTGACGGGGCGCCGCCTCCGGCCCCTGCTCGTCCTCGCCGGCGTCGTCCTCGCGGGGCTCACCCTGCTCGCGTGGACGCAGCCGTGGCACGACCTCGTCGTCGACTCGCCGCAGGGCGGCACCGTCACGGTGACGAGCGACGGCGACGTCGCCGGCGGTGCCCTCGCCGCCCTCGCCCTGGCCAGCCTCGCCCTCTGCGCCGCGCTCACCATCGCGGGGGTCGTCTTCCGGCTCGTCCTCGGCGTCCTGCAGGTCGCGCTCGGGGCGTGCGTCGTCGTCGCGGCCGCCCTCGCCCTCGCCGATCCCGTCGGCGTCTCGGCCAGCGTCGTCACGACCGCCACCGGGGTCGACGGCACCGACAGCCTCGCGGCCCTCGTCGAGGAGGTCAGCACCACGCCGTGGCCGTTCGTCGGACTCGTCGCCGGCGCGCTCACCGCCCTGCACGGCGTCGCCGTGGTCGCCACCGCGCGCCGCTGGCCGGCGACGGGACGCCGCTACCAGGCGGTGCGCACGGTCCCCGCCGACGCGGCCCCGGACGCCGCCGCGACCTGGGACGTCCTCAGCGCGGGGGACGACCCCACGACGCTCGACGACGAGCGACCCCGGGACGGCCGTCCGGGCCCCGACCGGTAGACTCGACCGGTACCGCCTCGACGAAGGAGAAACGTGAGCACCGACACCGCCGACGACCTCGGGCACGGCAACTCGCCCGCCGCCTGGACCGCCGTGATCATCATGCTGGTCGCCTTCGCGATCGGCACGGTCGCCTTCTTCTTCGAGCTCGTCTGGATCGTCGTCGCCTCGGCCGTCCTGCTCGTCGTCGGCCTGGTCGTCGGCGTCGTCCTCAAGCGCCTCGGCTACGGGGTCGGCGGCCACCGCTACGTGCCGAAGGCCCACGACTAGGGTGCTGGACGACCTCTTCGCCGGCGCCCTCGCCGACGCCGACGCCCGTCGGGAACAGCTGCCCTTCGCCGCCGTCGAGGCCGCGGCCCTGGCCCGGCCCGCCGCCCTCGACGCCCGCGCCGCCCTCGCCCCGGCCGAGCGCGTCAAGGTCATCGCCGAGGTGAAGCGCGCCTCGCCGTCGCGCGGCGACCTCGCCGCCATCGCCGACCCCGCCTCCCTCGCGGCCTCGTACGCCGCGGGGGGCGCCAGCGCCATCAGCGTCCTCACCGAGGGGCGGCGCTTCAAGGGCGCGCTCGCCGACCTCGAGGCCGTGCGCGCCGTCGTCGACGTCCCGGTCCTCCGCAAGGACTTCGTCGGCGACCCGTACCAGGTCCTCGAGGCCCGTGCCGCCGGCGCCGACCTCGTGCTCCTCATCGTCGCGGGGCTCGACCAGGGCCGCCTCGTCGAGCTGCACGACCTCGTCCGCCAGCTCGGCATGACCGCCCTCGTCGAGGCGCACAGCGCCGACGAGGTGCAGCGCGGGCTCGACGCCGGCGCCGAGGTGCTCGGGATCAACGCGCGCGACCTCAGCACCTTCGAGCTCGACCAGGACCTCTTCGGCCGCCTCGCCGACGCCGTCCCGCAGGGCGTCGTCCGCGTCGCCGAGTCCGCCGTGCGCGGACCGGCCGACGTCGCCCACTACCGCCGCGCCGGCGCCGACGTCGTCCTCGTCGGCGAGGCGCTGGTCACCCACGGCGACCCCGTCGCCGCCGTCACGAGCTTCCTGGAGGTCTGAGTTGGCCCTGCGCGACATGCCCGGTCCCTATTTCGGCGACTTCGGCGGCCGCTTCGTGCCCGAGTCGCTCGTCGCGGCGCTCGACGAGCTCGACGCCGCCTACCGCGCGGCGGCCGAGGACCCGGCCTTCCAGGCCGAGCTCGCCGCCCTGCACGCCACCTACACGGGTCGTCCCTCGATCGTCACCGAGGTGCCGCGCTTCGCGGCGCACGCGGGCGGTGCGCGCGTCCTGCTCAAGCGCGAGGACCTCAACCACACCGGCTCGCACAAGATCAACAACGTGCTCGGGCAGGCGCTGCTCGCCCGGCGCCTCGGCAAGACGCGGCTCATCGCCGAGACGGGCGCCGGACAGCACGGCGTCGCCACGGCGACCGCCGCGGCGCTCTTCGGCATGGAGTGCGTCGTCTACATGGGGCAGGTCGACACCGAACGGCAGGCGCTCAACGTCGCGCGCATGCGGCTGCTCGGAGCCGAGGTCGTCTCGGTCGCGACCGGTTCGCGCACCCTGAAGGACGCCATCAACGACGCCCTGCGCGACTGGGTCGCGAGCGTCGACACGACCCACTACGTGCTCGGCACCGTCGCCGGTCCGCACCCGTTCCCGGCGATGGTGCGCGACTTCCACAAGATCATCGGTGAAGAGGCCCGCGAGCAGGTCCTCGCCCTCACGGGCGCGCTGCCCGACGCGGTGACCGCCTGCGTCGGCGGCGGCTCGAACGCGATGGGCATCTTCCACGCCTTCCTCGACGACGCCGACGTGCGCCTCTACGGCTTCGAGGCCGGAGGCGACGGCGTCGAGACCGGCAGGCACGCCGCGTCGATCACGCTCGGCCGGGTCGGCAACCTGCAGGGCGCCCGCTCGTACCTCATGCAGGACGAGGACGGCCAGACGATCGACAGCCACTCCATCTCGGCAGGCCTCGACTACCCGAGCGTCGGTCCCGAGCACGCCTGGCTCGCCGAGTCCGGACGCGCCACCTACGAACCGGTCACCGACGCCGAGGCGATGGAGGCCTTCCGGCTGCTCACGCGCACCGAGGGCATCCTGCCCGCCATCGAGTCGGCGCACGCCCTCGCGGGGGCGCTGCGCCTCGGGCGGGCGCACCCGGACTGGACGATCCTCGTGTCGCTCAGCGGTCGCGGGGACAAGGACGTCGCGACGGCGAGCCGGTACTTCGGCGTCCTCGACGAGGAGGCGCAGCAACTGTGACCGAGACGACCACCGCCCCCGGCACCAGCAAGGTCGCGCAGGCGATCGCCGAGAGCAGGCGCGACGGGGCCGGCGCCGTCGTCGGCTACCTGCCGCTCGGCTTCCCGACGCTCGACACGAGCATCGAGGCCGCCGTCGCGCTGGCCCGCTCGGGGGCGCACGTCCTCGAGCTGGGCCTGCCCTACAGCGACCCCGTCATGGACGGGCCCGTCATCCAGGCCGCCACGCAGCGCGCCCTCGCCGAGGGCTTCCGGGTCCGCGACGTCTTCACCGCGGTCCGCGAGATCACGGCCGAGGTCGACGTGCCGGCGCTCGTCATGACCTACTGGAACCCCGTCGAGCAGTACGGCGTCCAGCGCTTCGCCGACGACCTCGCCGCGAGCGGGGGAGCGGGCCTCATCACGCCCGACCTCATCCCGGACGAGGCCGCCTCGTGGCGCGCCGCCAGCGCGGCCGCGGACCTCGACCGCGTCTTCCTCGCCGCTCCCTCGTCCAGCGAGGCGCGCCTCCGGCAGGCCGTCGACGCCAGTCGCGGCTTCGTCTACACGGTGTCCACCATGGGCATCACGGGTGCCCGTACCGACGTCGACGCGGCCGCGAGCACCCTCGTCGCCCGACTCCGCGAGGTCGGCGTCGAGAACGCCTGCGTCGGGCTCGGCATCAGCACCGCCGAGCAGGTGCGCGAGGTGCTCGCCTACGCCGACGGAGCCATCGTCGGCTCCGCGTTCGTGCGCGCCCTCGCCGAGGGCGGGGTGCCGCGCCTCTCCGACGTCGCGGCCGAGCTCGCCGCGGGCGCTAGAGTCGTCTAGCGCCCGGCCCCGAGCGGCCGTGCGCCGTACCGTCCCCCTCGAAAGGCGTCCCCGCGCGTGACCGTTCCCCTGAGCATCCCGAGCCCGTCGGCGGCCTGGCAGTACTTCGACGTGATCGCGTGGATCAACTCCACCTTCGGCGCCTCCCTGGGCGGGTCGCTGCGCATCCACGCCTACGCGCTCTGCATCCTGGCCGGCATCGTCGTGGCCGGTGTCATCACGCACCACCGCCTCACCGCGCGCGGTGCCGAGCGCGGCATCGTCGTCGACGTCATGCTGCCCACGGTGATCCTCGGCATCGTCGGCGGTCGCCTGTTCCACGTGGTCACGCACCCCGGCGACTACTTCGCGGGCCAGTCGCCCCTCGAGATCGTCGCCGTCTGGAACGGCGGGCTCGCCATCTTCGGCGCGCTCCTCGGCGGCGCGCTCGGCGTGTTGCTGGGCTGCCGGTGGACCGGCCTCCGCTTCTCCGTCTTCGCGGACTCCCTCGCGCCCGGGCTGCTCGTGGCCCAGGCCTTCGGCCGCCTCGGCAACTGGTTCAACCACGAGCTCTTCGGCTGGCCCACCGACCTGCCCTGGGGCCTCGAGATCGAGAGCAGCAACGCCGCGTACCCGACGGGCCTGCCCGCGGGCACGCTGTTCCACCCGACCTTCCTCTACGAGATCGTCTGGCTGGTCGCGGGAGCGCTCCTCCTCGTCGCGGTCGAGCGTCGCGTGCGCCTGCAGTGGGGCAAGGCGATCGGCTTCTACTTCATCTGGTACGGCGCCGGGCGCGCGGTCTTCGAGACGATCCGCGTCGACCCGAGCCTGCTGTTCCTCGGCGTGCGCACGAACGTCTGGGCAGCCCTCGCCGCCGTCGTCCTCGGCGTCGTCCTCGTGCTCGTGGCGACCCGCCGCCACACGGGCGTCGTGCCCTCGGCGTACGTCCCGGGGCGCGGTCCTCGTGACGCGGACTCTGAGGTACACTCCGAGGACACGTACGCGGAGAGCGACGAGTCCGATCTCGTCGCCGCAGCCCCGGGGGACGGGCAGGTGCACGACCGCACCGCCACCACCCGCGACTGACGCCACCCGACCCGCTCCGCCCGCCACCCCGGGTCAGGGTCCCCGGCGCGCGGACGAGAGCCGCACCTCACGACCGCCACGAACGGTCACGGCACCCCAGGTCCAGGGACACCGATCCTCCGTCCCCGGACCGCCGGCCCCACCGTCCCGACGGTGCGCCGGCGTCACGCACGACGGGCCAGTGACGTCCCGCCCAGTACCGGAACACCATCGTGAGGACGGATCCCATGGCTCTCACGCCAGCCCACCAGCAGTTCAGCACGGTGCCCGCCGCCGCGGGCCTCTACGACCCGACCCTCGAGAAGGACGCCTGCGGGCTCGCCATGGTGGCGACCCTGCGCGGCACCCCCGGGCACGACATCGTCGAGGCCGCCCTCGGCGCGCTCCGCAACCTCGAGCACCGCGGCGCCGTGGGCTCCGACGCGGGCACGGGCGACGGCGCCGGCATCCTCTGCCAGGTGCCGGACGCCTTCCTGCGCGCCGTCGTCGACTTCGAGCTCCCCGAGCCCGGCCGCTTCGCCGTCGGGACGGCGTACCTGCCCACCGACGAGCAGGAGCGCTCCGAGCTCAAGACCGGCATCGAGCGCATCGCCGACCTCGAGGGCCTCGACGTGCTCGGGTGGCGCGAGGTGCCGGTGCGTCCCGAGCAGCTCGGGACGCTGGCCCGTGAGGCGATGCCCGCGTTCGAGCAGCTCTTCGTCCGCAGCCGCCACCACGACGCGGACGGCGCCCCGCTCGCGGGCGTCGAGCTCGACCGGCAGGCGTTCCGCCTCCGCAAGCGCGCCGAGCGCAAGCTGTCGGCGTACTTCACCTCGCTGAGCAGCCGCACCATGGTCTACAAGGGCATGGTCACGACGCTCCAGCTCGAGCCGTTCTACCCCGACCTCAGCGACGAGCGCTTCGCGTCGAAGCTCGCGATCGTGCACTCGCGCTACTCGACGAACACGTTCCCCTCCTGGCCGCTCGCGCAGCCGTTCCGGATGATGGCGCACAACGGCGAGATCAACACCGTCCGGGGCAACCGCAACTGGATGCGCGCCCGCCAGTCGCAGCTCCAGAGCGAGGTGCTCGGCGACGTGCGCCCGCTCCTGCCGATCGTGAGCCCGGGGGCCAGCGACTCGGCGTCCTTCGACGAGGTCGTGGAGCTGCTCAGCCTCAGCGGTCGTTCGCTGCCGCACGCCGTCATGATGATGGTGCCCGAGGCGTGGGAGAACCAGGCCGACCTCGACCCGGCGGTGCGCGACTTCTACGAGTACCACTCGCTCCTCATGGAGGCGTGGGACGGTCCGGCGGCGATCACCTTCACCGACGGCCGCGTGGCAGGGGCGACCCTCGACCGCAACGGCCTGCGTCCGGGCCGCTACCTGGTCACCGACGACGGCCTGGTCGTGCTGGCGAGCGAGATCGGCGTGCTCGACGTCGACCCGGCGAAGGTCGTCCGCAAGGGCCGCCTGCGACCCGGCGCCATGTTCCTCGTCGACACCGAGGAGGGGCGCATCGTCGAGGACGACGAGGTCAAGCGCGACCTCGCCGCGGGCGCCCCCTACGGCGAGTGGCTCGCCGAGGGCCGCATCCACCTCGGCGACCTGCCGGAGCGGGAGCACATCGTGCACACCCCCGCGTCGGTGACCCGTCGTCAGCGCACCTTCGGCTACACCGAAGAAGAGGTGCGGGTGCTGCTGACCCCCATGGCGAAGACCGGTGCGGAGCCGCTCGGCGCGATGGGCAGCGACACCCCCATCGCCGTGCTCTCCGACCGACCGCGCCTTCTCTTCGACTACTTCACGCAGCAGTTCGCGCAGGTGACGAACCCGCCGCTGGACTCGATCCGCGAGTCCGTCGTGACCTCGCTGAAGCTCGGCCTAGGCCCGCAGCGCAACCTGCTGTCGGCGACGCCCGAGCACGCCCGCCAGGTGATCCTCGACTTCCCCGTCATCGACAACGACGAGCTGGCGAAGGTCCAGCACATGGACCCGAGTCCCGGGTCGCGGCTCACGACCACGATCCGTGGCCTCTACCGTGCCGACAAGGGGCCGCGGGCGCTCGAGAAGCGCATCGCGGCCATGTGCAACGAGGTCGACGACGCCATCGAGGCCGGCGCGCAGTTCGTCGTGCTGAGCGACCGGGACAGCAACCGCGAGTTCGCGCCCGTCCCGAGCCTCCTCATGGTCGCGGCCGTGCACCACCACCTCATCCGGACCGAGAACCGCATGAAGGTCGGCCTCATCGTCGAGGCGGGCGACGTCCGCGAGGTGCACCACGTGGCCACGCTCATCGGGTACGGGGCGTCCGCGGTGAACCCCTACCTGGCGATGGAGACCTGCGAGAACCTGGTCCGGTCCGGCATGATCTCGGGCACGACGCCGGAGGCGGCGGTGCGCAACCTGATCAAGGCGCTCGGCAAGGGCGTCCTGAAGATCATGTCGAAGATGGGCATCTCGACCGTGTCGAGCTACGCGGCAGCGCAGGCGTTCGAGGCGGTCGGCCTCAGCCAGGAGTTCGTGGACACGTACTTCACGGGCACGTCGACCCGCCTGGGCGGCGTCGGCATCGACGTCGTGGCCACCGAGAACAAGCTGCGGCACGAGAGCGCCTATCCGACCGACGGCTCCGTCGTCGCGCACGAGCGCCTCTCGACCGGCGGCGAGTACCAGTGGCGGCGCGAGGGTCCGCCGCACCTGTTCAACCCCGAGACGGTGTTCCGCCTGCAGCACGCGACCCGGGCGCGGCGGTACGACGTGTTCCGTGAGTACACGAAGCTCGTCGACGACCAGGCGGAGAGCCTCATGACGCTGCGCGGCCTCTTCCGCCTCCGCGAGGGCGCCCTGCCGCCGGTCGCCCTCGACGAGGTCGAGCCGGTCGAGTCGATCGTGAAGCGCTTCTCGACGGGTGCGATGAGCTACGGCTCCATCTCGCAGGAGGCGCACGAGACCCTCGCGATCGCCATGAACCGGATCGGCGGCAAGTCGAACACCGGCGAGGGCGGCGAGGACGTGGAGCGGCTGCTCGACCCCGAGCGCCGCAGCGCGGTCAAGCAGATCGCCTCGGGGCGCTTCGGCGTGACGAGCATGTACCTGACGCACGCGACGGACATCCAGCTCAAGATGGCGCAGGGGGCCAAGCCGGGCGAGGGCGGACAGCTGCCGCCCACGAAGGTCTACCCGTGGGTGGCGCGGACGCGCCACGCGACCGCGGGCGTCGGCCTGATCTCGCCGCCGCCGCACCACGACATCTACTCCATCGAGGACCTCAAGCAGCTCATCTTCGACGCCAAGCGGGCGAACCCGTCGGCGCGCATCCACGTGAAGCTCGTGAGCCAGTCCGGCATCGGCGCGGTGGCGGCCGGCGTGACGAAGGCCCTGGCCGACGTCGTGCTCGTCTCGGGACACGACGGCGGCACGGGCGCGAGCCCGGTGAACAGCCTCAAGCACGCGGGCACGCCGTGGGAGATCGGCCTGGCCGAGACCCAGCAGACGCTCATGCTCAACGGCATGCGCGACCGCGTCGTCGTGCAGGTGGACGGTCAGATGAAGACCGGGCGCGACGTGCTCGTGGCCGCGCTGCTGGGCGGGGAGGAGTTCGGCTTCGCGACGGCTCCGCTGATCGTCGAGGGCTGCATCATGATGCGCGTCTGCCACCTCGACACCTGCCCCGTGGGCGTCGCGACGCAGAACCCGGAGCTCCGGGCCCGCTTCTCCGGCAAGCCGGAGTTCGTCGTCAACTTCTTCGAGTTCCTCGCCCAGGAGGTGCGGGAGCTGCTGGCCTCGCTGGGCCTGCGCAGCCTCGACGAGGCGATCGGTCGCTCCGACCTGCTCGACGTGGACCGCGCCGTGGAGCACTGGAAGGCCGACGGGCTCGACCTGCGCCCCGTCCTCGAGGGCCCGGTCT
>Ga0265797_10008637_pt1 | contig 13498 bp, 17 predicted proteins | sample P2T30metagenome_FD_192433 | JGI IMG/M metagenome (GOLD analysis project Ga0265797, IMG submission 192433) | Plant litter microbial communities from East Loma Ridge, Irvine, California - P2 T30 | ecosystem: Environmental > Terrestrial > Plant litter > Unclassified | place: USA: California... | reverse complement strand
AATTCGGCGAAGAATCGATAGACAGCTATGATGACGACGGCCCAACCGAGCTCGAGAGAGAATTGGCAAAGGCTGAGAGGCCTGCTCCCCTGTTTGCTCGCAAGGAAGCTCCTGCATCGGACGATTTGGATCCAGTCCACGGCGCCAGATCACCTGATGAGATCGAAGAGGTGGAGCAGAGCGTTGCCACGCTACAAGGCGAGAGCGCGACCTTGGCCAACGGCGAGAGACAGCCGTTCGAAACAGAATCAGATGGTAGCCCAGTTGTGGGTGATCTGCTGAAGATCCGTTTTGTGGAGCACCATGTTGTTCCCACCATACTAGTAAGTTCGATTCCGTGATCACACTGAAACCGCTGTCGTTCGATACTCACAAGTTATTTAGGACTTCTTCTTCCGTTTCTCTTGGAACAACTTCCTACACAACGTCGTATACGATGTCGTTCAGCAGGTCTTCAACGGCACTCTGGACCGCGGTTACAACCGAACATTAGCGCTTGATCTTTTCCGTCCGATCGAGCTCAAAGATGGCGAGAACGCTGAAAGCGTCGGTTTCGTGTCGACCAAGGATATCACAGACCGTGTACTTGACGGCCAACAAGCGTCTGACGAGTCTCAGAAGAAACGCAACATGCGTCTTGGCTACATGGGCCACCTGACGCTCATCGCAGAGGAGGTTTGCAAGTTTGGCAACCGCCTGCCACCAGAGTCGCTCGATCCAATCGTGTTTGAGCGTGTCGGAAGAGAAGAGTGGTCACAGTACGTGGAGGGCACATTAGCTGAGACAAGAGACAAAGACAACGCCGTCCTTGGCGGAGTCAGACCGGAAAACGCCATGCAGCGTCCTATGAGCATGGGAGGTGGCGGAGGCGGCTTGCAGAGCAGCTTCAGCTCAAACACCGCCAACACTCTTGCAAATGCAGGCATCGGCTCGGGTGTCTCTGCCCAAGACTCTCTGGCCATGTCAGAGGGTACTGTCGGACAGTCCTTTGAAGTCAACTCGGGCACCATGCTCAGCGGCTTTGGCGACGGCGACGACGATGATGATGACGACGAGGATATGGAAGACCACGACGCACGGGACCAAGAGCGCAGGGGCTCTGCGGGCTCAGCTTTCTCGGAAGACGAACAGGTCGGTGAACTCTCTTTTGATGATGTTGACATGGACTATCGATGAGGTGTCATGACCCTTGCCCTTCTTGCATATATACCTCTTCGCCGCACATTTGTTTCTTCGCGTTGATTTAGGCATGTTTCCCTTTGTATGGGTGAATCGGGAGGATGAATTACGCAGTGCGACATTGGGCAGATGGATGAGGTGGAGCGAGCATTGTACGATCGGTGCATGAGGATGGCCGGCGATGGTCTGCACACATTACAAGAGCGAGGAATTCAGCATGAGATTCTGCACTAGACGTATCATGGGCAAAGAGAAACACGGCCTGGGATTTTTTTCTTTGGCTTCGACTTTTGATTAACCTTCTTCTCTTCTCTCTTGCCGCACCACCCCTCTTTCCGCTTATGGCTGAAAGCCAGTATGTGGTCAGCACCTTCTTCATCCTCCCGGCCCTCGTACACACCCATCGATTTTCACCACTTCTACATTGACTGCACCGCCACCGGGCAGCCGTTACCCTTTAGCCGTTGCGCGGCTCCACTCTTGAAAGCCGAACTTACTGACGCCACATGTGACTATAGCAGGACTTCAACGACCAATCAACGACCAGCACAACTACCGACCCATCAAGTATAGGCGTGCCGCAACCACTCAACATCCCACCCTCACGTGCCCGCCGCCAACTCGCCGCCCGCCTCGCGCAGCGCAAGCAAGCCGCCGAAGCCGCCGAGACCACTGACCCTGACGCAGCAGACTCCTTAGCCGTCGAAGTCGCTCACACACTGCCCGAAGAGCCGACCGAGCTCGAGTCTCTTGCCCCGGCGACGGAAACCGAGCTGCGCGAAGCCGGTTTACACTTCCGCAACGACAAGAGCCGGTTCGGTGGCACGTTCAGCAGCGACGAGGATTCCTCGGACGAGGAGCTTGAGCTTGGTGGCAAGAGCCAGGATGAGAGTAGGTTTGGGCGGAGGCCGAGTACTACTGAGGCGAAGGAGAGACGACCGCTGGACGATGAGGACGATGCTGTTGATGTTGGGAGGAATGGAAGCAGTGATGACGATGATGAGCAATTGGTCGAGATCAAGCCGAGGCGGACGAGTTGATGTGGGTAGGCATTGCGGCGATCGAGTACATGTGTATGTGGGTCTCAACGCATACGGGGGATTAGAGAGGTGTTGGTCGGCTCGTGAGACCTGGGAAGGTGATGTCCATCTGATAGATACTTGCGATATACCATGTGTTTTCTTCGTGGACGTGTCACTTGTTGGGGTGTCAGAGACATTGCAGTCTGTAAAGAGTTCGTCAGAAGCAATCATGCTACATGGCAGTTCATATCGCCAATGTCTTTAAAGTATCTTGATATGTAGTAGCCTTTGAGATGAGTATTGGCTGAAGAACTTAGTGAAGCTTCCTGGTCGGAAGCTGCAGCTGCCAGAAGTTTGCGTGCACCTTCCGCGCATCACGAGTAACATACGAGCTCAACACAAACTCAAATCAATGCGCAGTCATGTCCGCAGTCCTGTCCGCAGTCTCGTCGCCTGACCTTTTGCCACCCCATGGAAAGAATGCTTTCACGGCGAACGTGATCTCAGCCTGACCGGTGTCTGTCTCAGGACGCTGAAACGGCAGAGGTCGACCTGAAACACCAACACATCCCGAAACGCACATGTATGTGAGCAAAGACCTCTCGCAGCTGATCATCTACATGCACACTTCGGCACTATTTCATGCACATCGTCATCGATATCGCCACGCTATTACAGCCCTCAGGACACTCTGCAGACTGATGAGAAGAGGCAAAGTCACCGCGCTGATCTTTGACCCCCAAATGAAACGCCCAAATATGCATCATGGAGATGGTGCGCAACAAAGGAGGTCGTGGTCAGGCAACCGCAACCGCGAGCCTCCTTTGAGGTACGTCTGGTCTGTGGCCTCCACGACACGACACACCGCTCATATTTCATTCAGGAACAGCGGTCAGGAAAGCGTCGTGGAGAGGTCGATGAGACCTCGCTGAACAAGTCCAAATGTGAAGAGTACCTAGGTATTCGCCGCGCCAGCGTTACCAGCAGAAGGGTTGAAGACTCCCAACAGCGTGGTTGCTTTACCACGACTTCGTTTCTTCACGCAACATGCCTCTTGCGGAACTATATCAAGCCACCGTTATAGGTGCGGATCACCTCGGTGCGACCTCACCTCCTGATCTTGCAATTTACCATCCACCGACACAAAAAGCCCGTCCTTTCATCTTGGCCATGCACGTCGGCTACCGTATGCTCTCGCTGTCAGGTTCAGGCAATCAGCAAGAAACTCTACGCTGCTGCAACCGGTAAAGGCAGGCGATGGCCACTCTCAGCGCAAGGCTGCACGAGCATAGCTCAGACATACGTGCATGCAGTAGTAGCGGGCTCGAACCCGCGTCGCGAGAGCTGCTCTGCATCTACGGCAAACGATTGGGTACACAGGTAGGACACTTAAATTACCTTGAACCTCGGATTTGGACTCGCATTGGCCTGATGCGCTCTGAGGCCGCCGCGCGTGCGCTGGAGGGCTCGCGATGATGTCCGTAGGATCGCAGACTAACAACGCGACCATCCACATAGCCCAGGACTCGGCAACGAACGCGCTTGACTGAGCCATGCTGCACTGCACCATGCAGCTTTCCGGCCCACGCGGCAGCTCGTTGTGATGAGATGCAGCCGGCGTCCACACCTCTCGAACTTGACAATCGGCTTAGCGTGGAACTGAATCATATGGATATGTAACACGCACAGTCGCCTTAACCATGTGATGGCGGGTCCGAGACAGCTCGCCATATACGCCTCGCGTTCAACGCGATATTATCAAGACGCTGTGACACCGTGCAGAATGAACTGTCCGGCGTCTCTCATACGCTCGAGCTGCTGCAGCTTATGCGTTAGCGTGCATCCGTCTCATCGGTAACGAGCTGCGACTTTTGTCCTCAAGCTCGGCTGGAGGCCTACAGTGGAGTGAAGTCGTCAGAGTACCGCCCGACTAGCACGCTGCATCCACGCTCGAAATTCCATGCAGATCTGCCAAACAAAAAACGTACCAGCCTTCTCTTGCTCATAAATGGCATCAACACTCTGGGATGTCAACCGCATCCAGGCTACCACCGTTCGATGGGCTTGAAATCCAGCACAACACGTTCACCGCTTGAACTGCCTACTTAAGCGAGTGGCGAATCGTCATCCTCAAGCCTCAGTCAGCACCTCGCCAGACTTTGGGTACCACACTTGATCATGCATGCATGCGGGTATCCGTGCGTTTCCAGAAGGCTTCGACGACTTTGCCTACTGCGGCCGTCCTTTGCGTGCTTTGCATTCGGCTGATCGACCTCATCTGCGCACCATTGATTGCAGGGATGTCAGTCCGTGCAGCTTACCATACGACATCGCCAACACATGACCACACCCATACTCCAACATGCACGAGATCGAGGCACACCTACAGCCATTACATCCCGTCTGACCTTACTTGGAAAGGGCTTATTGGACGGTCGATGTCTGTGCCTGTCGCATCCCCTCACGGTAAGGCTGTAGGGCACGGTATGTTGCGCCAAAAAGCCCGCGCAAGTAACAATACGCCTGTGAGCTAAGGTTTCATGTTGTTGGTTCATCTGATCTTTGCATGCAATGCGACATACGACGACGCAGACCAGGCATGAGCCTGGAATCTAAAGTGATTACGACAACAAGGATGACGGGCAGGAACAGCCGCCGCGCTTCTCTGGTCCATGGTACTTACAGCTACGTGTCTGGGTAGCCTTCTGTCGCGGCTAACAATCCTGGCTGCCAGCAAGGCATCCCTGCCTTCACCGCATTGTGTCCCATATTCCCCTGCATCAATGCCGTCGATCGTACTGCACGTTCGCTGTCATGAGGACGGACAAGGGCAGCAAATATGCAGCAATCAGGCCGCCCTCCTGGTCCTCGGGCGAGGTACCCGGCTCATGTTTCTGCGTTGTTTGGGGGTGGCGAATGCTATTGTGACTACAGTCTACAGAGCTTACCATGCTAGTCCAAGCCCCTGGACCTACAGAACGCTTTGCGACTGCTGCGCAAAAAGCTCATTTGACTTTCCATTAATCAGCCCAGCATGCACCGTGGCCCAGCCGGCATGCACTTCAGATGAGGCAGGGTATCGCACGCCGACGACTCCGGGCGTCGTTGCTTGATGGCTGCATGCCGCCGTGAGAACTGATCTGCCAGCCCGCGTAGGATGCAACCCCTGCGGCTCCCACTCGGCCCTCTCATGCTCGGCCAATGCAAAAGCGCACAGGGCCAACACCGCTTTTTCTAAAACACCGCTTTGGCCATAGTGCATGTCAAGCTTGCCTTTGCAATGAAGTGTCGACGCCTTGAGCCTCTCTGCGAGAGACGATGGGACTTAAAGAGCTTGATCATCTCCTGGAAAGACAGACTCGCCATCTCACTGCATGTCCACTTCATCTCGACAGATATCAACAACAGAACCCGCAATCACTAAGACTCACTCATCGATCGCTACCAAGTACTACCAACAACATGTAAGACCATGCACCTACCCGCAAGACCCACCCAACAGATCCACTAACGCCGGCCTCCTATACAGAACCCTTTCATCGAACGAAGATGCCGAAGTCCAACAACAAGATGCCGGAAACCAACGAGCCGAAGGCAGGTAGCTCGACGACTGAGACACACCCTCAGCAAGTAAGTCAACCTTCCAGTGGACCATGTTTCAATCGCGCGAGCGCTAACGATCTCACCTTGAAAGGGCCCCACGACAAGGGATGCGAAGAAAGCCGAAAAGCAACAATTCCGAAACGACAAACTGAAGTCCTGGCTCGCCGATCGCGACGATGATCCGAGATTTCCTGTGCGGTTTCGAGGCAACAACGATAAGGCTTCGTGAGAAGCAATTTTCTGGTCATCAGATGTGGATGGAGGCGGGGTTGTGATGTTTACATCGATCCCAGGCGGCGGAAGAGGAGAACTTTGTACTTGTAGCTTTTGTGGCAGGAATGGGCGTGGACTTCTTTCCTTATATGTATTAACAACTTTGTGTCCGTCCCCGATCGATTGAGAAATCTTCCCAAGCAAAATACTGTCGTTCCAGCCCTTTCGTAAAGTATCATACTCCTCTCGCCTTTCCATCTTTCTGTCTTTCGATATCCGGCGTTCACTCCGCAAGCAAGCCGATACATCAGGCGCAGCCCAGAACTCATTCGCTGACTTTTGAACACACGACATCAAACGCACAGTGGCCCCCTCCCTCATCGAATCATCAGATTCAACCCGGTGAGATGGCCGAGCGGTCTAAGGCGCTAGCTTAAGGTGTTGTACCATCAGGTACGATCACTCTAATCGCTAGTCCGAAAGGGCGTGGGTTCAAATCCCACTCTCATCAACATGTTCTTTTGCTTTTCGATTTCCTTATGGAACCTTTGTTTTCTCTGAGTGATAGTGTGGCACTGTGGTCTGGACTTTTTTTTTCTTCCCGGGAGGAGCCGCTTGAAGTTCGGCGGTTCGTGCGGACAACGGAGTTTCTTCGGCGGGTGGCGTTAAGTTTGAGGGTCTAGCATTTAGGAAGAGGTACGGGTGAGTGAAGTGAGGATTAGGTTAAGGTATTCGATTTAACCCGACTGTTTCGGTTTCAAGAGGTACAGTATGTTTGCTTTTGGGTTTCATGCCTGGCTGCCTGTAATTGAGGACAGGCGCGTTGGGGCCAAAGTACTATCAGACTTCCCAATGATTGATTATTACGCGCGAGTGTCTGCACACATATTTTAACGCAGTACCTCCTCAGCCCATTCTTACATAATTCGCCGGGAAACAACCCGTCATACCATTGATCTCGCCATCCCACCAGTCATCCACGCTGTCCGTCTTTTTGACAATGCGAATGCGGTCGCCGTCTCTGAACGACAGATCGCCTTCCGCCTGACCGTCGAAATCAAACAGAGCAGTAACGTATTGCGCTTGTTGGACGCTCGGGAGTCGCTTGGTGGGCACCGGCGGCGGAGGCTTCTTCTTCTTTGCCGCGATGCTGGCGGCGCTGACCGAAGAGGCAGCCGAAGGGCGGCGAGACTTTTCTTCCTGTTGCGAGAAGTAGTCGGAGTTGGACATGCCGTTCAGAGGAGTGCCGTAGGATGGCGGTGTTGCGCCGCCGTGGGCTTGGTTGGGACTGCCGGCGTTGGAGTAGTTTGGGATCATGGGAGAAGGCTTTTCTGAGTAAGGTGGTGGGTTCGCAGCTTGAGTCGATGAGGATGGGATGCGAGGCTTTGATGATGTCGGGATCGCTGGCGAGGGAAAACCGTAGGAGGGTGTCGAGGGAGATTGCATGCCGTATGATGGCGTCTGAGAGGGCCTCGGTGGCTTGACTGGAGGAGGACCTTCGTCATCATAGTTGTCGTGCTCGGCCGTTGCTTTAAGCTGAAGAGGTTGGTCAGGCGCACCAATCGCTGCTGGGCGAGACGGAGCCAGTTTCTGGGAGCTCGGCTTCCGGCTCATGATTTTGTTCCTGATTCCGTAGCCTGTGATGGTGCTTCCGTCCTTGTCGGGCAGCGCCATTGGCATGTGGACAGCTTTGCCATTGGCGACAGTGGTCAGGCCACCTTCGAGTTCTTTACGCAGACCAGTGAACTCTTGATCGTGGACGGCAACGATCTCAGCATTACCTGGCGCGGGGTTGGGCAAGCCGTGTTGCTTGGTATATTGATCCAAAACAGTGTAATATTGTCCGACCAGGATGGTCTGGATCCTGATCTGAAGAGCCATCAACTGTGGTAGCAGTCCTTTCACAGCTGCTGTGATAGGTGGGAAAGTCTCCTTGATCTGATCGTCGGCATTCTGGTAATCAACATGCGCCTGAGCCAAATCGGACTCATGTTTCGCCAAAGCCGCCTCTTCTTTCATGCTGCGTGTCTGCTTCTTCTGTGCATGCTCGGTCCTGCCGAGATAGCGCTCGTAGTCCAACTTTGTGTTCTCGCGGTGTTTCAGAGTCTTCTTCAATGGCTTGAGGTGTTCCCTTGCTTGCTCTGCCGGAGCGACTAGTCTGTTCTGCACCATGTTGATTTCTTGCTGCAAGTCTCTGGCGAGCTCGGCGTAGAGCTTCTGTAGGGCGAGACATTTGTTCATGTACTTTGTGGGTGTGGGCACGGGACGGTGTGGCTGCTCGTGATCGATGGGCTCGATGGGCTTGTAGAGGTTGGCGAATGCTTCGGCTGCTTCGAACTGGCCCTTCAGGATGTCCTCCCAACCCTCTTTCCAAGCTTTGAGGTCTTTGACAAGCTACAGCATGTTAGTTAGTGTCGTGCTTGAGGATAACTTGCCAACACTCATACCCTCTCAATCATGTCGTCTGCGGCTTTGAAGTCTGCCAACACGACACCAACATCGGCCTGGTCATCAGACCTCTTTCCAAAAGCGCCGAAACGCCTCTGCATGGACTTCATGGCGACGATCTGTGATTGTATGCAGCGAGCGTGGTGTGGCTTGATGAACAAGGAAGAAGAATTAGCTGGCAGTAAGGCTGAAATGACGTTCGGGGTAGTGCAGAGCGCTACTACCAGCAGCTGCTTGCTGCGACACGAGCTTACAAGGCGCAAGGCAGTCAATTGCGGAGACGACTACTGGAGACGAGCTGATTGTTTGCGCGTCGTCGGCCAAGGTCCGGCGGGCTTAGCACAGCAGCAGCCGATGTCGCTAGTCTAATCGATAGACAGCATTGGCATTGATGATGGAGTAGTTTGGGAGGGAGAGGTTATTCTGACGTTCAACATGCTCCAACTGTCAACGGGCTCATCAAGTCTCACATCAGCCACAGCAGTGTTGATGTTGACAGTTGACAGAGAGAGACACGCGGGGTCGTGCGAGCACAGCGAGGGACAGAGTTCGGTGCACGTGTCGAACAGCGTGTCCACATGTGTGTCGGTTGCGGAGCCGGCAACGCTTCTGACTGAAAGAGTATGGGACGGTGATTCCGCTGCTGAACACATATAACAACATGATCATTATTCCGCCGCGCCGAACAGACGTCCAGCATGCATCGCATCAACTGCATGCAAGGTACCAGTCGAGAGCGGTCGGCGAATTAAAGATCTGGATCAAGGGGAAACTTGCTTGGGCATGGACAGCAGTGCTGCCAACACGCTTTGCTGCTACTGTACAAGGAGAACGGCTGCCCAAGCTCTGACACAGACAGCAGTGCTTACAGTGCCTCCTGCCACTCATAACAAACAGTAACAACATGGCAGACAACAGACGATGCGGTGTACACGCTGCCACGTACCATGTCCTGCCCTGCCGAGCCTCTCTCTGCGTGTTTCTACTAGCTAGTCCCTCTCGAGCAGTACAGTATGCAGCAGCGGCGGTGACTCGGGTGCTCGGGTGCTCGGGTGCGGTCCGGTATAGGGCTACAGAAGGCGCGCGAGAAGCACTGCACTTGGGTGCCTCAGAGCAAGCAGAACAGCTCCGCCCAGAGTCCGCCACGTCCCCAAGGTGAAAGGGGTCCGCCCTGATCGCCCGGCATTCGGGCCGGCTAGCGAGCGACTCTCAAGCTCAAGCAGCCAACGCATCCGCGCGCCATTGGGCCATCACTCTGACCCTGACCCTGACCCTGACCCTGACGTGGTGTCTGACTCTGATGCTGCTGCCCCAGGCACTTGAGGCACTTCACATCCATCTCTCTTGCTACATACTGTACTCCACTGCCCTGCTCCCAACTCCACCCTCACTCCACGCTTATGCCCACACCTGATCGGACCCTGGCGACCGTCACCTTCTTCTCGACACACTCTTGATCTGCTTCTCTCCTCGCCACTCCCCTCACTCCTGCCTACCGCCCGCCATTGGAACTCATACCCGCGCCTGCATCACTTGCCTCGGAAGCCAGCTTTGCATAAGCCGGATGATCCTCACACCCGCCAGGCACCACCATGTCCCTCGCAAGCTTCCCTTCCGCGACCTCGCCTCCCCTCGCGGAAACACCGCCAGCTCTGGCCCCGAAGCGCGCCAAATCACCACCCATGGCCTTCGAGCGCACCTCCAATGACGCACTCGCTCCTCGAATCTCGCCGCCATTCCAGAACATCGATCCTTTCACTTCCGCCTCCAGTCACATCATGTCTCCCAATGGCTCGGCCTACACCGGTAGTCCCGACTTGCAGGCATTGGTGCACAAACAGGCCAATGCCATCCAACAGCTCCATTTGGCCTTCGCTGCGGAGAGAGAAGCCTGGCAATATGAGAGGGAGAACTTGTATCAGCGGATAAGCAGCCTGGAGAAGTTACTTGTCACAAACAGCGGCCACAGGTGCGTACAATTCCCTTGTTTCCTGCAAGTCATACCGGACTCGATTGACAAGACTTTAGCCCAGCAAAATCTCCCACTATGTCGCCGAACAATGGTAGCAGCAGCCTCGCCTCGCCGCCGACCTCCCGCTTAGCAAGCGCTAGCGTCCTTCAAAGCATTGCCGAAGATGAGAACGTCGAGCCTCGATTCACCCTGGCCCAGCGAAGAGAAGGAGCACCGGCTGCGATTGAGATACCCATCATTGACACTGTGGCCGGCAGCTTGAACTTGAAGCCGCGAACCAACTCTGTTGTTTCTTTAGCGGACGACAACCTCAAGGTTGAAGAGATCCCTTGTCATTCTCCGTGGTCTGCGGCGTCTCCAATTCCCAGCGAATACAAAAGGAATGCTGGTCATACACCGGTTAAGACGCCGGCCAGGCCATTGACTCCTTCTCTGGGCATCGAAGACACGCCGACCAAGAGCAACACGCAGATCAACGCTTCTCTTGCAAAGAGCGATGACGAAGACGAAGATCCAATGCTTACAGGCCCATTGAGCATGCCTGAGCTCCCGAACAAACCCGGCGAGCACAACTTTACTGAAGAGGCGCTCTTTAAGAGATTGGAACACATCGCTCAGTCACCGGGCACGGAAGAAGCTAGGCCGCTTGTCTTTGCTACGCGGACTCCCGGCTTGGCTACACCTGAGGCTGTTGATGGTAGCCCCAAAGAAATCAACAGGTATGATGTGTCAGTGAATTGAGCCATTGACAGTATCACTAACGGTCCTCGCAGCAACCCCGGTGGTATTGTCGCGCCAGTGCCTACTCACGAGTTACCCACACAGCCTGGAAGCACCATGTCGCCACAATCCGGACTCGCTCTATCACAAATCGCTTCGAATGAAGAGATCGAGGCAGCTGTTCAGAAAAACTTCGATGAGGGCGGCATCAAACTCAAGAAGAAGGCCAGCAGCAATTTCGGTGCACCATGGGGTACGCTCGGCGGCTTTGGCGTTCCCAGACGCCCATCATGAGTTTAAACCGGCAAAGCTCAAACCACTCGGATCATTCTCTTTTGTTACTCTTTTTCCAATGACACGGCGCGTGGCATGGCGTAGTACGGCAAGCATGGCGAAGGTCTGCGTAAAGCGACCGTTTTTTGCATTTCAGGAGTTTCCGAGCAATTGCACGGACAGGCGTGGATGGGAGAAAATTCCACATACAACACATTTTCAAACGGGAGAAGGAGCAAAGGAGGAAGATACCCCCCAGAATCCGACAAAGTTTCGGAGATTTTTCAGGTTTGATGGTCTTTTCTACAGTTGCACAGGGTTTATTCACACAAGGGTACGGCTGAGACACATTCCGGCTGGGCTATTGACTAGGTTTCGTTTTGTCGCTTTTCTTTTATACTTTGTTCGTTCATCAGCTTGAGCCGGACAGATAGATAGATACAAGACCCATATTCATTCACCACCATACGATTGGTCAGTTTCACGGACAGACATGTGACAGCTTTCGAGTATGCATGTCTCATTACAAATAAACCTGTCAAGATATCGTCAAGCTCGTACTTCCTTGCGAAGTTCGCACATTCTCGATTCCATCCAGGGATGCCAGCCCTGTACCTTCACGGGCTGGAATGAGACATCAGCTCCTCCCTTGCTACACCAAAACTGCGAGCACTATATGCAAGCTCTTTCAGACGCGTCCTCGATTCCCAAGCTGGCACGCAGCACAAAAGTGAGGGCTTGCGAGACGTTCCGGCCACCCTGCTCTTTTCGCGTCCTGCGATCGCTCGTTTCTGGCGATGGGCGACGACAGAGAACGTCGCTGACGCATGTGCCTTGCTGGTGGCTGTCATGCGCGTTTGAGAGTCCTACTGACTGAGGAAGGGGGTTGGAGGGTTGGTGTGTAGGTATATCTTGTTGGACGTACTTCCTCTCTTTCGTTGTCGAGTGTTTAGACATCGTTCTCTTCGCTGGTCGAATAATCAGTCGCCTTGGATATTTAACGATCGCTTATCATCGAGGTTGATTGACTGATCAAAGACTGTCATTCGCTCTTGGAAAACAAAGATACCGCTCGCTATCATCATCCCGGACGGATCATCTCTTCGACTAATCGTTTTTCACGGACACGAAGCCACAACTACAACCACAACTCAAACCAAACAACCAACGACCGAAAAAAATGCACTTCCTCACAACAACCCTCACCCTCCTCTCCCTCACAACCTCCCTCCGCGTCCTCGCCGCCCCTCTCACATTCACCGACATCGAACGCCGCTGGTCCGCAGGAGAATCAGATGTACGTTCTCGTCCTCCCCTCAAACACCCTCCCAACATCGCAACCCCATCTTTCCAACAAACTAACATAACCCCAGGCCTCAATCCACGCCACGCACAACCCCCGCTCCGCCTCCCCCGCCTGGCCCCTCGTCGCGCGCTCCACCTCCCCCGAACCCTCCTCCACCTTCGCCGAGTCCTACGACGCCGTCACACAGCAGAAGGGTCTTATCGGCAAGCGCAGCAGTAGCAGCAGCAACGCAGCGCTGATGGCGAGGATCAGGGATTACGCGAGCAGGTTGTTGCGGAGTAAAGGTGAGACGCAGATGATTGAGGAGAGGAGTGGGAGTGAGGAGGTGGCGCCGGTGTTGAGGCCGAGGAAGGTTGTTTATCGGTTTAGTTCTTGAATTTTGGTGGGAGTGTTGGGGGATGTTGGGGTTGGTGTTGTTCTTCTCGCGTTTGATGATTTGATTTTGGTTTTTGGTTTCCTGCTGGGTGTTGGTTCTCCTTTTGCTTTGATGTGCGCAAACGACTAGACTACACGCTCATTCACTAGACGACCTATAACGAGATCAACGGCTTTTCTGGAGACTATTGTCATGATGTGGCTTTCCTTCTTGCTGTTCGCGTAGGTCTTCCGCTTCTCCCCTTCATTCTTGCATTCTATCGATCGATTTCGCCATCGTTCGGGACAGCATAGCAAATCCACCATTCAATAGTGTCTCAATCATCGACCACCGCAACTTTCGGACCACATCCAATCAACCCTAGGCTTTATCCCAAACATCAACCA
>Ga0265797_10008635_pt1 | contig 13501 bp, 10 predicted proteins | sample P2T30metagenome_FD_192433 | JGI IMG/M metagenome (GOLD analysis project Ga0265797, IMG submission 192433) | Plant litter microbial communities from East Loma Ridge, Irvine, California - P2 T30 | ecosystem: Environmental > Terrestrial > Plant litter > Unclassified | place: USA: California... | reverse complement strand
CAGAAGGAGGCACTGCAAAAGACGAGCTTCGCAGAACGAGGCACTGCAGAGAGGTTGATGTCAAAACGAGGCACTGCAGAGGGGTGTGTCAGGACGGAGCGCTGCAGGGTATCAACGGGTCACGGGTTACAGGTTTGAGGAGTCTATTGCAGTGCCCCCCACCTAGCTCGCTTGACGTCTGGTGGCGCTCCATGTGGCCCAAGACGCATCTTCCGGCCCGTGTACACAGCCTCACAACGACCTTGGCCCTGCTTGACAGGTTACAGGTCAACTGAAGAATCTCTCGAATGCTTACTTACTACATGTAAGAGCCTTTCCCGTTCGTTCACTCGCTACAATCATTCCGTTCGAATCCTTCCCAAACGTACAACCTTCGTTCTGTCACTATCAATCCTCTGTCGACAAGCATACCAGAAAGTATCCTCCAGTACAGCACCGAGTGCACGCAGTAATCGCTGCAAGTAATACAGCGGACCACCTCGAGCAGGCTACCAGCGAATGCAATACTCCACATGCCTACGCAACGCCAGCAATATGGACTCGATACCCTGGCAGATGTTTCTTGTGGCAACATAAATCGTCCTACACATCCATCTGGCTACGAATTACAACTGCAGCCTCGGGATGGCTGTGGGCTTCCCAGCACTTCAGACTCACGACAAGGGCACAATGTCACAACCAACGGGGCAAAATCTTGGGATTGCGCAGATTGTGGAATGACATTCCTGCAATCTAAGTTACTGGCGACACATGCGAGAAATACCAAGCACAAAGCCTATCGCTGCAGCAATTATCCGACTTGCACCAAAACCTTTGGGATGCGCACAGCGGCAAGTCGACATGAAGCTCAACATTCGGCATTAATGAACCATGCATGCTCGCAGTGTGGTAAGCGATTCCGCCGACGAGATCATTGCCTGGAACACGAAGAGATATGTCCATCCTTGCCACTACCGACACAACGGCGCGAATCGAGTCCGGCCAATGACCTGGGCGTAAGCGCACCCATATCTTCTCAAAGGAGTGAAGAGGGGAACACGACCAATTCGGACACATTTGCATCAACCTCTGCGGAAAATGATTCTCAGCCCGGAATAGACACCACGACTCCCGATCACAATTCGCTACGATACCATAGAAACAATAACGACCTTGCGGAATCACGTCCCACACACTTTCACGATGCTCGAGGTATCCGACGGATCCCGTCCGACACGACTTCAACAGGGGCCAGTACCCGTGAGTTGCCAGCCATGACACATGTGACACTGGAAGGTCAGCAGTTTCACAACCCCTACCTAGCACTAATAACGCCACCACACCCAGGATTTGTTTTCCCGGAAGCAGATCAGTCCGACAAGACCCAATCCGCTACTCACTCGCACAACTTCTTTTGTCACAGGTGCGACCAGCACTTTGAATATTCTTCCGAACGCCAGTGGCACATTCGAGAACATCATCCGGCGGAATCAGCAGAGACAAGCCAGCAAGATTACAATAACGCCCTCACACCCTCGCGTGCCGCGTCTACATGTAGTCAGAAGGATCCCCGAGCATGGTACTGTAATCTGTGTACCAAAAGCTTCACAAGGGCCTACACACTACGCGAGCACCTCCGTACTCATGATGATGACAGGGAGTTCGTGTGTACTGTGTGTGGCAAAGCCTTCATTCGACAACATGACCGGAAACGGCATGAAGCCTTACACGGGGGCGAGAAAAAGTTCGCGTGTCGCGGGACTCTGGAGAGCGGTGCAGTTTGGGGTTGCGGTCGCATGTTTTCTCGCGCAGAAGCTCTAGGTCGGCACTCCAGATCAGAAGGCGGGCAGATCTGTTTCAAACCATTATTCGACGAAATCGACGAGGAAGACACCCGAAGGACAGAAGCATGGCGCAAAGAGAGTAAGCAAGCGCAAGTCGCTACGACTCCAACCCTTAATACGGTGCCGAATGAACCCTGGCGTCCGCCCTTCCTCTACTGCAACGATATACGGCTCTGACTGGCCTTCACTGGAGCTCACTCAATCAAACAGCGGCCACGACCGGTGATAAAGGGTCTACGGTAAATTGGCAGCTTTCTATTCGCCAACAACACGCCTTTGATGCCATAATCCACTATCAGATAGACATTGCGCCTCATATGTTCAAAAGATATACATGAGCTCTATCATTTCGTCGTACTCAGCCGATACTTAGGATTGGAACATACATGTGTACAGGTCCGTGTCTCATCGATCAACAGGTCACAATGAATAGCTCCTCTAGATACAATTGTTCACACCGCACTAGTCCCAAAAAGGAAGTCATGCTCCGTTTGAATCACAGACTTTCAAACCATCCGCCTCCCAATGGGATACTTTGACACAAACACATTGAAACTCAACAACCACATCTCCACAATGTCAAATCCCCAATCCGCCAACATGCCATCCACCAAAACTCCCCTGACCCTCATCGTCGCCGCCACACCCAAAAATGGTATCGGCAAAAACGGCGCCCTGCCCTGGCCAATGCTCAAGAAAGAAATGGCCTACTTCGCACGCGTCACCAAGCGCGTCCCAACTTCGACATCGACATCTTCCAACCCTTCCAAAGCAGAGAACGAGCAAGCGAAGTCGCTGCCTCGCAACGCTGTCATCATGGGTCGCAAAACGTGGGATTCCATTCCGCCTAAATTCCGCCCGCTGAAAGATAGGACGAACATCGTCATTTCATCGCAAGAGCGCAGTGCTCTGAGCGGTGTGACAGATGATGTGATTGTGTCTTCTTCAATTCTGGATGGACTGAGCGAGCTTGAAGCTGCTGTGCGGGGCGAACGGGCGCCAGCTCTGGGGCGAGCGTACGTGATCGGTGGCGCGAGAATCTACGAGGCTGCTATGGAATTGGAGCAGACAAAGCATGTTCTACTAACGAGAGTGGCCAAGGAATATGAGTGTGATACTTTCTTCCCCGATTTGGAAGACAGTGAGCACTGGGCAAAGAAGGAGAGGAAGGAGTTGGAGGAATTTGTTGGTGAAGAAGTCGTTGAAGGTGGACTGGAAGAAGATGGTGTCAAGTATGAGTTCCAGCTATGGGACCGAAAGTGATGGGAAGCGATAGATAATGAAGCTGAGGTGCCCGGGATTTCAGTAATACGCAACGTTCTCAACCGCGCTCTGCTTGTCGAAATACAGATTCCGTGGATGCGAGCAATCGAAATATTGCTCTCGCAATCAACACTGCTTTTATAATTCTTGACTCCAAGTTCAAATTCTGGCTGCCAGCATTGTGAACAACTTGCATAGGTATGACATGTTTTAATGTTCTAGAAATGCTTCTCAACATGCGTCACGGTCGCTGTCGTTGGCGAAGGCGGGTGGGTAATGATAACGTCGAAGATCTGCAATAGAATTGATCAGCATTTACTACAGACTTCGCTTTGAACAGCAGAAACTCACCGGGCCTTGATACGACTTCCTCTTGAACAGCCACAGCACGGCCACGAAGACAATGAAGATCCCCACCACAGCTGAGACGTAGTCTGGATGGATGTCAGTACGCAGAAGCAGCTACGTAGTGGTCAGAAACACTTACTCATGGTTACTGTGTCGACGGCTGCAGTAGCTGGTAAGAGGAAGAACTACTCAAGCATGGTCAGCGACCCACTCATACGGATCACAGTGTAGGCAGTGGGAAATATGTACCGCAGAGGTCACGATAACATATATCACAGAGACATAGTTGAGAATATATCCACCAATACGGCCAAGCGGGAAGTCAGGCCTCTCAAGCATAATCGTATTTCGGCCTCGGACGAGCAGTATGATGATTGGCCCAGCGTAAGAGCAGTTGAGGAAGATAGTGCAGCTCGAGATATATGCATTGAAAGCAACAGCCGGGCCCAAGTAGAGTAATCCAAAGAGGACGTTGAAGAGTGCGACAGCGAGGATCGCGTTGACAGGGACGTTGAAGCGGCGATCGATTCGTGACATGCTGGAAGCTCAGTCAGTATCTTGCCATTTTCTCAACTTCGCAGTATACACTCGAAGAGACGTACAGCTTCGAGCATGGCGCTCCTCCATCTCTTCCCATTGCCCACAATAACCGGCTCCCTGATGTGACACTGCCAATAGTCCCATTGATGAAACACACTGCGAGAGCGCAGCTCATTACGACACCAGCAGTGCGGCTTTCGGTCGCCTGGATGATCAGTTCGATAAGTGGATTACCAGTGAGAGTGGTAAGGATGGCTTCTGGGTTGGGAATGCAGAACAGTAGGATGATGATCATCGAGATACCTCTGCAAGCTGTCAGTATCGGCTTGATGAATTCCTGCACGAAACTGGAGACGTACGTAACTCCGCCAATCGCAACACACATCAGCATTGCGATAGGAGCATCACGGGTAGGCCGCGGCATCTCTTCTGTCATGTGGGTGATCGCATCGTATCCTATCAGTGACAAGCTGGGATTTAGAATTAGCAATGACAGACTTTTGTTGGGCTACGCATCATATCTCTCTAGTACACCATGTACCAAGAGACTCTTCCGAGGGCTAGAAGAAGTCGTACTGCGAAACCTGTTAGTGGAGTGATCTTGTCTTCACACGCTGGGAGTACAATACCGCTGATTGTAACAGGCCAAGCATCCACGCCACACCGTCTGGCCATCCAGTCTCATTCGTGAAAGTGGCAAAGACAAACTCAGCGTCAGTCTTGGGAGCCGTCGCAAGAATCACTGCAGAAGTCGCAATCCAAGCAGTAACCGACCAGAATACTGCGGCGTAGGTTAGCGGACCAACGTCCTTGAACACGTGGGTGCTTACGTACAAGCTCCTTCGTTCCACCTGCCCAGAAATCGATAGCCGAAGATGTTGAGGCCAATGGCGAAGAACGAGATGGCCAGGAAGTACATATAAGTATGCCACTGAGTGAGCACAATGGTGAAGTTCGAGCCAGCCACTACCGCAGCAGCAATAAATTGTGCTTTCAATCGTCAGCCAAACGTGGCATCTCTACTTTACAGGAGATCCTACCTCCGAATACTGCCTCTGTTGTAACAAGGGTCAGCCATCCGGCGATATTGACCCAGCCCACGAGGAAGCTCTGGTCTGATCAGTCAAAGCGTTCGAGTTTCTAGCAGTGGAAGCCGAACCATAGAGCTCCGCCACCTTTAGCAAATAGTCAGTAAACAGCTCAGCTTTCATCTCGGGCTAGAAATCTCCAGACTTACGATACAGTGGACAACGAATAAGCATAGTGGTACTGTCCGCCAGCTGTAGGCCAGACAGAAGCCATCTCTCCAAGACTGGCAGCGATAGCAAAATTGCAAGCGACGCAAAAGAAGAAGCCATAAAAGAATGCCGCCGGGCCTCCAGACGGGAGGACGATCGCTAACGTGCTCGCAAGGGCAATCCAAGTACTGAAATTGTTAATTCGCTGCAGACATCAAGCAGCAGAGAGGACACCTTACTTTAGGATTGCAAAAGCCATGCCAGTCATTGTCAGCTTGGAGAACTTCTTCTCGAGATGGCCTTCGGCCGTTGTGGTTTGCCGACTGAGCGTGTCCACATCGTGCTTCTCGGGCTTGTGCGTTTCCATGTTAGAGGATATGATTAGATTCTATGAAGATGAGGTGTTGGCTGGACTTTGGTCGCGCCCTTGGGAGTCGTTTCAGCCCTTGGAATCGAATGAATATCTATGTGCACGTGGGAAGCAGGACAGCTTGTTGCATTCTCAAGACAGAGTTCACGTGTGGCTTGATGATCGTGAGCGAAAGGCTCTCGGTCGCTAAGCTCGTATCCGAAACGAATCAGTACAGGTTATGGCAAGCAGGTCGAACGGTTCAATTACAAAGTACATAGATCGAGCAACCACCTCGAACAGAAGTACACAGCTCAGTCGAACGAATGTCACTGCGACACAGGTGCATTGCCGAAGGACCCACTTTCCCATAACCCTGTTTTGTCCCAGGTGCGGAGAAGCTTTCGCCTTCGCCTGTCATTATCATTATCCGGGGATATATTAGGTTAGCACGCCTCCTCAAAGGTGCTCGGGAACGACGTAGTCGTACGCGCACAAACGATTGCAGCATGCCCAGCCTCTTGAGCCGTCGCCTAAAATTTCGGCGGTCTTGTGCGTGCATGTCCGTTTGTCCATAGGAGGTATCTGCGGTTGGCTTTACGCCACCTCGTGCATTCAAGTTGCCATCTCCACGAGCAAGGATTGTACTGTACTGTACAAATTCTAAGCCACACGAAATAAACCCACGGCGGTCTAGAACACAGGAAAATCGTATTGGCCAAGTTGTGTCTCCAAGTAAGCCCGGAATCCTTCGTCGGCAGTCGTAAATTCGTCAAGTCTCGGGGCAAGCGCGTCGAGGAATGGAAATGAGGTTTCGACATGTATTGGTGCCATGGGAAGAGGATCGTGGAGGGGGTCGTTTTCTTCGATCAATGGCAGTGTTGCGGCTGTCACGTCGCTCGCCACGCCGGAAGACACGGATTTTCGCGATAGGAGCTGTTCGTTATAGTGGTTGGTGTGTTGCTTAGAATGCATATCGTGTGTTGTCGATGCTGGGGTTGTGGCGGCGCCGGCAAAATCTGTGTGTTGCGTTATTGTTGGAAACTGCCCAGACAACATGGTCAAATCATTTGTGCTCACCTCGTATTAATGCTTGTCTGTGGTCACTTGCACTCTTCCAAGACTTGCCCATGATGGCGAGGCACTTCACACACAGATCGATCTGCTCTTGGACTTTTGCACGGTCAGGTCCGTCGCTGTATTCCCCACGATGTTGCCATAGTGTTCCGGCAACCAGCACAATCGGAAAAATGAAATCGCAGGGCAATCGATCAAGACCGTCGACATACTGCGCCAGTACCGCGGATCCTTCTTGGGCAGCGGCTATGCATACCCGAACGGGCGTTCTTTCGGGCGCTATTCCTTGCGCAGGCGACCAATTGTATTCTCGCCAGTAAAAGTGGAAAGGGCGATGAAGCAGGATGACACAGGCTTGCAAATACTAATGACGGGTCAGCATGGCCGGTGTGCAATACAGGAAAAGGTCTCACGTACCAAAGCGTCTATGATAGCGACAGGAGGAACCACAGCACGAAAGCCATTATCATGCGTCCGTACCCCGATAGTCGAAGACTTGAAGGCCTCCTCGCAGCTTTGTATTTTTGCCCACAGATTCATGCGTGTGATCTCGGCAGCTCCCAGGTCTTTGCACAAGCGTTGTTTGCTCGTGACAGAGCACGTCGCTCGGAGGATGTCTTCTAAGATAAAGCACATGTCGATCGTCAGGTTGAATCCCGACATTGTGTGGGATTTGATTGGAACGACCTCGCCGTCGCCGGGTCGTTTATATTGTAGAAGTTGATATTCGTCCGATTCCGCCGCAGAAGGATATGGAGTAGTAATGTCTTCTGAGCGGAGGGTGACAGGCCTGCCAAGTCCACATGCGAGCACCTTGTCTAGGACGTATAGGTTCCACCATAGTCGCGAGGCAACCTGAGTATCGATGTAAGTCACCTCGGGTGGTCCAGCCTCGTTGAGTCTTAGCTCTATCGCCATTCCAGCCGCGATGTTGCATAGCATCGCCGCGTTGGACGCTTCACCAAGTCCATGCTGGTGGAGAGCCAATATTACCAGTGTCTGGCAGCTCTCAATAGAAGGCCTTATGAAATTGAGTGGGTGAAATGATGTGGTAGACACGCGTGTCTCAACACCTTCCTTTTTCTGGAGTGCAAGCAGTGCCGCTGAAGCATCGCATAAGTCAGTCATACAACGTGGGTATGTGCGAAAAAGCACCGCAGGACCTTACCCTCGAAGAACACTGCCGTTGGTGGCGTCTTATCCTCTGGGGCAGTGGACGGCGAAGAATCGACAGGATCTAAGCATGCTGCTATCGAGTAGACAGCGTACAAGACGGCTGGAGGGAAAGCTTCGGAGCGGAGTTCATTGTTCATGTAGTCATGCATTGGCATGTACAGCAACGGCCATATCGGATGGATATTGGTGAAGTAGGCAGTGAAAAGGCGCGTTGAGACGGTCCTGCTTACGTTGGTTGCAGTAGCATACTCTCGAGCATTGTGCCTGCGTGTATTACCGTTCAGATTGGCCAAGATGGACGATGCTTCCTCTTCGCCTCGAGTCCATTCGTTTGTCGAGGCAGAGGCACTAGAATTGTTACGCTCGGAAGTCCGATCACTCGTTGGCTGTGTGTAGGGGAGGTTCAGTCTGTCGCCTATGATTGCAGTCGATTTTCGCCTGTGCAGTGTTATATCAATGTTTATTGGGAAAGCAATAGTAGCCCTTGCAAGTATGTCTCACGTCTTGTTCCGCCTGGAGATGCCGTAGTGACAACGCCTAGCCGATTCTGCGCACTGGTTGCACACAGGTACAGTACCATCGCACTGCCGAGAATGTTAGTGCTTCGCTAATACTGTAGCACGGATCAACGGGACATGAGTAGGAGGCGTTGCGCGTACCTTTGTCTTGCGCTGGCCACAAGGAATGCACGCCTGAGAGACACGCTGCCGGGCTTTGATCTCGCGCGGCATCCTCCTGGGATCGCGTAACTGTGTGCTGGTACAGCGAAAAGTGGATGCTCGGTTACAAATGCTAACGTCACGCCTGTGGTCACAAAGATACCTAACCGGGCGAGCCGGGGGGCAGGGGGCGCGTTTGAGGCGTTCGAGACGATCAAACCTCAAAAGCCCCGCCGGTTATGGTAGAGTTCAGTCTCGAAAGTAGCAGTAATGTATCTCCAGTTTAACGAGAATTCCGCCGCCGAGATCTCCTCTCTAGTTTTGAGACCTGTATTCCTCCATAGCCGGCCCATAACCGATACCCCACTCCCATATCAGGTACTGTTCTGCATATCTGTCGCGATCTTATAGACGCCACAACGGACATTTTTCTGAGACACGCATAAATCTCCTCATCATGGCATTGGACAGGCTCAAAGACACACTTGGACAGCTCACAAGCAAGGTTGGTGGTCTCACCACTGAGGACACCTACCACCCGCTTGATCCTCTATCAGAAAGCGAAATCGCCATTGCGGTCGATATCGTTCTGAAGAAGCAGAGCGATCTCATTTTCAACTCCGTCACTCTCCTTGAGCCGAAGAAGGAGCTTTTGAAGAAGTACGTCGAGTCCCGGGATACTCATGTCCCTCGTATTGCCGATGTCATCGCCAGTGGCAAAGGTAACAAGACCTACGATGTTCTGGTCGATATCGGAGAGAAGACCATCATCAGATGGGACGAGCCTAAGGGCGTTTACCCTGGTATCACCATGGAAGATTTGATGGTCGTGGAGGAGATCATGAGGAAGGATCCCAAGGTCATCGAGCAATGTGGTATTCTTGGCATTCCTGCCGAAGACATGCACAAGGTTTACTGCGATCCATGGACCATTGGTATGCATGCACTAGTATTTCAGGCGAGAGCAAACTAACACTCTCAAAGGCTACGATGAACGCTATACCGATGGATCCAGACTGCAGCAGGCCCTGATGTACTACAGACCCAGCATTGACGACCTGCAATACACCTACCCTCTCGACTTCTGCCCTATCTTCAACATCGAGACACAGGAAATCATCCACATCGACGTTCCCGAGAAGCGTCGCCCTCTCAACAAGGCGCCTCCCACTAACTTCGACCACGAGTCGATCCACAGAGAGGTTGGCCTCAGAGATGACCTCAAGCCGATCCATATCACCCAACCGGAGGGTGTGTCCTTCAAACTGGACGGCCGTACTATCGACTGGCAGAAGTGGAACTTCCACATTGGCTTCAACTACAGAGAGGGTATTGTTCTGTCTAACGTTACATTCAACGATCGTGGAAACGTGAGACCTGTAAGTCGATCCTCTAAATGTCTATGCAAACCTGCTAGAAAGCATATCTGACAACACGAACAGGTGTTCTGGCGCATTTCACTCGCAGAGATGGTCGTTCCATATGGCAACCCCGACCACCCTCACCACCGCAAACACGCCTTTGACCTTGGCGAGTACGGTGCGGGCTACATGACCAACCCTCTCAGCATGGGCTGCGACTGCAAGGGATCCATCCAATATCTGGACGCCTCTTTCGTCCGAAAGTAAGTCTCTCCATCGCCCACCTCCACCCAAACCAACCACTAACCTCCCCCACCCCAGGAACGGCGAACCCTACACCATCAAAAATGCAATCTGCATCCACGAAGAAGACAACGGCATCCTCTTCAAACACACCGACTTCCGCGACGAATCCTCCACCACCACGCGCGCCCGCAAACTCATCATCAGCCAGATCTTCACCGCCGGCAACTACGAATACTGCATCTACTGGATCATGCACCAAGACGGCGTCATCCAGCTCGAAGTCAAACTCACCGGCATCCTCTCCACCTACGCCCTCGCCGAGGGCGAATCCGCCGCGCCCTACGGCACAGAAGTCTACCCGGGCGTCAACGCGCACCACCACCAGCACCTCTTCTGCCTGCGCCTCGACCCTTCCATCGACGGCCACGCGAACACGGTCTTCGAAGTCGACGCCGTCGCCAGCGACGCCCCCGTCGGCAGCAAAGAGAACCGCTACGGCAACGCTTTCATGGCGCGCAAAACCCCCCTCAAAACCCAAGCGACCGGCATCAGCGACTACAACCCCTGCCGCACCTGGGACATCGCCAACACCAACAAGCTCAACCCGCACTCCAAGAACCCCGTCTCCTACAAACTCGTCTCCCGCGAAGTCCCCGGCCTGATGCCGAAGGAAGGCAGTCTGGTCTGGGACCGCGCGGGCTTCGCGCGCCACGCCGTGCACGTCACGCGGTACGCCGACGAGGAGAAGTTCCCTGCCGGTCGCCACGTGCCGCAGAACTCTGGCCGGCCGTCGCAAGGTCTGCCTGCGTGGATTGCGGCGGATGAGAATGCCAGTATTGAGAACGAGGATATCGTGCTGTGGCACACGTTCGGCGTCACGCACTTCCCGTCGCCTGAAGACTACCCGATTATGCCGGCGGAGCCGATGTCGGTGTTGTTGAGGCCGAGGAACTTCTTCACGCAGAACCCGTGTATGGATGTTCCGCCGTCGTTCTCGAGCACGCCGAGTGGAGTGAGGGATGGCAGGAAGCCGTATCGGTCGTGAGTGGAGGGTGAGAATCTGAGATTGAGACGTATTCAGCGCGTACATAAGCATGGCATTTATAAATCGAATACCTAGTCCAGATTGTGCCTGCGATGATGCAAGTGAAAGAGATGCATCAGTTTGGTATCCAGCAGACTACGACCTGCTGAGCGTACCATACTTCAGCTGAATGTTCCATGCGCTGCGAACGGGGAGAAGTGTCAAAGTATGAGTGTGAATCCGTGTGTAATTTTAGAACCCCTCGATGCCAATCGAACTGATAGTAAGAACAAAACAAAATCGAATTTTGGTGTCAGGCCTATGAGCAGGCCATGATTCATCCGTCTATGCGCCTCCTTCGCCGATGCTTGAGAAAGAAAAGTCACCCCAAGGCTTCCATACAACCATCCTGGTTGCCGCCTCCCTTAAACAAACCAAAAAGCCCAGTCCGTGATAATGCATGCTAATTTTTCGCGTTTCCAATAACGCCAAGGCTCATCCAGCTCAGTACCTGTGCTTGTAGTTTTCAAGAGTAGACCACACGTGATAGCAAGAGCAGCACACGAAGAAAATGGCCTGCAATAAAGTGTTAGTCGAGTGTGGCGCCGAGTGTGAACAGTCTCAAACAAGCTTACCATTCCCGTTTCGGCGGTGCGCTGCTGCGACTGGAAGAAAACGGCGTCCCGTGCGGTACAGTGTTCCTTGTTCGGACACTGCACATCGGAGTGTGGGAGCTGTACAAATCAACCTGTCAGCAAAATGCTGCTGAGCAGATATCACCGTATGCTGAAAAGAGATTCGTGATGTAGCCTCCTCTTGCCTCCCTCAAGACGCGACGGTAGACGCGGCCCTCTCCCTCTGCTCGGCCTGGACGAGCTCCTCCTCTTGCTCGCCGTTCTGCGCGCGGTCTGGGTCGTCAACCTCGAGAGCCATGTGGCCGTCCGAGGGCAGACCGCAGAACGGGCAGAGGATTTCCTGGCCGCACAGCGTGCACATCTCGGGGATATCGTCTCCTTCACTGTCCATGTCGTCCATGACCGAATCTCTCTGATCGTGCGCGTGGTCACTAACCGTAGGATCTTGGGCGACGTCCTCGACGTTGCCGGCAGTCTCGGCGATCTGCTCTTGGAGGGCGTTGCGGTAGATGCAGGCGGCGGTGGCGGGTTCGCTGTACTGGCAGGAGCGGCAGGCGAACATGAGCATGTTGCTGGAGGGGTCTTCTTTGGGGTAGAGCATGTTTGAGCTGGGAGGGAGATGTTAGTGGGTGTATGTGAGGGTTTGTTTATGCAAGATGATATGTTCATACCACTCGCGACAGAAGCGGAAGCTGATCTTCTTAGAATCACCCTGCTTCTGCTGCTGCTCGGCGGCGGGCTCGATCTCCATGTACTCGGCCATGTTGGTTGGATGTGAGTTTGTGTTTTGTTGTGGTGGTGGCGCGGATGGTTTTGAAAAATTGCAGTGGCGAGTAATGAGGTGGTGTCTGAAATGTAGAGTGCAGTGGCGATGGGTATGGCGAATTAAGGTAATTATCGAAGATGTACTTTGTCGCAAGTTCTAGCGCGCGCGATGCTGGTCTCTGACAAACTACGCCTGGGCTTGCTGGCTGCGTGGAATAGAGTTGGCGGGAGTGGAAGAGCCGAGAGACGGCGCGCACAGGCACAAGAGCGAGCGAGCGAGCGAGCAAGCAAGCAGCGCGAGAGAGAGAGAGAGAGACATGCTGCTTGAATCAAGCAACCTCCTCTCAGCCAGCCAGCCAATAACAAACAGCCCCACTTTGCTCACGTGCTGCTCCTCTGGTTCCTCTCGCTCGCGACACGGTCCACGTCACGGCCGTTTGTTCAGTCAACTTGCGGGCAGCTACAGCTACACGCACGCACGCCCTCTCTCACACCCTCCAACAGCCCGCGCGCGTTTGTGGAGACGAGACGAACATCAGGACCCCGACTCGTATATCATATCCCACGCTGTATCTGTTTGCGGAGATTTGATTCACAATGGTGAGAGCGCCCCTCCACGCCAGCGGACAATCAGTCTGGGGAAAGCTGTGCTGCCTTTGCTGCTAGAAAGGCACAGGCACAGGCACCGGCACTGGTAGAATGCCGGCATACACGTAGAACTGCTTCGCTGACAATTGCAACCTCCAGGCCACTGGACTTCCGCCTGGATGGGTATGTGACAGCTTCACCACCCGCACACTCGATCGCTGTGTGTGACCGCCTACGCAAGCAGGCCTTCTAACCACCATCTCACAGGAGGTTCGCCACTCCAACAGCAAGAACCTGCCATACTACTTCAACCCGAGCACCAAGGAGTCACGATGGGAACCCCCAGAGGGCACTGACAGTGAGAGCCTCAAGCACTACATGGGCCAGTACCACACTGCCCAGCTCGGCC
>Ga0265797_10008634_pt1 | contig 13501 bp, 14 predicted proteins | sample P2T30metagenome_FD_192433 | JGI IMG/M metagenome (GOLD analysis project Ga0265797, IMG submission 192433) | Plant litter microbial communities from East Loma Ridge, Irvine, California - P2 T30 | ecosystem: Environmental > Terrestrial > Plant litter > Unclassified | place: USA: California... | reverse complement strand
TGGCAGTAGGGGCAGTGGACGACGTCGCGGCCCCAGCGATCGGCGAGTCCGTCCACCGGAGGCAGCTCGTCGACGAGACCGGTGGCGACGACGAGGCGGCGGGCGCGGAGCGTGCTGTGCCCGCCGCCCGGCGTGGTGACCTCGACGGCGAAGCCGGGCGCGCCTCCTCGTCCGGTCCGACGGACGTCCGTGGCCGTGCCGTCGACGACGACCCCGCCGTACGACTCGACCTCGGCGCGTCCCCGGCGGACGAGCTCGAGCGGCGAGACGCCGTCGAGGCCGAGGAACCCGTGCACGCCCTCGGCCGGCGCGTTGCGGGGCTCGCCCGCGTCGACGACGACGACGTCGCGGCGGGCCCGGGCGAGCGTCAGGGCGGCGCTGAGACCGGCGGCCCCGCCGCCGATCACGACGGCGTCGTGCTCGTGCTCGTGCTCGGGCCCGTGCTCGTGCCCGTGCTCGCGCCCGTCGGCCGGTCGGGAGTGGTCGGTGCTGCTCGTGGTGCCGTGCGTCATGGTGATGACCTCCTGGATCAAGCGTGCCCGTGAAGATCCTCTCCGGCAAGCGGTGTTGCCAGAACGGCAAATAATCGCAATCGAGACGTCGGGCGGGTCGGGTGGCGGGTCGTCGCAGGGCGGCCTCGATGCGAGGATGGTCAGCGTGACCGACACCCGATCGGCCTTCATGGCCTGCGCCTCCGTGGCTGCACAGCTCCTCGGCCGACCCGAGCTGGCGAGCGCCTGGAACCTCCCGTCGGTGCACGACGGCCTGCGGGTGCGCGACGTCGCCACCGGGCTCGTCGAGGGGCTGCGCCGCGCGGCCCTCGTGAACGGGGCCGGGCCACGCGTGCCTCTGGTGCTCCGACCGACGGCGGCCACGACGGCGGCCGAGGCGCGACGGCTCGTCGACCTGCTCGCTCTGAGGGTCCCCGGGGGTGGGCTCGCCGACGACCCGGGCGCCGCGGGGGTCGACCTCCTGGCCCGTGACCTCGAGGATCTCGCCTTGAGCGTCGCGCAGCACGTCGACGTGTCGCCGTCGACGGCTCGGGCCGCCCTCGAGCTGCTCGTCGCGTCCGCCCACGGCACCTCGGACGGCGCCGTCGCGCTCGGCGACCTGTCGGCGACGCTCCGCGGGGCACCCGCCGTCGTCCGCGCCTGAGCGTCACCCCCGTGCCCGCCGACCCGCGGGTGCACGATGGCGACATGAGACGCAGCGTCCGAACCCCCGCCCGTGAAACGCCCGGCCCCGGACAGGAGTCCGTCTGGGACTACCCCAGACCCCCGCGCGTGGAGGCCCGGGGCGAACGCATCGTCGTGCGGCTCGGCGGTCAGGTCGTGGCGGACGCGACGCGTTCGTTCCGAGTGCTCGAGACGAGTCACCCGCCGGTCTACTACCTGCCCCGCGACGCGTTCGTCGAGGGCGCCCTGACCCGAGGCGACGGGTCGAGCATGTGCGAGTTCAAGGGCTCCGCCGGCTACGTCGACCTCCGCGGCGGCGCGGAGCGGTCGCCCCGAGCCGGGTGGTTCTACCCGTCGCCCTGGGCGGGCTACGAGCAGCTCGTCGATCACGTGGCCCTCTACCCCGGCCGCGTCGACTCGATCGAGATCGACGGCGAGACCGTGCGGGCTCAGGAGGGCGACTTCTACGGCGGCTGGATCACCGACGCGATCGTCGGCCCGTTCAAGGGACCGCCCGGCACCCTCGGCTGGTGAACAGCGCCTCCTCGTCCCCGCCGAGCGGTGTCGAGTGGTCGGAAGATGCTCTTCGAACGCGTCTGACGCGCATCTGCCGACCACACGAGCCGATCGCGGAGGAGGAGGCTCGATCAGGAGAAGGGGGCGTCGCCCGACAGAGCGGCCACGACCTGCTCCGCCTCGGGGAACCAGCGCGCGTAGTGGTCGGGGTCGTCGTTGATCTGCACGGCGTGGGCCGCCTGGGTCGGCGTGAGCTCCTTCCAGCCCGGGATCGCCACGAGCTTCGAGAAGAACCGGGTGGCCGCCGTGTACGGGTCCATGCGCTCGGCGTAGGTGCCCCAGGCGCCGTTGTCGCGTTGCTGGAAGAGTCCGCGGCTGTCCGGGCCGACCGCGTCGCCGTGGTCGATGTTGCGGAGGCTCGACTCGCCCATCGCGGTCATCACCCCGATCGCCTGCGTGTGCTTTCCGATGCCCTGGGCGCGAGCGGCCTGCATGATCCACGCCGCGTTGATCAGGCGGTCCTGGCAGTAGCCCGCGACCGGCCCGGCGGGCACCGGGATGTCACCCACCATGACGGGGTCGACGGCCGGGCAGGTCACGGGAGGGTCGACGGGGCGAGCCGTCTCGTCGCGGGGCGAGGCGAGCGACGAGACGACCAGGACGAGAGCGACGATCAGAGCGACGACCGCGGCGCAGAAGACGACCGAGGCGGCGATGGCGACGCGGCGCACAGGGGTCCTCTCGGTCGGAGTCCTGTCCGGCGGGCTCGCCGGAGTTCGAGGATAACCCGCTGCCCGGGGGCACCCTGGGCGGAGGCCGAGGAGGCGCGGGCGACTAGAGCAGGTCGCCCCGGTCGGCGAGATAGGCGGCCGCCTCGCGGACCTCGGCGGCCGTGGTGCCCCAGCGGACGAGCGCCCGGCCGTCCGCCACGAGGAGGCGCTGGTCGCCGGCCACGAGAGCCTCGGTCGACAGATCGATCGGCAGGTACGCGTAGTCGACGACCTCGCCTTCGGCGAAGCGGCCCCGGGCGGCGGCCCGTCGCTCGGCCTTGCGCTTCTCGACCGAGGCGGAGAGGTTCTGCGAGCGGGTCGGCTCGAGGGCCCGGGTGATGCGACCCGTCTCGTGCACGCGCCCGTCGGTCTCGAGCAGCAGCACGCCGAGCCGCCAGGCCCGACCCACGGGTTCGAGCGACTCCGCGGTCTTCACGACGACGATGCGTCGCGAGGGGCGGTAGCGGGCGAGTGCCTCGGTGCGTGCCCCTCGGGCGGCGAGATCGCGGGTCGTGTCGGCGATCAGGGTGCGGAGCGCCTCGGCCGCACGCTCGTCGTCCGCCGACGGCACGGACGCCGACGGCACGGGCCCCGACGCATCGGGCTCCTGAGGCGCCATCACCGGGTCAGGAGTCGTAGCCGTGCGCCAGGAAGTCGTCGAGCACCTCGACGACGAGGGCGTGGTCGTCGGCCTGCGGCAGCCCCGACACCCCGACCGCGCCCACGACGCCGACGCCGACGACGGTCACCGGGAACATCCCGCCGTGCGCGGCGTAGAGGTCGGTGTCGAGCCGCGACTTCTCGTCGAACGTGCCGCCCGCCACCCGGAACGACTCGCCGACGCGGAACGAGCTCTGACCGTAGCGCTCGACGACACGGGCCTTGCGGTCGAGCCACTCGTCGTTGTCGAGCGAGGTGCCGGGCAGCGCCGCGTGGAACACCCGCTGGCGGCCCTTCCGCACGGTGACCGTGACGGCGAGACCGCGGCGACGGGCCTCGGCGAGCAGGAACGCCCCGAGGTCGAGAGCCGTGTCGGTCGTGAAGCGGCGGAAGACCAGGCGCTCCTCCTGCTCGGCGAGCTCGGTCAGCAGGGTGTCGTCGGGCATGAGGGCCTCCGGTGGAAGGGGTCGTCTGGTCGTCGTCGAGCATAGGCCGGGCCGCTGACATCCCGGTCGGCGAGCACCCGAGCGGGCTGCGGCGGGTTCGCGTCGTCGAGGGCGGGTCGGCGCTGACGCGCCGCCGATGACGGGGACCCGCCCGACAGCCGGATGATCGCGATGCGTCTGAGCCTGCCGGCCTCAGCGGCGGCCGCCGGCTGCGGCGAGCTCCGAGCAGTCGGTGCTGCCGGCGACGCGGCAGTACACGTCGGCGAGCTCGGCCGCCGACAGGGCCCACGGGTGGTCGAGCGCGCGGACGCGGGAGGCGCGCGAGAGTCGATCGGCCCGGTCGCGGTCGCGGAGGATGCCGGTCACCGTGTCGGCCCAGACGAGCGGGTCGCGCGAGTCGAGGACGACGCCCGTGACGCCGTCGACGACGCTCTCGCGCAGGCCCCCCGAGGCGGCGGCGATCACGGGGACGCCGCTGGCGGCCGCCTCGAGCGCGATCAGACCGTAGGTCTCGGAGTGGGACGGGACGAGCACGAGACGCGCCCCGCGGAGCAGCGAGGCGAGACCCCGTCGGGTGCGCGGGCCGACGAGGTGCACGGTGAGGTCGAGCTCGTCGACCAGGGCGAGCAGGTCGTCCTCGTAGCCCTGGAACTCGGTCGAGGCGCCGCCGGCGATCACGAGATCGGGCCGGACGGCGGGGTCGACGGCGGCGATTGCGCGGATGGCGAGATCGGGGGCCTTGAGCGGCTCGAGTCGTCCGGCGACGACGACGTAGGGGCGGGGCTCGTCGACCCGCGCCTCCTCGGCGGTCGTCTGGGCGGGGTGGAAGAGCTCGGCGTCGACCCCGGGCAGCACGACCGCGACCCGGTCGGGGCGACCTCCCAGTCGGGTGACGACCGTCTCGGCCTCGGCGTGGCTGATGGCGACGACGGCGTCCGACTCGACCGCGAGGTGCCGCTCGCCGGCGAGTCGACCAGGCGATTCGGCGCGTTCGCCGTGCGACAGGGGCGTGGAGTCCGCCGCCGCGATCGAGTGGAAGCTCTGCACGTGCGGCACCCCCAGCGCGCGGGCGACCGGCAGGGCGGCCATGCCCGAGAACCAGTGGTGGGAGTGCACGACGTCCCACGGGCCGAGGTCGGCGAGGCGGTCGCGGAACTCGTCCACGAACAGCTCGTGGCGACCCTTGGCGACGGGTTCGGCGGGTCCGGCCGAGATGAAGGTCAGCGTGACGCCGGGCGAGAGCTCGACGCGGTCCGGCTGATCGGGGGACGAGCGCCTCGTCACGATGTCGACGTGGTGTCCGGCGGCCCCGAGCGCCTCCGCCTGGTTGCGGACGACCACGTTCATCCCGCCGACGTCGCCGGAGCCCGGCTCGGCGCCGGGGGAGGTGTGCAGCGACACGAGCGCGATGCGGAGGGGGGAGGAGGCGGTGGTCACTTCCCGAGGGTACCGGCCCCGCCGCCTCCCGCCCTGTGGACGCGGACGGGTGAGGAGGCGCGGGTCAGGTGGCCGAACCCGTCCAGAACGCGCGGACCTCGTCGAGCACGGCCTCGGCCTGACGTCGACCGGCCTCGGCGGCGGGTCGACGGGTGGCGCTCGAGAGGACGTCGGCGCCGAACGCGGCCAGGGCGTCGGCGTCGGCCTCGACGACCAGCACCTCGCGCCCGGCTGTCCGTCGCGCCTCGACCACCTGCGGCAGCGTCGGTCCGAGGGGCGAGACCGCGAGCTCGGGGCCGCACGACAGCACGAGCACCCGGTCGTGGTCGTCGGCGAGGTCGGCGTTCGTGCCCGACCGCACGCCGCCGTCCATCGTCGGGCGGCCGTCGATCTCGACGGTCGGCCAGACGACGGGCACGGAGCAGCTCGCGGCGACCGCCCGGTGGAGGTCGACGCCCGAGTCCGCGTCGAGGGGCCGGAACGTCCCGTCGGTCGCGTCGACGGTGCAGACCGTGAACCCGGCGTCCGGCCAGGCGACGTCGCCGAACCGCTCGCGCATGGTGCTGACGAGGGCGGGCTCGTCGCCGGCGACCGGCGTCCGACGGGCGAGGGCGCCGATCCGGGCCCGCGCCTCCTGCTGGTCCGTCACGCCCAGGAGGGCCTGGCCGAGCGTCTGCTGGAACGCCTCGGGGTCGATGGAGCCGGTGGGCAGCTCGGTGACCGCCTCGTACTGCTCGCGGAGTCCGTCGTCGACGCGTCCGAGCCGCACCATCGTGCCGACGACGGAGCCGGCCGAGGTGCCGACGACCAGGTCGGCCTCGTCGACCGGCACTCCGGCCTCGAGCAGACGCGACAGGACGCCGAGCTCCCAGGCGATGCCGGTGATGCCGCCGCCGCCGAGGACGAGGGCGGTGCGAGGACGGGAGGGGGCGGTGCTGCTCATGGGATGTCGCTCCAGGTCGTGGCGTTCGCGGCGCCGGATCCGGCGCCGGGGGCGACGGTAGGCCCCTCGCCTACGAGGACGGTCGGAGTTCGCCGGCCCGGCCGAGGGCCTGCACGTGCCATTCGGTCTGGGCCAGGGCGGAGCCGAGGCGGTAGCCGTGCAGGGAGGCGATCCCGCCCGTCCACGACATGCGCTCGGCGACCTGCCAGACGGTCGGGCGCTGCGCCTCCGCGGCGAGGGCGTCGAGGGCGGCGTCGGCGTCGGCGGTCCGATCGGCGCGGTGGTCGACGAGGGCCCGCGCCCGCTCGGCGAGCCCGACGAAGCGGTACTCGTGGCCCGGGCAGACCTCGAGCGCATCGGCGCCGGCGACGTCGAGGGCGATGACCCTCTCGAGCGACGCGAGCAGGTCGGTCAGCGGGTTGGCGTCGGTCCGCCCCCCGAGGCCGATGCCGGGGTTGATGCGCGGCAGCACGTGATCGCCGGTGACGATCAGCCGCTGCTCCGGTTCGACGAAGCACAGGTGCCCTGCGGTGTGCCCCGGCGTGTGGACGGCTCGCAGGCGCCGTCCGGCGATCGGCGGCTCGTCCCCGTCGGCGAGGAGCAGGTCGGCGGTGACGTGGGGGAGTCGGCGGCCCGATCCCCAGGCGGCGACCAGCGCCTCCTCGTCGTCGGCGGGTGCGCCCCAGCGGGCGATGTCGGCGTCGGCCTCGAGGGCCTCGGCGGCCCGGCGGTCGAGGGCCCGCTGCTCGGCCGCGTGCAGCGCGAGGCGGGCTCCGGAGGCGCGGCGCACGCGATCGGCGCCGCCCAGGTGATCGGCGTGCAGGTGGGTGACCGCGACGAGCGAGATGTCCTCCATCCCGTGACCGACGTCGGCCAGGGCGGCGTCGAGGCGGTAGAGGTTGGCGTCGTCGTCCCATCCGGGGTCGATGAGGGTCAGCGCGCCGTCGGAGCCCTCGATGAGGTAGCCGAGCGAGTAGTCGCCGTCTCCGAACGGGAACGCCAGAGACCAGACCCCGTGGCGCACCTCCTCGAGCGGCGGAGGCGCCCCCTGCTCGAGAGCCAGGGCCTGCACGGCGCTGACGGGGGCGGGAGGCGCGGGTCGCGAGGCGGCGTCGGTCACCCGCCGAGCCTAACCGCGCCCCCCACGGGCAGGAGGCGCGGTGCCGGACTCCCCGCACCGCGCCTCCTCCCGGTCGATCTCCGACTACTCGGCCGACACCTCGATGAGCACCTTGCCGACGACGTCGCCCTCGACGGCCTCGTGCGCGGCGGCCGTCTCGGCGAGCGGGAACGTGTGGAGCGCGAGACCGGCGGCCTCGCCGACGGGCAGCGCGCCGTCGCGGAGCGCCGCGGTGACGTCCTCGACGGCGGCGTCGAGCGCCTCGGTGCCGACCGTGTAGAGCAGGACGAACTGGAACCGCGTGTTCGTGATCATGTTGGCGCGGATGGGGATCGTGGTCGAGTCGCCTCCGTCGTCGGCGTAGATGGCGACCGATGCGCGGTGGGCGACGACCTCGGCGAGCAGGTCGGCGTTCTGCGAGATGGCGACCTCGACGACGACGTCGACCCCGTCGGGGGCGATCTCGCGGATCTCGGCCGCGGCGTCGCCCGTGCGGTAGTTGACGACGTGGTGGGCGCCGGCCGCGGTGGCCAGGGCCGCCTTGGCGTCCGAGCTGATGGTGGTGATGACGGTGGCGCCGGCCCAGCGGGCGAGCTGGATGGCGGCGTGCCCGACGGCTCCCGCGCCTCCGGCGACGAGCACGGTGACGCCCTCGAGGCTGCCGGGCGCGAGGCGGCGGGGGCCGTCCTCCCGGACGGTGAGGGCGCGGTGCGCGGTCATGGCGGGAACGCCGAGCGATGCGCCGACGTCGAGTCCGACGCCCTCGGGCAGCGGCACGACCAGGCGGGCGGGCAGCACGGTGAACTCCTGCGCGGTGCCGGTGGGTCGCTGATAGGCCGAGAGGTAGGTCCAGACGCGGTCGCCGACCGCGAGTCCCGTGACGCCCTCGCCCACGGCGTCGACGATGCCCGAGCCGTCCTGGTTCGGGGTCACCTCGTCGAAGGGCAGGCTCTCGCCGGGCTCACCACCGGCACGCGACTTCCAGTCGGTGGGGTTGACGCCCGACCACACGACGCGCACCCGCACCTCGCCGGCGGCGGGTTCGGGCACCTCGCGGTCGACGAGCTGCAGCACGGTGGTGGCGGGTCCGGTCTCGGTGTACACGATCGACTTCATGCCCGGAGCCAACCAGACCGGGCCGCTCCGTGTTCCCGCCCGAGGCCGGGCGACCCCGCAGGCGACCGGCGCGGCGTGCCGCTCAGGCGGCCGGCTCGGCGTGCGGCTCGGGCGTCCGGTGCGGTGCGCCGCTCAGGCGAACGCGCGGCGGAACGCGGCGAGCGCCAGCAGATCGTCCTCGACGCCGCCGCCCTCGTGCCCGTTGTACGGCCAGATGGTGATGTCCTTCGGTCCGGCGTAGGCGTGGAAGGCGCCGAACACCGTCGACGGCGGGCACACAGGGTCCATCAGCGCCGTGGTGAAGACGGCGGGCGCGGTGCCGCGGCGGGCGAAGTTGACCCCGTCGAAGTACGTGAGGACCTCGTGCACCGAGGAGGCGCGGTGCCGGTGGACGGCCAGGTACCGTCCGATCTCCTTGTACGGGTCGGCGTCGGTGATCACGCTCGCCCGGCGGAAGTCGCAGAGGAACGGCACGTACGCCGCCACGGCGGCGAGGTCGGGCACGAGGGCCGAGACGGCGAGGGCGATGCCGCCGCCCTGGCTGCCGCCGACGACCGCGACGCGGGAGGCGTCGACGGCCTCGAGCGAGCGGGCGGCCTCGACGGCGCGCACGGCGTCGGTGAACACGCGCCGGTAGTAGTAGGTCTCGCGGCTGTCGATGCCGCGGGTCATGACGCCGGGGTGGGCGGGGCCCGAGCCGTCGGGGTCGGGGGTGTCGCCGCGGCTCCAGCCGGAGCCCTGGCCCCGCGTGTCCATCTGCAGGTGCGCGTAGCCCGCGGCCGACCAGAAGAGGTTCTCGACGGCGGCTCCGCGTCCGCCGCCGTAGCCCACGAACTGCACGACGGCCGGCAGCGGCCCGGTCGCCCCGGTGGGCACGCGCAGCCAGGCGCGGACGGGCTGACCGGCCCAGCCGGCGAAGGTCACGTCGTAGACGTCCACGGTGGCGAGGCCGGTCTCGACGGCCTCGATCCGCACGTCGAGCGGGTGGGTCCGCGTCTCGTCGAGGGTGGCGGCCCAGAACGCGTCGAAGTCGTCGGGCTCGGTCTGGGTGCTGCGGTGCTCCCAGAGGGCTGACTCGGGCATGTCGGTGAACATGACTCACTGTCTACCCGTCGGCCGCGGCCCCGGGGTGTCACGACATGCCGTGCGCCTCGACGGGGTGCCGCAGGTCGTGACCCGTCGACCCGCCGAGGAGGCGCGGGTCAGGCGGTGCGCGTCAGGTCCGCCTCCCAGCCGAACGCGGGGGCGACGTGCTCCGCCACCGTCTGCAGCAGACGGGCGTTGTACTCGACGCCGAGCTGGTTCGGCACGGTCAGCAGCACCGTGTCGGCCGCCTGCACGGCGGCGTCCGCGGCCAGTTGCGCGGCGATGACGTCGGGCTCGCCGATGTAGCTCTTGCCGAAGCGCGACTGCACGCCGTCGAGCAGGCCCACCTGGTCGCCGCCGTCGACCTGGGCGCGCACGCCGAAGTAGCGGCGGTCCTCGTCCGTGGTGATGGGGATGACGCTGCGGCTGATCGAGACCCGCGGCTCGCGGTCGTGCCCGGCGTCGGCCCACGCCCGGCGGTAGACGGCGATCTGCTCGGCCTGCAGCTCGTCGAAGGGCACCCCGGTGTCCTCGGTGAGCAGGGTGCTGCTCATGAGGTTCATGCCCTGCTCGCCGGTCCAGGCGGCGGTGGCGCGGGTGCCGGAGCCCCACCAGATGCGGTCGCCGAGACCGGGGGACTGCGGCTCGATCGGGAGCCCGTGCGACCAGCCGGTCATCTTCGGGTCGGAGCGGGCGACGTCGGCTCCGGCGATGGCGGCGCGGAACTCCTCGGTGTGACGGCGCGCCAGGTCGGCGTCGCTCTCGCCGTCGGCCGGCAGGTGCCCGAAGGCCTCCCAGCCTCGGAGTGCGGGCTCGGGCGACCCCCGGCTGACTCCGAGCTGCAGCCGCCCGGCGCTGATCAGGTCGGCGGCCGCAGCCTGCTCGGCCATCGAGAGGGGGTTCTCGTAGCGCATGTCGATGACACCGGTGCCGAGCTCGATCCGGCTCGTCCGGGCCGCCATCGCCGCGAGCAGCGGGAACGGGCTCGCCAGCTGACGCACGTAGTGGTGCACGCGCACCGCCGCCACGTCGATGCCGATCTCCTCGGCGGCCTCGGCCAGCTCGATGGACTGGACCAGCGCCTCCCGGGCGGTCGGGGTCGCCGAGCCGGGGACGTCCTGGTAATGACCGAACGACAGGAACCCGATGCGCTTGTTCATGCCCGGGCGAACCACGGGCACGCCCCACCCATTCCGCGGCCGGTCGGGCGAGCCCGTTCCGCCGGGCTCCGCACCTCGGTACCGTGAGGGTGTGGAGAATCGGTTTCGCATCGACGACGACGACCTCGGGGTCGACCTGCAGGCCTCGAGCGTGACGCTCGACGACGACGGGGTCATCGACGCCGTCATCGTGGCCGAGCGGGTGCCCGCCGTCGCCGACTGGACGGAGTCGCCCCCGCGGCTCCGTTTCCGTGACGTGCCCCTGAAGTTCGACGGCGCCTCCTTCGGGGCGACCGTCGACGACGACCTGCTCGACGAGCACGACATCGCGTTCTGGCTCGAGGGCAGCGACGACGTCCATGGCGTGCTCAGCCTGCGGGCCGGCGACCTGCTGCGCTTCGTGGGCACGACCCACGTGTCGGGCGAGCCGACCTCCTGGCGACTCGACGTCGCGCTGGCGTTCGGCGGGACCCGGCGCTCGCCGGCCGTCTGACCGGACCCGTGGTCGTCCGCCGCCGCGGGCACCCGTCGGGCCCGACGCGTCGAGCTAGCGGTGAGCGATCTCGACCACCGGCACGAACCTGCGGACGCGCATCTGCAGGGTCAGCTGCCCGCGGCGGGCGAGCACCAGCGCCGTGATCGCCGCGACGAGCGCCGGCACCCCGCCCGAGAGCACCATCGCCGCATGCGTGCCGGACGACTCGACGACGAGGCCCATCAGCGGCCCGCCGATCGCCTGGCCGCCGAGCAGCACGAGCACGTAGAGCGACATGACCCGCCCGCGGATGGCGATGTTGCTCGACAGCTGCACGAGCTGGTTCGCCGCCGTGAGGAACAGCAGCGACGCGAAGCCGACGGCGACGAGGGTGACGGCGAAGAGCCCGACCGACGGCATCGAGCCGGCGACCGCCTGCAGCACGCCCGTCGCCAGCAGACCGAGCACGATCGTCCGCAGCCGGATGGTCGCCCGACGCGTCGACAGCAGGGCGCCGGTGAGGGCGCCCACCGCGATCATCGAGTTGAAGAGCCCGTAGCCGCCCGCCCCCACGTCGTAGACGTCGTCGGCGAACGAGGCCAGCAGCACCGGCATGGTGAGGCCGAACACGGCGTACGAGGCGACGAGCACGACCGGCACCAGGATCGTCGGCTTCGCCCGGGCGTAGGCGAGGCCCGCCCGCAGCTGACCGCGACTGCGCGGGCCCGGCGCCGTGCGGGTCATCTGCGCCGTCCTCAGCAGACCGAGCATGACGACCACCAGCAGGCAGGCGACCCCGTTGACGACGAACGCCCAGCCGGCCCCCACCGCCAGCAGCAGCACCCCGCTCACGGCCGGTCCGATCATGCCGCCGAGCTGGAACACGCTCGAGTTCACGCTGATGGCGTTCCGCAGGTACCGGTGCCCCACGAGCTCCGACACGATCACCTGCCGGGCGGGGTTGTCGATGACCGTCACGAGACCGGTCGCGAAGGCGATGGCGAAGACGTGCCAGGGCAGCACCACGCCCGAGAGCGTCAGGGCCGCGAGGCCGAGACTCAGGACGGCGAAGACGCTCTGGGTCGCGATCATCAGGGCCCGCTTCGAGAACCGGTCGACGATGACCCCGCCCAGCAGCCCGAAGAACAGCATGGGGGCGAACTGCAGCGCCACCGTGATCCCGACGGCCGTCGCGCTGCCGGTCAGTTCGAGCACGAGCCAGTCCTGCGCGATCCGCTGCATCCACCCGGCGGTCATGGCCACGACGTTGCCCGCCGTCCAGAGACGGAAGTTCGGGACGCTGAGCGCGATGAACGTGTGGCGCCACGGCGGACGCCGGGTCATGACGGGGACGGGTTCGGTGGCGGGCGGCGGGGCGATCGTGCGAGGCGGGACTGACATCCCTCACGACGGTACGGGCCCGATCGTCATTCGGACCCGCTATGGTCGCAATCAGTGTCATCCGATATCGCAATGCGCGACGACGAGAGGATCCCGATGTTCGACCCCGCGCTGCTCGCCACGTTCCTCGCCGTCGCCGAGACGCGCAGCTTCACGAACGCGGGGCTCCGGCTCGGCATCAGCCAGCCCACCGTCAGTCAGCACATCGGCCGGCTCGAGAAGGCCGCCGGTCGCACGCTCGTCACCCGCGACACCCGCGAGGTCAGGCTCACCGACAACGGCGACGCCATGGCCGGCTTCGCGCGGACCATCCTCGCCGCGCACAGCGCCGCCGAGAGCTACTTCAGCGGCTCCGCCATGAGCGGGCGTCTGCGCTTCGGCGCCGCCGACGACCTCGCCATCACGCAGCTGCCCCGCATCCTCCGCCACTTCCGTCAGCTCCACCCGCAGATCAACCTCGAGCTCACCGTCAACCAGAGCGCCCCGCTCCGCCGTCGCCTCGCCGCCGGGCATCTCGACCTCATCTTCGTCAAGCAGACCGCGGGCGAGAGCGCCGAGGGCACCCGCGTCGCCGGCGACTCCATGGTCTGGATGGCGCAGGAGAAGCTGCAGATCGAGACCGGCCACCCCGTTCCCCTCATCGCGTACCAGGCGCCGAGCCTCAGCCGCCAGCTCGCCATCGACGCCCTCGAGTCCGCCGGCCGCACCTGGCGCATCACCTGCAACACCCGCGACGTGAACGGCATGCTGGCCGCCGTCCGCGCCGGCATGGGCGTCGCCGCGTTCCCCTTCTCGCTCATCCCCTCCGACCTCGTCAAGGTCAGCCGCCGCTTCTCGCTGCCCGACCTCGGCGACGTCGACTACGTCCTCGTCGCGAACCCCGCCGCGCCCCGCGAGACCGTCGACGCCCTGACCACGGCGATCATGAGCCGCGGCGTCAGTCGCGCCGTCTGACCGCCCCCCTCTCGCGAGCCGGACCGCAGGGCCCCCGCCTCGGGCCACGCCGACTCCGCTGACCGGCCGAGGAGGCGCGGGCGAGCACCATGGGGACCATGACCCGCCGCCCCTCCCGCACCCCGGACCCCCTCCGCCCCGCCCCCGGGTCGACCCACCCCGACGCCGCCCGAGCCCGCACCACGGCCCGGGCGCTCGCCCTGGCACTCGGGGTCAGCGGGGTCCTGCACCTCGTGCGCCCG
>Ga0265797_10008633_pt1 | contig 13502 bp, 14 predicted proteins | sample P2T30metagenome_FD_192433 | JGI IMG/M metagenome (GOLD analysis project Ga0265797, IMG submission 192433) | Plant litter microbial communities from East Loma Ridge, Irvine, California - P2 T30 | ecosystem: Environmental > Terrestrial > Plant litter > Unclassified | place: USA: California... | reverse complement strand
CTTTAGTATCTAAATAAAAAAGATTATTCAGCGATTACTTCGAAAGGAACCTGAACTTTTACTTCTTTGTGTAAGTTTAAGTTAGCAACATACTCGCCAACAAATTTAGGTTCAGTTTCGAAAGTGATACGACGACGATCTACATCAAAACCTTGCGCTTTTAATGCTTCAGCGATTTGGATTGTGTTAACAGCTCCAAAGATTTTTCCGCTTTCGCCAGCTTTAGCACCGATAGAAAGTTTAACAGCAGTTAAACGCTCAGCGATACCTTCAGCATCTTTCTTAATTTTATCTTGTTTAAAAGCAGCTTGCTTTAAGTTCTCTGCTAATACTTTTTTAGCAGAAATTGTAGCTAGTGCTCCAAATCCTTGAGGGATTAAATAGTTACGGCCATAACCTGGCTTTACATTAACTACATCATCTTTCTCACCAAGGCCTTTAATATCTTGTTTTAAAATAATTTCCATATCTCTAGCCTCCTATTTTAATTGATCTGCAACGAAAGGTAACAAACCGATGTGACGGGCACGTTTAACAGCCTGAGCCACTTTACGTTGGAATTTTAACGAAGTACCAGTTAAACGGCGTGGTAATAATTTACCTTGATCGTTAATGAATTTCAACAAGAAGTTTGCATCCTTGTAATCGATGTATTTAATTCCGTTTTTCTTGAAACGGCAATATTTTTTACGGTTATCCTCTACTTTAGGGGCAGTTACGTATTGAATTTGTTCTCTTGCCATTACGCTGCAACCTCCTTAGTTTTTTTGTTAAAAGCACCACTACGCTTTTTCTCATTGTAAGCAATAGCGTGTTTGTCTAAACGGATAGTTAAGAAACGTAACACACGCTCATCGCGTTTTAATTGAAGCTCTAATTTTGCGATCAAATCTCCTGAAGCTTTGTATTCAGTTAAGTTGAAGAATCCGTTTGATTTTTTCTCAATTGGATACGCTAATTTTCTCAAACCCCAATTATCCTCTTGGATAATTTCGGCACCGTTATCAGTAAGAACTGCTTTAAATTTGGCTAATGCCTCTTTTGCAGCTTCTTCAGATAACAATGGGGTTAGAACGATAACAGTTTCGTACTGATTCATTGTTATAAATTATGTTTTAATTTTTTAATCCCGAAGTGTATTACGGGGATGCAAAAGTAACAATATATTTCTTTAAATCAAACCTTTAATTGAAAAAGAGTGAAGAGAGATTAGAGACTAAAAGGGAAAGTGCAAAGCTGAAAGAATAAAGACTAAAGCGGAAAGCTGAAAGACTAAAGACCAAAGACTAAAGACCAAAGACTAAAGACCAAAGATTAAAGCGGAAAGGCCAAAGCTGAAACACCAAAGACTAAATACCAAAGCGAAAAGACTAAAGAGCAATACTAGAGCGGAGAGACTAAAGCTGCAAGACCAAAGCGTAAAGACCAAAGACTAAAGCTGAAAGACCAAAGACTAAATCGCAAGAATTTAACCAAGCCAAGCAGAAATAAAAAAGCAAATTTCTAGAAAATAAAACAGGAGATTACTTTAAAAGTAACCTCCTGTTCAATTGGCAATGTTTAATCTTAATATAATTCTATTGTTTTAGAAAATTGTTTCCCCTTAACATTAACAACGAATGTTAAAGATTGAGAATCAGTTTTACTAATATTAAACTTTCTCTTTAAGGCAGATTTATCTTTGAAAACTTCAGTATAAACACTGTCGTTATATTCATTCATTACCTGAACTTCAATTGGATTACCTTCTTCGTTTTCCACTTTCAGAATAATAAAGTCTCCCTCTTTTTTAATTAGTGGATGAAAAACATCTGAAAATACTGGCTCAGATACTGTTGCTTTTCCATTATTGATTACCACCTTATAGTTAGCTAGCTTAGTATCTGATTCAATTTTGATTGTATATTTACCTTCTGGCAAAGCATTTAAATCATATAATTTGCTGGATGCAGCTTTTGCCTGGATATTCTCTTGAAATAACACTTCATTATTACTTCCTATAAAAGAAAGGTTAACATTTTCACTTCCTTCGAAAGAAAAACGTAGAAACTTTTCATTTTCACCTTTAACTTTAAGAGTGAAATCACCATCTTTTGCAAAAGTAGTGGTTGCAGTTAAAAATAACGCTGCGATTAGGCCGATTTGTAAGAACTTTTTCATAATTAAATAGCTTTATGCGTGAACAATTAATTTATGATGTAAAATTACTTCGCTTTTTTCAGCTAAAAAGAAACCATATTCACCAATATATATGCAATATTAACCTGAAGTATTAATTTTTGTCATCAAAACATCAATACAGCATATTTATTGTTATTTTTGTTAAGCAAAAAGCCATGAAAACTTTAAAACCAAGCTTTGAAGTTGTAGAACCATCCTTCGGAAGTTCTTTCTATTATTCTAAATACGTGGAAAACGAGAATAATAAGGCACACCTATGGCATTATCATCCGGAAATAGAAATGGTATTTGTAAACGGAGGCGCCGGTAAAAGACAAATTGGAAGTCACGTTTCTTATTATACCGACGGCGATCTTATTCTCATCGGCAGCAACCTTCCTCATTGTGGCTTCACTGATACCCACACCGGAAATAAAAATGAAACGGTTATTCAAATGAAGCCAGATTTTTTAGGGGGAGGTTTTATGACGCTTCAGGAAGCGAAATGGATCGCTGAATTATTTGATAAGGCAAAAGGTGGAATTGCCTTTGGGGAGCAAACGAAGAAAGAGGTGGGTAAATTGATTGAGGACATGGAATTTCAACCACCTTTTAATAAGTTGCTGACGCTGCTCGGTGTGCTTAAATCACTGGAAGCGACAAAAGATTTTAAAATCCTAAATGCTTCCGGATTTTCTATTGAAACACAAATTCAGGATAACGACAGGATTAATATGATCTTTAATTATGTGAAGGATCATTTTCAGGAACAAATAAGTCTGGAAGATATTGCTGAAATGTCTGCCATGACTGTTCCTTCATTTTGCAGATACTTCAAAAAAATTACCAAAAAAACCTTTACGCGCTTTGTAAATGAATACCGTGTGGTACATGCTTCCAAACTTTTATCAGAAAAACACATGGGCATTACTGCAATATCTTATGAAAGTGGTTTCAATAATTTTAGCCACTTCAATAAAATCTTCCATGAGTTTACAGGCAAAAGTGCTTCTGAGTACAGAAATGAATTGAAATCGATTATTAAATAGTGTTTGGTTGGAAGTAGTAAGTATCAGGTAGTAAGTAGCAAGTAGCAAGGTTAACTTTTAAAGTCTAATGTTTAAAATCCTGGTTCTCAATTTTAATATTTTGTAATAAATTTATAAAAGCATACTTCTAACTTACTGGCTCACCAGATCTTCGCCAGGTCAACGCTCCTACTTTTCAACATTTAAACTTTTCAACCAAACCACATCTAAAATTTTCCTATTTTCGTGCCGATGGAAAATTTTATTGTTTCTGCCCGTAAATATCGTCCGGCCACGTTTGAAACCGTAGTTGGACAACAGCATATTACCGGTACTTTAAAAAACGCCATCAAAAATAACCAGCTTGCACAGGCCTTTTTATTTTGTGGGCCGCGGGGTGTGGGTAAAACAACTTGTGCCAGAATCCTGGCGAAAACCATAAACTGTACTAATCCTACAGCCGAAATGGAAGCCTGCGGAACTTGCGACAACTGTTTATCGTTTCAAAACGGACATTCATTTAACGTTCATGAATTAGATGCAGCATCAAACAATTCTGTTGATGATATCCGTAGCTTAATTGAACAGGTTCGGATCCCGCCACAAGCCGGGAGATATAAAATCTATATTATTGATGAGGTTCACATGTTATCTCAAAGTGCATTCAATGCATTTCTGAAAACATTGGAAGAACCACCTTCTTATGCGATTTTTATTCTAGCGACAACAGAAAAGCATAAAATATTACCTACAATATTATCACGTTGTCAGATTTTTGATTTTAACCGCATCCAGGTGGAAGATATTTCCAATCACCTGGCTACAATTGCACAACGTGAAAATATCGCTTTCGAATCTGATGGCTTGCACATCATTGCTCAAAAAGCTGATGGCGGTCTACGTGATGCGCTTTCGATGTTCGACCAAATTGCAAGTTATGCAAATAAGAACATTACTTATAAAGCAGTAATTGATAACCTGAATATTCTCGATTACGACTATTTCTTTAAACTTACTTCTTATTTAACCGCTGCGGAGGTGAGTCAAACCCTGCTCCTGTTTGATGAGATTTTAAATAATGGATTTGATGGTAATAACTTCATCAATGGTTTAGCTACGCATTTCCGTAATTTGTTAGTGGGTAAAGACGCTACAACCATAAAATTATTAGAGGTAAGTGAGAATATTAAACAGAAATATTTAGATCAGTGCAGGCAAACCGAATTGTCGTTTTTGTTAACGGCTTTAAATTTAGCCAACACTTGCGATCTAAACTATAAAAACTCTAAAAACCAGCGTCTACAGGTAGAATTAGCATTAATTAAGATGTGCCATATTCGATCGGTCGTCCAATTAGCCCAACAGCCTTTAAACCCTAGTAACACAGCAACTGACCAAGATCAGGATAAAAAAAAAACTGATGTCGTAGCTGAACAAGTCGAAAGCCCAAAGCAAAAAGCTGAAAGTGATCAACCTGCCAATACTCCAGAAATCTTAGCTAAATCTACATCTTCGGTAAGTATTTCTTTAGAAGATAAACCAAAAGAAGCTCCGAAAAGTACCCCGGCTTCATCTGCAACTTCCATTAGCATAAACATTCCTAAAAAAAATGTAGGTACATTAATTCCATCATTAAATGATTTGGAGCGCTTAGCAAGTGGAGAGGAAGAAAGCGGACCGAAAAAAGCTACAGGCGAAGCTCGCGAGCCTTTTACTTATGAGCAACTACTGGAAATCTGGAATAAATACATTCAGTTCTTAAAGAACGCAGATAAAATTAATTTATTTACGATTCTAAATAACTTCGCCCCTAAGCTAATTAGCCCAGTGTTGATTGAAATTTCGGTTGAAAGCAAAACTCAGGAACAATTCGTTGTTCAGGAATCTGTTGAATTAATGAATTATTTAAGAAACCAACTGAATAATTTTGCAGTAGACATCACCTTTAAACTTGTTGAACGAAAGATTGAAAACAGGCTTTATGGAAACCGGGAAAAATACGATTACCTGGTCACTAAAAACCCAAAGCTGGATGAGTTACGCAAGCGATTTAATTTAGATATTAATCCTTAGCGTCTATGAATGCAGATCAAAAAGTAACGCTGAAAAATATTGCGATAAGTGCGCTTATATTTACCATTCTTTTTGGCGCCATACAGGCACTGATATCCGGCATCAGATATGCCGTTATTTCTGCGCCCATTGCTGGTTTCTTTTTCGGCTTATTAATGTATCTATTCCTGAATTCTAAAAAAGTAAAGTAACAGACCTCGATATCAGTAAAAGATCAGGAAGGCACGCTCTATTCAGGTGCGGCAAATCATTTTAAAAATTCAGAAGCTGTAGGTGGAAAATTATATTTGCTTAATGATAGATTAGAGTTTAAATCTCATGGCTTTAATATCCAGAATCATGCTTTCAACATCTACCTCACGGAAATTGCTGAACTGAATTTTTACAAGACGCTTGGCATCGTTCCAAATGGTTTGTCAATCAGCTTAATCGATGGTGAGGTTGAAAAATTTGTAGTCAATAACCGGGACGCATGGAAACTTTCTATTGAAAATCAATTAACCCACTATAAACAAAAAGCAGGATCAGACATTGTGTAATGCTTAATCCTGCTTTTGGATGATGATTTTCTTCAGTTAAGAACCAATCGTTGTTCTCGTACTTATTTTTCTGGTGCGTCGTTAATAGGATAACCCTCTTCATCCAAATCGTCGCGATCATCTTCTGGTGTACGGGCTAAAATTTCATCTTCCGTATTAAGCTTTACACTCTCTCCATTATCAACGTGCATGGCTAATTCTTCTAAATTGTCATCTGCAATATCCTCGTTGCTGGCATACTCATCACCAACATAAGGATTGGCTTCATCATAAGTAGAGTCATCATCCCGCGCACCTGCAGAAACAGTTTCATAACCCATTGGATGATCATATTCATCATCATCCGCTTTTACGTCAAATCCATAACTCTGTTTAACTTCATCAAAAGCTAAATTTTCGCTATTAATTTCGCTCCTTTCTGTGGTGCTGTGTATTTTATCCTGCGATCCTTTATTTTCGTTTTCAGCCATGATATTATCTCCTGTTTATTTCTTATGACAACAAATGATTTCGCAGATGGTTTTTGGGACGTAATGCATTTTAAATGGATCTATTATTCCCATCAATTTTTTTTTAATTATCAAATACTTCTTATATTGAAGTATCCTCCCTATAAATCAACCACAATCAAACGATTTATACAGCCTAATAAAATTCTTCAATCTATGACTGAAAAATATCAGAACAAATACAGAATCGCTTCTGCGCGCTTACAAAGCTGGGATTATGCCAATGAGGGTGCGTATTTTATCACCATTTGTACCAAAGATAGACGGCACTATTTTGGGGCGGTCAAGAATGGAAAAATGGTGTTATCAAATGCAGGTGTAATTGCTAATTTGATGTGGTACGAAATCAAAAACCATGGCAAAAACGTGGAACTAGGGGAATTTGTTGTGATGCCTAATCATGTGCATGGGATTTTGATATTGAATGATATAAATCCTTCGCGAAATATAGAGACAGGGCATGCCCTGTCTCTATCGCCCTCCGCGGCGCCCATAAAATCCCCTGGCCAACAACGATTTCAAAATCAGGGGAAAAGTACCATTTCATCTATTACTGGCTCATACAAATCGGCCGTAACTAAACATTGTAACCGATTGGGTTTTGAATTTGGATGGCAAACCCGCTTTTACGACCACATCATTCGCGATGGAAGGGCTTTTGAAAATATTTCGAATTATATCGTAAACAACCCTGAAAAATGGGATATTGATAAATTTTATGCGAACGAATAAAGATTGACCCCTTTTCTAATGCTACAAAAAAAATCTCCAATTGAATTTTATTCAACCGGAGATTTTTAGGTAATAACTATACTACTATAAAGAAGCTAAAGCGGTATTTAAAGTTTCACTCGGACGCATTGCTGCACTTGCTAATTCATCATTTGGATGATAGTAACCACCAATGTTCTGAGGTTTCCCTTGAGAACCAATTAACTCTTGGGTAATTTTAGATTCGTTTTCTGTTAATGCTTTTGCTAATGGTGCAAATCTGCCCTGAAGTTCAGTATCTTTAGTTTGAGCCGCTAAAGCCTCTGCCCAATATAAAGCTAAATAGAAATGAGAACCACGGTTATCAATTGTACCTAGTTTTCTACCTGGAGATTTGTCAGTTGCAAGGAACTTAGCATTTGCTTCATCCAAGGCATCAGCCAGAACCTGTGCTTTAGCATTGTTTTGTGTTTGCGATAAGTGTTCTAATGAGGCCTGAAGTGCCAGAAACTCACCTAACGAATCCCAACGTAAATAACCTTCAGCAATAAATTGCTCAATGTGTTTTGGTGCAGAACCGCCCGCACCTGTTTCAAATAAACCGCCACCATTCATCAATGGAACGATAGATAACATTTTAGCAGAGGTACCTAACTCTAAAATTGGGAATAAATCTGTTAAATAATCACGGAGTACATTACCCGTAACAGAGATGGTATCTTCGCCTTTGCGAATGCGTTCTAATGTAAATTTAGTTGCTTCGATTGGTGCAAGAATACGGATATCCAAACCTTCAGTATCATGATCTTTTAAGTAAGTATTTACTTTAGCGATTATCTCTCTATCATGCGCCCTGTTTTCATCCAACCAGAAAACTGCAGGTGTTTCAGATAAACGTGCTCGGTTTACCGCTAACTTTACCCAATCCTGAATCGGCGCGTCTTTGGTTTGGCACATGCGGAAAATATCACCTTGTTCTACTTTTTGATCGAAGAAAACTTTGCCGTCAGCGTCTGTTACACGGATAGTTCCACTTGCAGCTGCCTGAAAAGTTTTATCATGTGATCCATATTCTTCAGCTTTTTGAGCCATTAAACCAACATTTGGAACAGAACCCATTGTGGTTACATCGAAAGCACCGTGTGCCTTACAATCATCAATTGTTGCAGTATAAACACCAGCATAACAACGATCTGGAATCAACGCGATAGTATCTTGAGCATTTCCTTCCTTATTCCACATTTGGCCGGAGGTACGGATCATTGCGGGCATAGAAGCATCTACAATCACATCACTTGGAACATGGAGATTGGTAATGCCTTTATCAGAATTTACCATCGCCAATGCCGGACCATTTTCAATCGCCGAAGCTATAGCAGCTTCAACCTCAGCCTGATCCGGGCGACCTGCAATCTTTGCGAAAACATCACCTAAACCATTGCGGGTATCAACATTAATTTCTTTGAAAAGAGCTGCGTATTTAGTAAAAACATCAGCGAAATAAACTTCTACAATCGCTCCAAAAATAATCGGATCAGAAACTTTCATCATCGTTGCCTTTAAGTGGGCAGACAATAATACTCCAGCGGCTTTAGCAGCTTGCACCTCTTTCGACACGAAAGATTTTAACGCAGATAAACTTAAAGCAGAACTATCGATTACCTCTCCTGCTTTTAAAGGAGATAAACCTTTTAATTCTGTAACGCCTCCATCAGCAGCAACAAATTCAATTTTGAATTGAGTAGCATCAGCAACAGTAGTAGATTTCTCCGAACCGTAGAAATCACCCTCAGTCATGCTCGCCACCACAGTTTTTGAATCTGCAGACCATTTACCCATCGAATGTGGATTTTGCTTTGCATAATTTTTAACTGCTTTTGGTGCCCTACGATCTGAATTACCTTCACGCAAAACCGGGTTAACAGCAGAACCTAGAACTTTGGCATATTTAGCTTTGATGGCTTTTTCCTCTTCTGTTTGCGCATTATCCGGATAGTTTGGAATGGCAAAACCCTGAGCCTGTAACTCTGTAATGGTGCCAACCAATTGTGGAATAGATGCAGATATATTAGGTAACTTGATGATGTTAGCTTCTGGTGTAGTGGCCAATGAACCGAGTTCAGCTAAAGCATCGCCAATTTTTTGATCGTCTTTTAAATACTCAGGAAAGTTTGCCAAAATTCTTCCCGATAAAGAAATATCTCTGGTTTCTACATCAATACCAGCTGATGCAGTAAAAGCTTGTACAATTGGTAAAAGTGAATAAGTTGCCAGCATTGGCGCCTCATCGGTTTTGGTGTAAATAATTTTTGATGTATTTGACATGTTTATATTGATTTTGCTTTATAAGGTTAACTATCTGATCGATTAAAATTGCAAACCGACCTTTTCTTAAAATCGCCTAAAGATAAAATAATCGAATGAATTAAGGAACATCGCAATGTTATTTGTGTTTTGCAAAACACTAAATTTCGATCAGTTTTCAAGAACAGCAACAGGCGTTATACTATTTTCAATTTGAAATAACATATACCTTAATAATGACGTTTTTATATTTGGATCAGGATTTGTTATGATGGAAGACGAATCGAACGGGCAATCTATGACGGTGGGTGTATCTCCCTCATGAAACGCGCTACAACGCATAGCTCTTAAATTAAACCTTTACAAATTACATCTATGAGTGAACAGAATTTAGAACAACTATTATTGCAAGGACAGTTTGAAAAAGCACTATCCGCTCTCCAGTCTGGTGAAAAATTATCAAAAAATATTCCTGAACATCAAAAATCGCAAATCCTGGAACGTTTATTCAGTAACGAACAATACGAGCTGATTAATGAGTTAGTGGCTAGCAAATGGATTGAAACCGATGTTTATGAGTTTGATAGTTTCGATAAAAGTGTTTTTGGTAAAATTGTATGGAACCTGAAAAATGATGAAAAAGCGCTGAGTTTCTTTCAGGAATTCATGACTAAATTTGACAACCTGAATGATGAGGTTGAAGCAAAGACACTTATCAATTATTTCCTGGAGAAAGGCGCAAGTGTAGAAAAGATTAAGATATTAATTGATGCAGGCTGTGATATCAACTTCACCAACAATGCAGAAGAAAACCTTATCCATCAGGTGATCAAAACCAACCTGATGAAACCACAGCTTTCTATTTCCTACCTGGAGTTATTAATTAATGAAGGTGTAGATGTGAATGCAACAAACATCGTAAAAAAGACTCCACTTATAACCGCTATAGAATCTAATAAGCCAGATTACCTGGATGTATTATTACAAAATGGAGCAAATCCGAATGATCTCGATCAGGATGAAAACTCTGCATTCTTCTATGCTGTTGCGCACAAACAAGACCTCAACATCTACTTAAAATTAAGAGACTTCGGCAGTCCTGATTTTGAAACGATTAATAAGAATGGAGTAAGTATGCTCTTCGAATATTTGAGGATGATGTACGTAAGTGACAAGAATCTTGAACTATTAACTGCAATGATTAGCGATGGCGCAGACCTTAACCAGGCCAGTACTTATTATGGTAAAGATAAAACACCTTTAGACCTGATTGCAGAAAAGCAGCCTGAAATTTTGCAAGCAGTATTAGATTCTGGCAGTGTAGATGTTAACCGTCAAGACAATCATGGCAATACACTTTTACATAAGGTTTGCGCCTTTAACGTAAACTTCGAAGCAGAAAAAGCCAAAGAGACCTATAAAAAGGTTAAACTTTTACTGGAAAACGGAGCAGACGCCTCTATTAGTAACGACGAAGATAAAACGGCACTGATGCTTGCTTCTGACGATAACCTGAAGATAAAAACAGTAGAACTATTAATGAAAAACGCTTAATCTGATTCAAGAAAAAATATGTCGATGTCATTTATAATTGCCTGCGAAAGCGGCAAAAGAAAAATAGCCGAACTTTTATTGGCAAATGGTGAAGTGGAAGTAGGTTACACTGATGAAAAAGGAAGAACAGCTTTACATTATGCAGCCCACCGTGGTTATTTAGATCTTGTTCAGCTGTTGATTAATGCCGGATCAGATATCAACTATGAAGATCATGCAGGCGAAACACCGCTCTATTTTGCCTGCTTACAGAAGCAAAAACAAACGGCTTTATATCTATTATCTCAAGGTGCAAGAGCCGAAATTAAAGATTTGGCTGGAAATGGTTTACTGCATTTAACTGCTCAAAGTGGACAGATTGAAGTATTAGAAAAACTATTGGAGAATGGATTGGCTGTAGATGAAGAAAATAATGAAGCAGAAACTCCGCTCCTTATTGCTTCCAGCTGGAGAAATAAAGAGATCGTAAAACTTTTACTGGATAAAGGAGCTAACGTAAATACAACAAATAAAAGCGGAAACACCCCTTTACTTTTTGCTGTAGCTTCTAAAAACATCCCGGTAACAGAACTTCTTTTAGCTAACGGTGCAAATATAAATCATGTTAACCATAACGGAGAAAGCGCCTTGCTGCAAGCTTGTTATGATAGTAACAGGATGCTGATCAAATTATTGATGGATAAAGGTGCTGATGTATTGGTATCTTCAAAAAACGGACAATCGCCAATCTGGTATGCCTGCTCAAACAACCAGAAAGAAATCGTTTCCTTATTCTTAGAAAATGGTGTTGATGTAAATTATTCTAAACCAGTATCGGGCGATGAAACATCGATGTATTCTTATCTTGATTGGGTAGAAAGTGCAACCAATCTTTCTTCATCAAGCACATTCTCATTAGATACAGAATACGGCTATGGTGGCGAGAGTTTGCTTCACGTGGCGGCAAAAAGCGGCAACGTAAGTATGGTTAAATTACTGATCGAAAAAGATGCAAACGTCAATATTCAAGATGAAAGTGGTAATACAGCCTTGCATTATGCCGCCGCTAATGGCAAAAAAGACATTGTAAAATTGCTCTTAGAACACCAGGCAGATGGAAACATTGTCAATGCGAAAGAACAAAAAGCAATAGATTACGCAAACATTAAAGGCTTTAACGAGATCACGGTTTTATTACTTCAGTATAATCCATCAACACAAGCTACCTACAATAAACCGTCAGAACCTGTAGTGGCTGATGAAAAACCAAAATTGGACCTTGCAGCCAAAAAACAAGCACTATTAGATCTAAAAGAATTGCTAGATGCAGGAATTTTATCTCAAGAAGAATTTGATGCGGAAAAAGGAAAGATTCTAAGCAGTTAATTGGTGATGGAGAAATCACTGAATGCTATTCTTTCAGTGAATCTGGAGCAGGAGTTTTTTAGAAAACATCTAAGCATTTAAAATGTTATCATTTCAAAATCTATCATTCACGAAAAAAGAAGAAAATGAAACAATACTATTTTTATGCTTCGATGCTCTCCGTGGCTGTCCTTGCGAGTTGCCAATCAAACTCAAAGTCAGGCCCGCAGGGTACAGATACTACGGTTACAACAAAAAGTGAATCGCTTAACTTACCTGCTCCAGATACTACCGCCGCTAAAAATAAATTCAGTAAAGTAATCGGCTGGCCCGAAAATAAAACACCGGTAGCACCAGAAGGCTTTGTCGTAACAAGATTTGCAACCAATATTAAGAGTCCTAGAAATACTATTGTAGCACCAAATGGTGATGTACTTGTTGCACTTTCAAATTCTGAACGATCTACTAAAGAAAAAGTTGCCAATACGGTAAGCGGTAAAGCAAAATCAGAAGTTGCAGGTCAAAGTGCCAATACCATTTTGCTTTACAGAGATGCCAATAAAGATGGTAAGCCTGAATTAACTACAACATTTCTTACTGGTTTGAATCAACCCTATGGCATGTTAATTATTGGCAATTCGTTTTATGTAGCCAATACCGATGGTGTTTGGCAATACCCTTATAAAACCGGAGACACCAAAATCACATCCACAGGAAAAAAAATCATGAGTCTGCCTGCAGGCGGTTACAATAACCATTGGACCAGAAACCTGATAGCCAATGCAGATAAAAGCAAAATTTATGTTACCGTGGGCTCCGGCAGTAATGTTGGGGAAAACGGAATGGAAAATGAAGTGCGAAGAGCCAATATCCTGGAAATTAATCCAGATGGTACGGGCGAAAAAATCTATGCCGCTGGCTTGCGTAACCCTGTTGGAGTAGATTGGGCACCAGGATCAAATATGCTTTGGACAGCTGTTAACGAACGTGATGGCTTAGGTGATGACTTAGTTCCTGATTATATTACAAGTGTAAAAGAAGGAGCATTCTACGGTTGGCCTTATGCTTATTACGGACAAAATGAAGATCCTAGACTTAAAGGAAAAAATCCGGAGTTAGTTAAAAAAACAATAGTACCAGATGTTCCCGTTGGATCGCATACGGCATCTCTGGGTTTAGCCTTTTATAAAGGAACAAAGTATCCTTCCAAATATCAAGGCGGAGCTTTTGTAGGGCAACACGGATCTTGGAACCGGTCAGAAATCTCTGGCTACAAGGTG
>Ga0265797_10008632_pt1 | contig 13503 bp, 13 predicted proteins | sample P2T30metagenome_FD_192433 | JGI IMG/M metagenome (GOLD analysis project Ga0265797, IMG submission 192433) | Plant litter microbial communities from East Loma Ridge, Irvine, California - P2 T30 | ecosystem: Environmental > Terrestrial > Plant litter > Unclassified | place: USA: California... | reverse complement strand
TCCTTACTGGACTTGCCCCGGTCAAAAGAGGCACGAATAGTACATCGTCTCGCTGCGGCCCACGTCTTTTGACAAACTCTACGTTAATGCCGCCAGCTGCGGGCCTCAAACTCAGCCGCAGAGGGGCCGGCGACGCATCCTGTGCTGCGGACAAGGGGCGCAAAACGTAGAAAAGGGCCTCTCCGGACTGGGCGGCTAGATGCAAACGACGCAGGCTCTCCTGGCGAACTTGTGACAACCATAAAAGTACCGCCCCGCACACTCCACTTCGCAAAGTCTGCTCAGCAGCCCAGAGCGCATCGGCGCTGACCTTGCTCTTTATCCAGACAAGCTGGGATGGTCCGATGCCTAAGGAGGAGAGTGCAATAGCTTGCGGCGTCTGCGGCGGTTGAATCAATACCACAGACTTGTGGGCTACTTTTGCCAGCGCCGGCGCGAGCAATCGCATTTCACCGATTCCAGGCTGGGAGACCAGGAGGTCAATAAGCGTGCCGGTTGGCCAACCATTTCCGACAAGCTCACGAGATAGCGCCGGATGACCCGTATCGATGCACCGAGTCGTAGCGTGCGCCAGCTGCGATGCTCGCCAGATGGACGGATGTAGCTCCTCGGGAGCAGTGGGGACAGGGGACTGCGCAGTACTCATAGCGGCCAGTATACTGTGTTTCCATACAGGGGAAGGCGCACAAAAGGGCTTGGACGCATTCACGCTATTACTTATATTGCAAGTACAACTACATGAAAGCAAAACCCAATGAGCAACCTGGAAGAGAAACGTGTTATCCGAGAGGCGGCAGCGCGTGCAGCTATTAAGAACTCACTCGACACGCACGGGGCTGAAAGCGAGACAGCAGAGTTTGTGTTGCATCACCTCGAAGAACTCGGCACGGATTACTGGATGAGCTGCGCTGGGACGGCAGCACCAGAGCCTTTGCAGGTAGTGGGACTGCTTGAGCTTCACGGAAGCTGGGGGCCGGACGGCGGTGATGAGCTGGAAAATTTTGACTTCACACTACCAGGCGGCGTGACGGATTACGTCCTGTGCGTTCGGTTCGATAACCACGGAGAGGTAGTAGAGCTCTCAATGGAAAGCTAAGCGCAGGCGTGAATACTTGGCGGCAATGCTTGAGTTGCCGTAGGAGGCGAGTTGCTCCACAATTTCCGGCCCACATATCCATGTCGAACTTCTGAAAACGGGTATTTTCAGAAGTTGTGGTTTTGGGCCTAATTTCTGTCTTTCAGGGCCTCCTACCCGGCCGGCATTTCCTGTAAGAAACTCCTGCATTGGCCATTGTCTGCGGTCCGCTAAGTGGCTACACCCTCATGCAGGACACTCTCAAATACAAAGGAACTGAACATGCTCAAACTTGAGGAAAACCAAAAGCTGTGGTTCGTCGGCGCCGGCAATTTTTCCCGCACGCGTGGCGAAATCACGGTCACTTCTATTGGTCGTAAGTGGGCCAGCGTCACTGGAGCCTTCATCGGCCGCATCGCCGTCGACACGCTTATGGCTGACGGTGGCGCCTACAGCTGCCCAGGACGCTGCTATGCGTCGGAAGCTGCGTGGATTGAGCAGGACGGCCCCGACATCGCGTGGCGCGACCTTCGAGTGAAGATGACCGGACCCTGTCCCACGGGCCTGACCTACGACCGCGTCGTAGAAGCGGCCAAGCTTCTCGGACTCGATGTCGCCATCCAACCATCCTCGAAATAGCCGTGGCCAACTTTCTGCGGGACCTCCCGGAGGGGGCTCGCTTCCTGTTAGTTCGGACCAGGAAGATGTACCACCTGGTTCGCCGGGAAAATGCGAAAGGCCGAACCAGGCTTGTCGTACTGGCAGACGGTCATAGCCGAGAAAGTGCCTTGCACCACTCCTGTCACGTGAAGCCTGCAATTCGTCCGCTGTAAGGAAAATGCGTTTTCCGCTGCAACACGTGCGCCGGCCACTTGCATCCTGCCCGCGTCAGCTTTGCCAAACTAAAGCTTTCTGCTTCCAACCCCAAGTGCAACGTGCACCTGGGGTTTTCTTCGATTCCCCTCCTTGCACCCTCCTTTTCTAGCGTAACTTAAACTCGACATTAGAATTTGTAATGTCGAGTTCAACAGTTCGCCGGTGGAGCCCTTGTTAGCGCCGCGCTTAGCTGTCGACCAGCATTTTTGTGAGCAAATTACCTCGGCCCCACCTCACACTACTGAGCACCGCCGTCGCCCCGCTTTCCCGGTTCGCCAGCCAGCCTGGCATTGTGACCAACGTCGTCCGAAACATTTTAGGTATCCCCTACTTCCTACATGGGAGCTGCATTGTCCCGTCGCTATACCCAGCTTGAAGGACATAAATTTACCCTCTAGGAGAACCAATATGAATGTGGCTGAACTCGACAAATACGTCCACGCCGCGGCGATTGCCGATGGACTGACCCTCACTCCTCCGGAGCTGGTGCTCTACCCATACTTCGACATTATGACCTCCGAGGCGCGATTCACGACGGCGTATCGGGCATCGGTCACCGACACCGACGGCACGCACACCGCAATTCTCAGCTACTGCGACAAGGACGGCGAAACAAGCTTGGACGTATGGTGTGGCGACAAGTTCAATGAAGGCAAGAATCTGGATGAAGCAAAAGCCAAAGAACGATGCGTGGCCGCGACTCAGGGCATGCCGAACCAGGCAAAGTTGGTCAAACAGATGATGGCCAACTACAGCTCGTTGGAACAATCTGCAAAGTGTGACTCCTGGAAAAAATGGCGCGTGAGTAAGTTGCTTTGCCCGCACACCACGGCACTGTTGGCTCACCTGCGTGACACGATTCCGGACTACAAAGATAAGCTGAAGGACGCCTACGACAACGCGCTCGGCGGATTTACGCCGGGTGTGGCACTTGGCGATACGCTGAATCTCGATACGCTGGCGTTTCGCGTGCCAGTGCTGTTCGAAGGTGAACGTGGCGCAGGTAAAACCGTAACGGCCCGCGAATTCGCTCGTACAAACAAGTTCAAGCGTGTTGAATTCGGTGGCCACGAAGGCATCGAGTCGCCAGATATGCTCGGATTCCTGGTACCCACCGGTAAGGACGCGATGGTCTGGAAGGATGGTCCGCTTTCCGAAGCGTTCCGTTCTTCCAAAAAGCAGAAAACTGTCCTTATCATCGATGAACTGCTGCGGATTCGCCAGCGAGAGCTGTCTATCCTGCTGACCGCGCTGTCGCCCGACGAAGGCGTCTATCGCCTGCGCACGGGCCGCATCGTTGACGTGGTTGATGACGTGGCGGTAGAAGAAGAGCTGGAGTGCCCTGTCGAGAACCTGTGCGTGGTGGCAACTACCAACGTCGGTTCGGAATATGCGGTCGATGACATCGACCCTGCACTGGCAGAGCGATTCGTCATCCTTCGCAAGGATACGACGCCAGCTGAGCTCAAACGCATCCTGACTCTGGTAGCCGCCAAGCTGTCGGTGGATGTCAAGGCAGTCGACCAGTCGGTAACCTTCTTCCTGAAGATGACCGAAATGCTCGCTCGCGGCATGATTAAACATGCTCCGACGACGCGTACTCTGGTTCGCGCGCTCGAGCTGGCCTCGCATACGGGCTCCACGGCCGACGATGTCAAGCGTGGAATTCGCACCCAAGTATTGCTGTGGGTTGCCCGTACCGCGGAGGGTCATCCGGTGCCAGAGCAGGTTTCGGCAGTGGAGAAGCTCATCGAACACTGCTTCAAGTAAGGGAGGACTCTATGTTCAACCCTGGACTTGTCGCCGTAGCCGCTGCAATGGCTGGCATGAAAGGTGGCGGCGTCAAGAGCTTTGCACCTGCAGTTGGTGCAACGCCCACGAGCCCGCCGGCGCGGCGATACGAAATCGCGGACAGCGAGTTCGATGAAGCCATCCGCGATGCCATCGAAGAATCCATTTTCTCACCAGTAACACTCGGCGAGAAGCATACGGTTAGTCTGAAGCCAAAGTTCGATACGGCGTGCTGGGCATACTTGCCGCCGCATCGAATCTATATCGGCAAGGACCTGTTCGAAAAACGAATGGTGAAGCCAGGTCTGACTAAGGCCCAGCAGGCGAAATACATCGCCAACCACTACCACCATGAGCTTGGTCACGCGCTTTTCACTGAGCGCAACATGAAGCGCATTCAATCGGTACTCAAAACGATGGATTGCCAGTTCTCCCTGTACAACCTCTTCGAGGACGCGTACATGGAAGACCGGTACCGTCGTGAAGCTGAGTACCGCTTTGAATGGCTGTCGCTTGAAGACCTGGACTTCAGCCCGCGGCCGGAGAGTCTGCTGTTCGGGCTCATCCAGGCCGAAGGCGACGTCAATGTCGTACAGACGCGGCTGGAATCCTGGGCACCAGAGGCTCCTACGGTACCGGCAGGCGACCCGATGGCCTTACTCGCATCGTTATTTTCGCAGGTACCTGACGATAGCCGTGAGAAGCTGGTTAGCTTGCTGCCTCGCGTGGTGGAGTACTACCAACGAATCGTAGCAGTAACGCAGTCGATGCAACTCATGCCCATCTTGAAAGAGTGGCTTGACGAATTCGGACGGCCCCCTGCCATGCCGCCATCAGGCATGAGCGACCTGGAGCAATCCGCGCAGCTGATGACTGATGACAAAGCCCGTGAGGAATTTGAAGGGGACGTGCAGGAAGTCAAAGACGATGGCCCTGACGACCCCGACGGTAGCGACGGTGATGGAAAGAAGCCCCGCAAAGTAGACGACCCACAAAGTCTGCAGGCGGTCAGCCAAAGGGGCAAAGTGCTACGTAACAACCCTGTGCCGGTCGACATGGCGCGGGTCACTGCATTAGCAAAGAAGTTCGGGAAGTTCTTCGAAACGAAGTCTCGCGTAGTGTCCACGAAGACGCCTCAACGACGAGTCTCTGCTCGGCACTTTGCATTGGGCCGGGCCCCCTATCGGCGAACTGAGCTCGAGGGCCGAGGCACTAAGCGTGTGTTCCTGGAAATCGACTGCTCCGGTTCGATGAGCGGGTTCCACACAGACGAAGGTAAGGTTCTGCTCAGTGCATTGTCAATGCTCGCTCGACAAGGGCACATTGAAGGTCACGTTGCTCTGTCGGCAGTAATCGGCGGCCCTCGCTGGGAACTGTATCAGCTACCAGTAGCTCAGGAAGTCATCAATCGCATCGAAGGATACGCTGGTGCTGAGGGACTTGAATTCGCGATGCGGGACAACCTGAAGCTGCTCCGCGAAGCCGACTACGTGTTCGTCTATACCGATGGTCAGATTTCTGACAACGCCATCGACAAGGCGTATTTCCACCAGTATGGCGTCTACACGTGGGGGCTGTACGCAGGGGACAACGAGGGCTTCTTGGGAAGCATGATGAAGTACTTCGACAAGGCCATCCTGCGCCGTAGTGCTGAAGCACTGGTTGACGCCATGCTTGTTCAGCAGAAGTAATTTTCTACCCTGCCCGCTCTTCTGAGCTGGCAGGGTTTTTCTCAAGTTAAACATGGTGAAAAAGGATTGACTCCCTCGACCTGACCGCCAATCGGTGTCGAGGATTGAGGAGCGTTATGCGCCCGGGATAAAGGACTGAGGCTAAACAAGCAAACTAGCACTGTTTAGGTCTTGCTATACCCGATGACCCTGTTGTTTTTCTTAACGGACATTCCTCTCCACAATGACTAATTCCCGAACCCTGCGAATTGCGCTCTCGCTCGCAATTGCACAATTGGCTTACGCGCCACTGCTTTCCCAGGCAGCTCCCTTCTTTCAATACCGCACTTCCGTAGCGACCCTGAAAGCTTCAGACAGCTCGTCGCCTTTGCCTGGTTCGCCGTCCTCGGGCGCCTTGAAGGCAAATACAAGCGCTGATTTTGGTAGCGTTTCAGTCGGGGGCTCCGCTACACGGACGTTCACGTTCACTAATCAAGGGGGCCTGGCGGCAACCGGTGTTAAAGCATCTATCTCTGGCACTGGTCTCTCAATTGTTGCACCAACATCCTGCGGGACCGCAAATGGCCCTGGCTCGACCGTCGCATCTGGTAACAGCTGCTCTATTACCGTTCAGTACTCCCCTACCGCAGCTGGCCCCCTGAGCGGAGCTGAACTGGTCGTAACTTCCAGTGCTGCAAATGGCCCAAATAAGCTTAGCCTTACCGGCTCGGCGGTTGAGGCACCACGGGTTGTCGCTACTGGAGGTCAAATCTTGACCCCTGGTGATGGCTATCGCTATCACGTATTTACCCGTGCCACGAGCGGCTCTGGAACGTTCCAGATAACCGCAAATCCGGCAGCTGTTTCCATGGACGTGCTGATGGTCGGCGGTGGCGGCAAGGGCGGACAAGGTGTTCAAGGCTCCCTTAACCCCGGCGGAGGTGGCGCGGGTGCAGTTGTAACATATTCAGGTGTACTGCCACACTCGCAAGGTCCCTACTCTATTACTGTCGGAAGCGGTAGTCAGGGAACCTGCTCCAACGGAGACACAACTTGGCTCTTCGGCGCGGGCTTGAGCTTTGAAGCGAAAGGCGGAGGTTCTGGCGCAGGTAACGGCTGTGGCACCCCTGGCAATGGTGGCAGTGGTGGTGGCGGTTACGGCTCGGGCAACGGTACGGTTCGTGCAGGCGGGCTTGGCACGGCTGGACAAGGGTTCGCGGGAGGTAGCGGCCAAGGTCACGGCTATGGCGGCGGCGGTGGCGGTGCTGGCGGGCCTGGCCAAGCAGGCAGTCTGGCTGCAACCGCATCCGGAGTCGGTGGCCTCGGAGTGTATTTGCCTAAGTTCAAAGTGACGGCCAGTAACGGCTGGTTTGCTGGCGGCGGTGCAGGTGGGGACTGTACGGCTCGTGCAGGAGGAAGCGGAATCGGTGGTGCATCCTCCGCGGGTGCCGGCAGCCCAGGTGCCGCACACACTGGTAGCGGAGGTGGTGCCGGGTGCGCTGTGGGATACGCAGAGGGCGGCAATGGTGGACATGGTATCGTCATCGTGCGCTACCCTTACTGATTTGCATTTGGTTGGAAGGCTTCCCCCTGAACGACGGGGCCTTCCTGACCTGTGTGTGAAAAACCTATAGGCTCACACACTCAAAGCCCTGTCCTTTAACAAGTAGCAGGGCTTTTCCTTCACTGGACCGGTTCACGCAAGTTGGACGTCATTCCTCGCTGCGGCGAGGAGGTTGTTGGCTCTGTATCCTCCGCCAACAGTGCAAATCATTTCTTTGCAGGTCTGTTACGTCCGCACAAAAAGCCCGATATGCCGGAGGGTAAACCTATGCGCTTACCCCGTCTCACAGCGTTCATTGCCAGGGCCTGCACGCAAGCCGTTCGCACCTCGTTAAGGCATCCGCCTACCTGACTTACTTAGGCATGCGTGTTGCACGAGGTTAGGACCAGAGGCGCTATCCTTGGTTAAGCTGCAGGCATTGCTGCTGTGTGCTCTCTCAACAATTCAGCCCAGGTGGGCCGTTGAGTCAACAGCAGCGGCACGCACGGCCGTAGAAGTTCACTTGGAAACAACTCGCGATATTGTGGGAGCTCTCCTAGTGTTTCGAACAGGAGGTTAAGTGCATCAGCAACGGCGGACGCCACACCTGCGCAACAAACTACGGAGTGGTTACCTACCGTAAGTGCATATCGTTCCTCGACCTCCGCGCGGATTTCACGCCCAGACGGCGATAGCTTGGTAGGGGGCTGCGATAGCTGTAGCATGTCATCACAGAGTTGAGCATAGGCATCTCTCACAGACTTTGTAGAGGTTATCTTTGCAAAGCGGGCCTGAGTCGCAGATTCTGCGGCAGCGCCCTCATTGCTCGCCTCCACCGCTCCCCAAAAACGTCCGAATAGCTGGAGCAGTATCGAAACTTCCCCTGGGCATACCGTTCTCCCCTGCTCTACCGCCCTTTGCATGGTCAGAGCCAATGACCGGAACAGTCCCCCAGGATGGCTCGGTCCAATATTGTTCGGTGCCCCTGACGCCTGCTGATGCTGTGTTGCAGTGCCAGTAAGAGGCTTTCCTGCTGTGGTCAGGGTGCGAATACGGGAAATATCGTTCATTTACTGTTGAGTCTACTCAAGTGGGGATGCGTCACGCCTATAGAAGTTACCACACGCAAAGCAAATCGGCAGAAAAAAGCCCGCAACAGTGCGGGCCTTTGAGCTGATGAGTCGGTCACTTGAGAGTAGAACAACGAGCGAGTTCTGCAAACTCCTCTCTGAATTTTGACGCTCCGCCCATCGAGGGGTGTCGGACGTCCGGTGCTTGGATGCCAAGCTCTCCCAGCAATCCTTGAGAAACGCGCCCCACAGCAACGACCGACGCTTGGTCATACATCGCAATGAATTGCTCCAACAGTGCGCGGCCGGAGGCGACTTCGGAACGAGTTGGTTTACGGTTGGTCAACCAGTCACCTGGCTTGTGCGGATGGAACGCAAACGCGTTCCATAGAACGACTTCTCTGGGGTCCAGGCCGAGGCTTTTGAGCTGTGTCCAAACGACTGTGGCAGTAGGCTCGTTGGCACCGTTTGCCGGCAGCTTGTCGGTGTGGCTGGTTCGCCGCGGAGTGGTGGAGATGACGTCGGTGGCAACGATGCCTTTTCCCGCCAGGCCGCCGAGTAGAATACGCTCGGATGTCATGGCGATACCAGAAAAGTGGCAGCCCTGATAACCAGGTGCTTCTGCGATGAGCAGCCACTTCGCGCGCCCTACCCGTTCAGCAAAATATGCGTGCAAATGCTCAGCACGCCACGCGGGACTTAGCGGAGATGCATCGTGGTCAGTGTCATGCTGTGCCCACGGGTTGAACACGCCGTCGCGCGCAGGAGTGGCCTGCAGCGCTTGTATGAAGTCACTCACCTGCGTCATTGCTCACCTCTGGATGCGCGGCTTCGTCAGCCTGCTCGATTTCGACTTCGAAAATGTAATGGCCACCCCGTCGGGACTGTACCCAAACCAAGTGCCACAGCATCGAATTTTCCTGCATGGCGTGAATGAGTGCCTCGTTGCCTGACCAGCCGGCGGTCGATACATCGTAGCGGTGCACCATCTGGCCTTTTTGCCATTCGTGAGGCTCGTCGGACTCTGACCACCCCCAGCTGCGAAGATGCCATAGGCTGCCAACGTACTGCATCCACCCACGGCGGTCCGACCAATGCCAGGCCTTGATGCGAGCACAAGCGAGCTCCGTCGGGTAGCCGTCTTCGTCGAGTTCCTCGCCGTCTTGTGCCATGAGCGCTTGCCACTCTGCTCGGGCATCGGCATCGAGTTGCCTTGCCTGTTCACGGAAGGCGTCTAATTTCGACATATAGTTTGACTCGAATATGAGAATTTGCTGCGAACAGCAATCGTAAGCTCGCCGCTTACAGAAATGAGTGGTGCGAGGAAGGGGACTCGAACCCCTACACCGTTGCCGGCGTCAGGACCTAAACCTGGTGCGTCTACCAATTTCGCCACCCTCGCATGTCTTGAATGACGTAGAGCAACATTATATCCTAAAAACAGTAGGCCAGCAAGGAAATCAGGCTACATTTTAGGTTGCTGTCATACGAATTAAAGAAAAGAGGCCCGCGAGGGCCTCTTGGAATATCGAAATGCTGGGAAGGTACTTGATTATTTGGCCAATTCTGCGGAAGTCACTGAGGTAGCCTTGATGTTCATCTCGGCGAGCATGCCGAGAGATGCCTCAAAGCTACTGCCCCAGCGAGCTTGCATGTCCGCAGTCGGCTCCTCGAATACGACTTCGGAGGCGCCGACGGATACGAACATCCGCGCGCATTCGATGCACGGGGTCGCAGTTACGACGCCCACGCTACCTTTGAGCTCGGCACGCAGTACGTTGTAGATGGCGTTGCGCACGCTGGTTTCGACCCATACTGCGCGGGCGTCACCGAAGTAGCGCTCGGCCCGGCTGTCGTCAGCGCCGCGAGGCAAGCCGCTATAGCCCTGCGTCAACAGCGTGTAATCCTCGGTGTCCAGGAACAGTGTGGCTGTTGCCTGAGGGTCTTTGGCCAGCGACACGGTCAAGTGCTGGGCATGCGCAACAAATTGCGAGAGCTTGCGCGCATCGCGAGTTTGTTCGCCCAATACTGCGCCGGCGAAAGTGTAGCCCACCTCGACACCGCATTCCTGGAAGAGCTGGAGTGCGATTTCGAGTTCAGGCGAAACTTTCGACGGACGCGGGAAGTACACGCGTTTGGCTCCGACGGAGACGATAGCACGAGCACAGCTGGTCGACGGCTCGGCCGTGGTAATCACCGTGCTGCCTTTGAGGGTCTTGCGGGCCAGGTTAAACGCTGCATTACGTTCGCCGTGCTCGTAGAAGTGGTACTTCATGGGCCGCTCCTGGCGCTCTGGACGGCTTTCGTCCACGCCACGGGGCATGCCGTTGTAGCCTTGGGTCAGTACCGAGTAGTCCTCGGCGTGGAGCAACTGTGCACCCACTTTCGTAGAAGGGTCCTTGCTGAATTCCTGGGCCAGAAATTTTGCCAGTCGCAGGAATTTGATGGCTTTGTCTTTACGCATCGTTTTGTCTTGTAAATCTGGTTGTAAGCGGCCCTCGTCATCGGACGAACGAGCCACTCACGTCAGGGGTCTGGAAAAGAGCTTGCACTCTGTCTGACTAGGTCTAGCGAATCAATTTAGTGCCAGCAAAAAAGCTGTTCTAAAAAGCCGGCTAAAGCGTCTTGGCTAAACCAGGCATGTCTATCATCCTTCCCCCCTCCGAACTGCGCGCGGCTCTCGATGAACGGGCCCTTGACCGCAAACATTTGATGCACCTGCCTTCGCTGGAGTCCTGTGACCCGGCCAAGCAGGTGGGCACGGGCACGTCTCGACGCGCATTCTTGACCGCTGCTGGCGCTGCCTTGGCTGCGTTCTCCCTGCCACGGGGCGTTAAGGCTGCTGACCAGCTCATTTTTTCGCCCGACTCCGCGGTCGCTGACACACCTACGCCAGCTACAACTGCTCCTGCGGCAATCCCGCCAGCATCGACACAACAGCTGCGCCTGGGTGAAATTCCGAGGGACTTCTGGCAACGCCCCCGCTCACTGCGATTGAAACGCCAGGCAACCGGCGAATACCTCGACCTGGTCTATTGGAAGGATGGCAAGCTCATTCCGGAAAACTACATGCGTATCTGCGCGCTGATGCGTGATGTCCGGGCCAACAAGATGACGTACATGGACCCGCTAATGCTCGATGTGCTGCGCGGCGTACTGGGCTATTACGAGGCATGGAAGTGGCCCCACCCCCTTGTCATCACTTCGGGCTACCGTACGCCAGAGACTAACAACAAGCTGTCGAAAGAAGGCGCTGCCAAGAATTCCATGCACCTCTATGGAAAGGCTACCGACCTGTACATGCCGGGCGTTCCTGCAAAGGACATCGGGCTACTTGGAGTGTACATGGCCCAAGGCGGAGTCGGCTTCTATCCTGGCCGCGGCTTCACTCATCTCGACACTGGCCGGCTGCGCACCTGGCGCGGTTGAGCACCTAAAAACTCCTTTTCTATGCCACCTCGCTACACGCAGTACACGAGGACCACATTTAGATGAGGAGTCATTTTGACAACAGAGACAAATCAGGTCGGCGAGTCACTGGCATTTCACCACGTGGCTGACCTGGCCCGCCGGCTCGGCGGGTACATTACCATTTACGACCTTGAGACCACGACGTTTCGAGGCTTCTCCAACTTCGGCATCATGGAAGTATCGTGCTTCACCGTAATGCCGGACGGCCGCGGCATGAAATACGGTTCACTCATCAACCCTGAACGCAACATTAGCCCCGAGGCCAGTGCTGTAACGGGATTGACCGACCGTGACGTCATCAAGGCCGAAACCTGGGGCAAGCGATACGCAGAGTTGTTCGTACGACTGGCGAACGACCACTGGCTGGGAGGCTTTAACAACCAGACGTTTGACAATCATGCCGTCAAGGACATGAACAAACGGTATGGTCATCCCATCGAGGAGTTCAAGAAGACGTTCGACGTTTTGCGCTTGCACAAGGCGCTCTCCGGGACCAAAAGCCGCCGAGGCAACCTGGCCGAAGTGGCTGAGCTCTACGGGGTCAAGCCTCGAGGTGCGCTACACCGGGCCGCAGCCGACGTAGCGCTGACACTCGAAACGCTCAACGCGATAATCGAGCTTTACGGCATAGATGCGGTGGTCGAGCAGATTCAACCAAAGCAAGACGGCGCATTTGACCGACTCACTGCCCAGGCAGTCGCCAAGTACGTGAAGTCGAAAAAGTCGGTGTCGTTGGAGCAGCTGGCAAAGGACTTCGGTAAGGAAACCCAAGCGGCATCGTTCGAGGTGAGCAAAGCTATCGACGAACGGCTGGTGGACCCGAACGTATTTGCAGTGCAGGAGGCGCAGGACTGGCTGAGTGAGGCGCTGCTGGAGGTGGAGTCGGAACTGCTGCTTGCGGGTCGACTACGCCCGCTACACGATGCGCTGCTGGCACAGGGCCCTGACAAGAACCTCTTGGATTACGTGCAACTTCGTGTGGCATTAGTGCGTGCTGGCCTTGCTTGGGCCAGCCTGAAGCCGCAGTAACCGGCCTCAATGATTCCAGCCCGACTCACTGTGATAGGTGAGTCGGGCATTTTTTGTGACGCTTCGATTATGTCGGAGCGCCTTCGTTTTTCCAGCGAGCATAGAGCTCGCTGATGCGGGCAATCTTGGCGTCGGTTTGTCCCAAGAAGGAGCACAGCACCGATTCACCCGGGTGGTAGTACACCCAGCGAACGGTACGAGAGCAAAGTTCGGCGAGCAACCGCACATGCGCGCGCTCGTTCGACACCAGATGCTCAGTTACAGCGCCGTCGCAGGGGCAGCGAAGGCGAAGTAGGACGCTATTTTCGTCCTTGGGTACAAATTCAATGTCAAACATTGGGGCAAACATTTCCAGACGGGCTTTGTCAGGGCCAGTCAACTGCTGGGCAAATGACGCACGCGAGAGTGTGGCGGGCATTCGGTTATTCCTTTCCAGGCAATCTATTCAGAGCACAAATCACGTGGGCGAAGGCTAGGCACACGTGAGCTTACGGATTTATCGCCAGATGCGTGGCCCCAACGATTGCGGCCAACACTACTAACGAACTTAGGGGGTACTTCAAAGCGATATACCAGTCTTGAGATGAGGGAACCGCTCCGACTGCAAGAAAGCCAGCCAAAAGACCCCACATCCCCTGGTATAGCAGGGAATCCGCAGGGTCTGCAGGGGCTGTCACCAAATACCAAGTGACAGGTGCTAGACACCATAGTGGCGCAAGCGCGATAGCGCCCGCGACATGCGGCTTTATCAAAAACTCAACGCTGCCTAACAACCATTTGTTGCCCTCTCGACGAGGCCAAATGCTGGGAAACCCCGGCCTTGACCCTGTCAAGAGAGCGACAACCCAATGGGACAGCTCATGCATCAGCGTGGCGGGCAAGTTGATGAATATGGCCGTGGTCGTACCTCGCGAAAATGTCACGCAGAACCAAGTAAGTACTGCTACGAGCTGCGTGATTGTCATACGGCTAAGGCTA
>Ga0265797_10008631_pt1 | contig 13503 bp, 12 predicted proteins | sample P2T30metagenome_FD_192433 | JGI IMG/M metagenome (GOLD analysis project Ga0265797, IMG submission 192433) | Plant litter microbial communities from East Loma Ridge, Irvine, California - P2 T30 | ecosystem: Environmental > Terrestrial > Plant litter > Unclassified | place: USA: California... | reverse complement strand
GATCCTGGCGAACGAGGCGAATTATCCGGGCTTTGCGCGCGTGATCTGGAAAGACCATGTGCGCGAAGTGAGCGATTTATCGGATGCAGACCGCCTGCTGTTGAATGACGCCGTGTGGCAGCTCGAACTTGCGGTGCGCGAAGTGATGCAGCCCTTGAAAGTGAATGTGGCCAGCCTCGGCAACGTGGTGCCGCATTTGCACTGGCACGTGATTCCGCGTTATGCCGACGATGCGCATTTTCCGGCGCCGGTATGGGCGCAGGCGGTGCGCGAAACCGATGCCGCGGTATTGGAAGCGCGCCGGGCGCTATTGCCGCGATTGGTGGATGCGATCACGCGGCGGTTCGCAAACCGCTAAAATACACATACCTCTAACGTCGTCCCCGCGCAGGCGGGGACCCATACGGAAGATATCGAAGCCATAACGCTGAGTAATCGGCTCCGGTTGCTCAGCATGGATCCCCGCCTTCGCGGGGACGACGTGTCATTCAAGTATTACCAATATCATGCCCATCCCCACCGAACTCACCGTCCACCAGCAATCCAAACTCTTCGACATCGCCTTCGACGATGGCGCCACCTTTTCCATCCCCTTCGAGCTGATGCGCGTCTATTCGCCCTCGGCCGCCGTGCAAGGCCACGGCCCCGGCCAGGAAGTGCTGCAGGTCGGCAAGCGCGACGTCGGCATCAAGGCTGTCGAGCCGGTCGGCAACTACGGCATCAAGCCGCTGTTCACCGACGGCCACGAATCCGGCATCTATACCTGGGATTACCTGTACAAGCTGGGCGCGGAACAGAAAGCGCTGTGGCATGACTACGTCGGCCGCCTGCATGCCGCCGGTTATTTCGGCGATAGTGGCCGCGAGCCGGTGGCCGAGCCGGCCGGCGCCAAGTCGGGCGGCGGTTGCGGCAGCGGCAGCTGCGGTTGCCACTAAACAGCGTCGCCCAGGCCAAACAGCGTCCCCCGGGCCAAAACGAAAAAGAGCGCCGGCGCAATGCGCTCGACGCTCTTTCGATGCCGGTCGAATGGACCGGCTGCCGGGAGAGTATCCCTTGGGAGAATTACTGCGGCTGGATGTTGGCTGCCTGCTTGCCTTTCGGACCAGTGGTCACGTCGAAGGTTACGCGCTGGTTCTCTTGCAGCGATTTGAAGCCTTGAGCGTTGATCGCCGAGAAGTGCGCAAACAGGTCTTCGCCGCCGCCATCAGGGGTGATGAAGCCGAAACCTTTTGCGTCATTGAACCATTTAACAATACCAGTCGCCATTTTTAATTCTCACAAGTGTAGTAGGTTTATAACTTTGCCACTACGCGTGAAGCATCGGCTAGCGATGCAAGTACTGCGCTGACAAAGTTAAATTATTATAAAGACTGTTTTGGGGAAATGGTGCACGATTTGTGCGACTTTTTTTCGAGACTTCATGTAGAAAACAACAGCTGACTTCGGTACCTAAGAGCGTCTGGCAAAAACTTCAGGGCAAGGGATGCGGCCCGGCGACGCGTCGTCGAAGGCAGTACGCTAGTACGGCGAGACGATGCAACGCCGCCATGGAGGTTTTGCCAGGCGCTTTAATTAGCGAGGCTTCGGCTTCCAGGTCCAGACATGGCCAGCGATGGTCACCGGCCGCGGAATCACCTTTTCGCGATACAGCAGGTCGGCCACTTTTTGCTGACTGGCGGCAACTTCCGGCGTGACCGGCATCGTGCCGGCATGGGAACGTCCCAGCCAGGTGGCGATCACTTCCTTCGGCACGCCGACCTGCGGCGCCATCATCTCGATCATTTCCTTCTGGTGCGTGTTGGCCCACTGTCCGGTGGCTGCGAACTGCTCCAGCACCGTCGACAGCGTGGCCGGCGAACGTTCCACCAGCTTGCGCGACGCCAGGTAGAAGCCGTAGGCCGGCAGCAGGCCGGTGCGGTCGGCGATCACGCGCGGGCGGTACACGTGCTGGGCGGCGGCCAGGTAAGGGTCCCAGATCACCCAGGCGTCGATGGCGCCGGCTTCGAAGGCGGCACGTGCCTCGGCCGGCGGCAGGTAAGTCGCCTGCACGTCGCGCAGGCTCAGGCCCGCCTTTTCCAGCGCCGCCACCAGCAGCAGGTGCGAGCCGGAACCGCGCTGGAAGGCCACCTTCCTGCCGCGCAGGTCGGCCACGGTGCGGATGGTCGAATCGCCTTTCACGATGATGGCTTCGCTGGTGATCGGCGGCGGTTCGGCCGCCACATACACCAGGTCGGCGCCGGCGGCCTGGGAAAAGATCGGCGGCGGCGCGCCGGTGCTGCCGAAATCGACGCTGCCGGCATTCAGCGCTTCCAGCATCTGCGGGCCGGCCGGGAATTCGATCCATTTCACGCTCACGCCCGCGGGCGCCAGCGCGCGTTCGAGGGACCCATCCTTCTTGATCATCAGTGCCAGGCCGCCGCCTTTCTGGAAGCCGATGCGCACCACTTCGGCGGCCTGGGCCACGGACACCACGCTCAGCGCCAGCAGCAGGGCGCTTGCATATCGTTTCATTCGGTTCTCCTAATTAGATAAAGGTCAGGCGCTTTCGCGCTCGATCAGCTCGCAGCCGAGCAGGTTCAGGCGCTTGGCATCGGCATCAGGTTCGATCTCGCCCAGCGCTTCCAGGATGCGGCGCGCGGCCAGCTCGCCGATCTCGCGCGCCGGCGGACGGATCGTCGTGAGGCTGGGCAGCAGCAGGCTGGAGAACGGGTAGTCGCCAAAGCCCATCAGCGCGCACTGGCGCGGCACGGCGATGTCCATGCGCTGCGAGGCGAGCAGGGCGCCGGCGGCCAGGTTGTCGTTGGCGAAGATGATGGCATCGGCCTTTTTGCGGCCGCGTGTCAGGACCTCGAGCGCTTCGCGGCCGGCGTCGAAAGGGGCCGGCGCGGTGGGCGCGTAGGTCCAGGCTTCCAGGCCGTGTTCGGCCAGCACCGCGGCGTAGCCGTCGCGCCGGTCGAGCGCGCTGAAGTCGCCGGCCACGCTGTTCTGCACGAAGGCGATGCGGCGGTAGCCTTTATCGAGCAGATAGCGCGCCGCCTGGATGCCGACCTCGCGGTTCGAATAGCCGGCCTGGATGGTCTTGCGGCGCGGCGCATAGTCCCAGGTTTCGACCACCGGGATGCCGCTGTCCGCCAGCAGCGCTTCGGTGCCCTTGCTGTGGAAGCGCCCGGTCACCACCAGCGCCGCCGGCGACCAGCCGAGGAAGGCGCGCACCGCGTTCTCTTCCTGCTCCTTCGAAAAATAGCTGGACGCCAGCAGCACCTGGAAACCGTGCCGGTTCAGGGTGTCGTTGAAGGCCTGGATGGTGGGCGCGAAGATCGGTCCCGAGATGTTCGGCACCACCATGCCGACGATGCGCCCGCGCGCCGAGGCCAGGCCGCCCGCCACCAGGTTCGGTACGTAATTCAAGTCCTTGACGGCTTGCGCGATGCGTTCACCCAGTTCGCTCGACACCTGCGGGCTGTGCTTCAGGTAGCGCGACACGGTGATCGAGCCGACGCCCGCCAGGCGCGCCACGTCGTGGATGGTGGCGCGTCCGGAGCCGCGCCGTTTGCGTCCCGCGGGAACGCTGTCGTCTGCTGTGTCGGTCATATTCTCAAAGCGGATATCGATGCGTTTTTTAATTCTTTGACTTCAATTTTGGCTTCACTGACACTCCGATGGTATCGGTACCACGGCAAAACACCAAGCTGGTTTTCCGCGTCGCCAAAACGATTTTCCGCATATAAAACGAGGGATGGAATGAAGCAGAAAAAGAACACCTGGATCCAGGCCGCCGCGGGCACCGGCCTGCTGCTTGGCGCTGCGCTGGCGCATGCCGCAAGTGATGCCAGCACCGCTGTTGCAGCGAGCACCGCAGCGAACGCCGCAGCCGCCACTGCAGGCGATACTGCATCCGATACTGCAGCTGCAGCCGCACCAGCCGCACCAGCCGCCGGAGCCGCCACGGAAACCATCGCCGCCACCATTCCCACAGTGACGGTCACCGCCACCCGGCGCGCCGCTTCACTCCAGTCGGTACCGGTGGCCGTGTCGGTAGTCGACGGCGAGCAGCTGGAACGCAGCAACCGCACCGCCATCGACACCGTGGTGCAGGAAGTCCCCAGCGCCACCTTCCGCCAGCAGGGCGGCAACAAGGACTCGACCATCTTCGTGCGCGGTATCGGTACCATCTCGACCTCGCCCGGCGTCGAACCGACCGTGTCCACCGTGGTCGACGGCGTCGTCTACGCGCGTCCCGGCCAGGCCACCATCGACCTGCTCGACGTCGACCGCATCGAAGTGCTGCGCGGCCCGCAGGGTACCCTGTTCGGCAAGAACGCTTCGTCCGGCGTATTGAACATCATCAGCCGCGCCCCGACCGAGCAGGCCCACGGCTTCGTCGATCTGTCGCTGTACCAGCAGGATGAACAGCGCGTGCGCGCCGGCATCAGTGGCAGCCTGAAGCCGGGCATGGCCAAGGCGTCGCTGGTCGCTACCTGGGCCGATTACGACGGCAACGTCGACAACGTCCACGCCGGCGGCGGCGAAGTGAATGGTTACGGCCGCAAGGGCGTGCGCGGGCGCGTCGACCTGACGCCGAACGCCGACACCGATATCTCGCTGATCGCCGACTGGCTGAAATCCGACGCCTCGCCCGCGCTGACCGCCTACCAGCAAAGCAGCGCCGACTTCGCGCGCGCCATCCTGCCGGTGGTGACCAGTCCGGAAAACCGCGCCATCAACGCCGACATCCCGCCATCGATCCGCGACACCAACAAGGGCGTGTCGGCCCAGGTCAACTGGCGCAACAATGGCTACACCTTCACCTCGATCAGCGCGCTGCGCGACTGGGACAACACCCAGTACACGACCACTTCGGCGATCGGCAACAGCGCCGAAGGGGCGCGCATCACCAGCGCCTATCCGGGTACGCGCGACATCGGCACGCTGGCATTCCGCCAGGTGTCGCAAGAGCTGCGCGTGGCCTCGCCGCGCGGCCAGCGCTTCGACTACGTGGGCGGCCTGTACTACCTGCACGGCAAGGACGAAGAGGTTTATCAACGCATCGTCACCACCGCAGCCGCTTCTAATAACAGAGCCGACAGCGGCCGCGCCGACTACGGCGTCACCAACGACAGCTACGCCGCCTTCGGCGAGGGCACGCTCAACCTGGCCAGCGACTGGCGCGCCATCCTCGGCGCCCGCTGGACCCGCGACGAGCTGTCCTACGACCATGCGCGCACCTCGACCCAGACCGTGGCCTTTTCCGGCGTGCAGCCGGCCACCGCCAGCCAGGGCGATACCACGCGCAACGGCTGGTCCGGCCGCGCCGGTCTGCAATACGACCTGGCGCCAACGGCCAATCTGTACGCGACCTGGTCGCGCGGCTACAAGGGCCCGGCCTACAACGTGTTCTTCAACATGCTGGCGCGCGACACCAATGCGCTCGAACCCGAAACCTCGAATTCCTACGAGGCCGGCCTCAAGACCTCGGCCTTCGGGCGCCGCCTGACCGTCAACCTGGCCGCCTTCCGCACCGACTACGACAATTACCAGGCCAATTTCTACGATACCGTGGCCGGTGCCGTCGTCACGCGCCTGATCAATGCCGGTAAAGTGTCCACGCGCGGTGTCGAGATCGATGCCGCCGCGCGGCCGACCCCGCAGCTGACCCTGAACGCGGCGCTGGCCTATATCGACGCCCGCATCGACGATTTCAATTGCCCGCCGGTGGCCGCCGCATCGTGCACGTTGAACGGCAGGACGCTGCCGTTCTCGCCGCGCTTCAAGGGCTTTGTGCGCGCCAACTACGCCGTGCCGCTGCCGAACGGGCTGCAGGTCGACTTCAATGCCGACTACAGCTATCAGACCAAGACCCAGTTCGATCTGTTCCAGTCGCCGCTGGCGATCCAGGGCGCCTATGGCATCGTCAACGCCGCTGTGGAACTGTCCTCGAGCGAGGGCGGCTGGCGCGTGGCCCTGGTCGGCAAGAACCTGGCCGATCGCGCGTACGCCACCAACCTGATCGTCAACACCGGCTACGTCAACCGCACCGTGCCGCGCGACGACCGCCGCTATTTCGGCATCACCGCGCGCAAGGAATTCTGATATGGCCGATCTGCCCCGGCAACTGCACCTGAGCGCCTTCCTCGGCCCCCACGGCCACCACGTGGCGGCCTGGCGCCATCCATCGACCGACCTGCACACGCCGCTGTTCGAGCTGTACCGGCGCCAGGCGCGCATCGCCGAAGATGCCTGCCTGGACGCGATCTTCTTTGCCGATAACGTGGCGCTGACCGGCGCGCCCACGCTCGAACCCCTGACCCTGCTGGCGGCGCTGGCCGCCGGCACCACGCATCTGGGCCTGGTGGCGACCGCCACCACCACCTACAACGAGCCCTATCATTTGGCGCGCAAGTTCGCCTCGCTCGACAGCATTTCGAACGGACGCGCCGGCTGGAACCTGGTCACCTCGGACAACGCCGCGGAGGCCGGCAATTTCGGCCGCGAGGAACACGTGGCCCACGCCGAGCGCTATGCGCGGGCGCGCGAGTTCTATGATGTGGTGGACGGCCTGTGGCGCACCTGGGAGCGCGATGCGCTGGTGGCCGACAAGGCGGCCGGCGTGCTGTACGACCCGGTGCGCGTGCACAAGCTGGACCATCGCGGCGCGCACTTCGCCGTGGCCGGACCGCTGAACGTGACGCCCAGCCCGCAGGGAAGGCCGGTGGTGGTGCAGGCCGGCAGCTCGGACACCGGCCGTGCGCTGGCCGCCGCCACCGCCGACGTCGTCTTCACCGCCCAGCCGACACTGGAATCGGCGCAAGCCTTTTACCGCGACATGCAGGCGCGCCGCGCACGCGAGGGCAGGGGACCGCTGCGCATCATGCCGGGCATCTACGCCGTGGTCGGCGAATCCGCCAGCCACGCCCAGGAAAAGTACCAGGAACTGCAGGCGCTGATCGAACCCAAGGCCGGCCTGGCCCTGCTGGGCCGCATGATCGGCAATTTCGATTTGTCCGACTACCCGCTCGACGGCCCGCTGCCCGAACTGCCGCTCACCGAGAACGGCCAGCGCAGCCGCCAGCAATTGCTGACCACCATCGCCGAAGGCGAGAACCTGAGTATCCGCCAGCTGTATGAGCGTATCGCCGGCGGCCGCGGCCACCTGACCGTAGTCGGCACCGGTGCCCAGGTGGCGGACCAGATGCAAGCCTGGTTCGAGGCCGGCGCCTGCGATGGGTTCAACCTGATGGCGCCGCTGCTGCCGGCCGGACTGGAAGATTTTGCGCGCCACGTGGTGCCGGTGCTGCAGCGGCGCGGGATTTTCCGCAGCGCGTATACCAGCTCGACCTTGCGCGGCCACCTCGGGCTGCCGTAAGCCAGGGCGCGCGCTCGCTCATGCATGCCGCTTGTATAATGTAGCAAAATCAACCGGCACAGCACTATGACCAACACCACCCATTTCGGCTACAAGACCGTTTCCGAGGACGACAAGGTCCACGAAGTCGCCAAGGTATTCCACTCGGTCGCGTCCAAGTACGACGTGATGAACGACTTGATGTCGGGCGGCCTGCACCGGATCTGGAAGGCATTCACCATCGCCCAGGCCGGCATCCGTCCGGGTTTCAAGGTGCTCGACATTGCCGGCGGCACCGGTGACTTGTCCAAGGCCTTCGCCAAGCAGGCGGGCCCGAGCGGCGAAGTCTGGCTGACCGACATCAACGAATCGATGCTGCGCGTCGGCCGCGACCGTCTCTTGAATAAAGGACTACTGACCCCCACTTTATTGTGTGACGCGGAAAAATTGCCGTTTCCAGACAATTATTTTGACCGGGTCAGCGTGGCCTTCGGCCTGCGCAACATGACGCACAAGGACCAGGCATTGGCGGAAATGCGCCGCGTGCTCAAGCCCGGCGGCAAGTTGCTGGTGCTGGAGTTCTCGAAAGTGGCTGCGCCGCTGCAGAAACCGTACGATGTGTATTCGTTCTCGGTGCTGCCGTGGCTGGGCCAGCGCATCGCCGGCGATGCCGAAAGCTACCGCTACCTGGCCGAATCGATTCGCATGCATCCCGACCAGGACACGCTGAAATCGATGATGGAAACGGCGGGACTGGACCGCGTCCAGTATTTCAATCTGACGGCAGGTGTGGCCGCATTACACACCGGTATCAAATTCTGAGGGTATGACCATGAAAAAATTCCTGGCCAGCATGTTAATCGCGGTGACCGCCTTGTCGTCGGTGGCCGAGGCGTTCGCGCGCCCGGTCGGCGGCGGCCGTTCGTTCGGCCGCCAGTCGCAGGCGGTGCGCCAGATGCGCGCCCCGGCGCCGGCACCGGCACCGTCCTATCAACAGCCGCAGCGCCAGGCCGTGCCGCCGGCCGCCGCCGCGCCGCGTCCGCAAGTGCCGCCGCAGCGTCCGAGCATGTGGAAGGGCATCCTGGGTGGCGCCTTGCTGGGCCTCGGCCTGGGCGCGCTGTTCTCGCATTTGGGCATCGGCGGCGCCATGGCGAGCATGCTGTCGACCATCCTGACGCTGGTACTGCTGGCCGTGGTCGTGATGTTCATCGTGCGCATGTTCCGCCGCAAGTCGGCGCCGAGCGCACCGGCATTCTCGGGCTATAACCAGAGCCCGCTGCCGGCCGGCGCCACGCCGGATATCGGTTCGGGTTTGAACGGCGGCTACCAGCGCGACAGCTACCAGAATGACAGCCAACCCGGCTACCCGCTCGGCGGCGCCAGCGGCGGTGTCGCATTGGACAAAGGCAACCCGCACCAGCAATGGGGCGTGCCGCCCGGCTTCGACAACGACGCCTTCCTGCGCCATGCCAAAGCCTCCTTCATCCGCATGCAGGCAGCCTGGGACCGCGGCGACGTCAACGACCTGCGCGAATTCACCTCACCCGAGGTGTACGGCGAACTGTCGATGCAGATCCAGGAACGCGGCGGCAGCCCCGACTTCACCGACGTGGTCTCGATCGACGCCCAGCTGCTCGGCATCGAAACCACCGAGCGCGATTACCTGGCGAGCGTGCAGTTCAACGGCATGATCCGGAATGCGCAGAACGCGCCGGCCGAGCCTTTCGTCGAGGTGTGGAACCTGTCCAAGCCGCTGAACGGCAACGGCGGCTGGGTGTTGGCGGGTATCCAGCAAATCACCTGATTATTTTTACGGAACCCGGTGCACGCGGTGCGTGCTGCCGGGTTTGTGCCCTGGTGAACTGGTAAGATCGAAACCGCCCGCATTCGGGCGGTTTTTCTTTTGTAGACATGAATCCATGACTTCCAATCTGCTGTCGCCGCAAGGCGGCCTGAGCGCGCCCGCGGTCGCGACGATCAACCACCTGCTGGCCCAGGAAGCCTGGGCGCGCGACACCCTGATGCGCCATGCCGGCAAGACCGCCTGCATCGATACTGGCCATGTGCGCCTGTGCATGCGCGTGGCGCGCGACGGCATGCTGGAAACGGCCCGTGCCGATGACACGCCCAGCGTGACCATCCACGTCAAGCTGAGCGATCTGCCGCTGATTCTGCAGAACAGGGAGCGCGCCTTTTCCTATGTGCGCATCGATGGCGACGCCGAGTTTGCCAACACGATCTCGCAGCTGTCGCAGGGCTTGCGCTGGGACGCCGAGCATGACCTGGCGCGCCTCATCGGTCCGATCGGCGCGGTGCGCCTGGTCGGCGGTGCGCGTGGTGCGGTCGGCTCGGCCACCTCGGCCGGGCGCCGCCTGGCCGAAAACGTCGCCGAATTCCTGCTGGAAGAAAAGCGCGTGCTGATGCGGCCGAACCACGTCGATGGCTTCGCCGACGAAGTCAGCCGCCTGCGCGACGATGTCGAGCGCAGCGCCAAGCGTATTGCCAAATTGGAACAACAACTGGAACTGAAGCTGGCACAGCGCACCGCCGCTTCGGTCCCCGCTGCACTTCCCGCGCCTGCATCCGTGCCCGCATCTATTCCGCTTCTCCCCGATACGACTTCGAATTCCTGATGATCCTGAAATTCCTGCGCCTGCTGAAAATCTTCACCGTTGCCACCCGTTACGGCCTGGATGAGATCGCCATGTCCGGGTTGCGCGTGCCGCGCACCACACGCCTGATCAATACCGTATTTTTCTGGCGCCGCATCACGTCGCCGCGTGCGATCCGCCTGCGCCTGGCGCTGGAAGAACTGGGGCCGATCTTCGTGAAATTCGGCCAGGTGCTGTCGACCCGGCCCGACCTGATGCCGCCGGATATCGTGGCCGAGCTGTCGCTGCTGCAGGACCGCGTGCCGCCGTTCCCGTCCGAACAGGCCGTGGCCCAGATCACGCGCTCGCTGGGCGCGCATCCGGACGAACTGTTCGCCACTTTCGAGCACACGCCGGTGGCCTCGGCCTCGATCGCGCAGGTGCACTTCGCCACGCTGAAGGACGGCAAGCAGGTGGCGATCAAGGTGCTGCGTCCGGGCATGAAGAGCACGATCGACGAAGATCTTGCCTTGATGCAGATGGCGGCCAGCCTGATCGAACGCGTGTGGCCGGACAGCCGGCGCCTGAAGCCGCGCGAAGTCGTCGCCGAGTTCGACAAATACCTGCACGACGAGCTCGATCTGATGCGCGAGGCGGCCAATGCCAGCCAGCTGCGCCGCAATTTCGCGAATTCGACCCTGCTGATGGTCCCGGAAATGTATTGGGATTACTGCACCAGCAACGTGATCGTGATGGAGCGCATGAACGGCATCCCGATCTCGCAGATCGACCGCCTGGCCGCGGCCGGTGTCGATCTGAAAAAGCTGTCGAGCGACGGTGTCGAAATCTTCTTTACCCAGGTCTTCCGCGACGGCTTCTTCCACGCGGACATGCACCCCGGTAATATCCTGGTGTCGATCGACGAGGCCACCTTCGGGCGCTACATCGCCCTCGATTTCGGCATCGTCGGCACCCTGAACGACTTCGACAAGGATTACCTTTCGCAGAACTTCCTGGCCTTCTTCCGGCGCGACTACAAGCGCGTGGCCGAAGCCCACATCGAATCCGGTTGGGCGCCGCGCGATACCCGCGTCGACGAACTGGAAGCGGCGGTGCGCGCCACCTGCGAGCCGATCTTCGACCGTCCTCTCAAAGACATTTCCTTCGGCCAGGTGCTGCTGCGCCTGTTCCAGACCTCGCGCCGCTTCAACGTCGAGGTCCAGCCGCAGCTGGTGCTGCTGCAAAAGACCATGCTCAACATCGAAGGGCTGGGTCGCCAGCTCGATCCCGACCTCGATTTGTGGAAGACCGCGAAACCGTATCTGGAGCGCTGGATGGCCGAGCAGATCGGCTGGCGCGGCCTGTTCGAACGCCTGAAGGTCGAGGCGCCGCATTACGCCAAGCTGATCCCCCAGTTGCCGCGCCTGGCGCACCAGGTGCTGGACCGCAAGGCGCACCCGATTGCCGACATCAGTTATCTGCTGGCCGAGGTGGCCAGGGAGCAGAAGCGCATCAACCGTTTGCTGACCGTGCTGATGTGGGTCGTCGGCGCGGCGACGGTGGCCGCGGTGGGCCTGTATGCGGCGGGGTGGCGCGTCGTGTAATGCCGGCGCCGGAAAAAAGAAAGGCCCGCAAAAAGCGGGCCCCGATTTAAGTATTCTTATACGGCTTGGCGGCAACCGGCAGGACCGGCACGCAAACTTCTGTTTCTTGTTCGCTGTGCGGCAGGTGAACCGTTCGCACAGCTGAGGAATGTTATTTAATCAGGTTAGTTGATGATCGGCAAACGGAACCTGTGGTCGGCTGTGAGGAAAAACAACACTGTTGCCAAAACGCAGCACTTGTCCGAAGCACATGCTGCGTAGGCAAAAGGCAGCGGCCCGTGCAAAAGCTTTATAATTCAGGGTTTTGATGATTTTTGCGGAGTATTCAGATGCCGATTTACGCCTACCGCTGCGATGAATGCGGTTTTGCCAAGGATGTGCTCCAAAAGATTTCCGATCCGGTCTTGACCGTGTGCCCCTCGTGCGGCAAGTCCGCGTTCAAGAAGCAGGTCACCGCTGCCGGTTTCCAGCTGAAGGGGACCGGCTGGTACGTGACCGACTTCCGTGGCGGCAGCGCACCGGCGACCGGTACCGTGCCGGCAGCCGACGGCGGCGCCAATGGCGCAGCTGCCGCCAAGGAAACGCCTGCCGCGGCGCCGGCTGCAGCACCTGCCGCTGCCCCTGCTGCACCGTCGAAAGACAGCAGCGGCACCTGATGCCGCGCCCGATCGACTTACCCTGCGGACGACATCGCCATGCGTAAATATTTCATCACCGGCCTGCTGGTCCTGGTCCCGCTGGCGATCACCCTGTGGGTCCTGAACCTGGTGATCGGCACGCTGGACCAGTCGCTGCTGCTGGTGCCGAAGCAGTGGAAACCGGACAACCCGGTCCCGGGCCTGGGCGCAATCATCACGCTGGTGGTCGTGTTCCTGACCGGCCTGCTGACCAATAACCTGGTCGGCAAGTACGTGGTGCGCCTGTGGGAACGCCTGCTGCACCGCATCCCGGTGGTCAATTCGATCTACGGCAGCGTCAAGCAGGTGTCGGACACGCTGTTCTCGTCCTCGGGCAATGCCTTCCGCAAGGCGGTGCTGATCCCGTATCCGCACGAGAACTCGTACACGATCGGCTTTCTCACCGGCGTGCCGGGCGGCGACGTCAAGAATTACCTGGTGGGCGAGTACGTCAGCGTCTACGTGCCGACCACCCCGAACCCGACCTCCGGCTTTTTCCTGATGCTGGAACGTAGCCGGGTTGTCGAACTGGACATGAGCGTCGACGCGGCGCTGAAGTACATCGTGTCGATGGGCGTCGTGGCGCCGCCGGAGCTGGCTGCTGCTGCTGCCGTCCCGGCGACCGCGGCGGCCCTGGAAATAAAAAACTAGAAGAATCAAACCGAATCAAACGCCTGCACAGCGGGCGACCGAATAACCAACCTGGATCGAAAAACTATGTCCTCCATGCGTACTCACTACTGCGGCCTCGTCACCGAGGAACTGCTGGGCCAAACCGTCAGCCTGTGCGGCTGGGTGCACCGCCGCCGCGACCACGGCGGTGTGATCTTCATCGACCTGCGCGACCGTGAGGGCCTGGTGCAGGTCGTCTGCCACCCGGACAACGCCGACGTCTTCAAGGGCGCCGAGCACGTGCGCAACGAGTACTGCCTGCGCATCACCGGCACCGTGGTGAATCGCCTGGAAGGTACCGCCAACGCCAACCTGAAGTCGGGCAAGATCGAGATCAACACCACGCAACTGGAAGTGCTGAACGCGTCGGTGCCGGTGCCGTTCCAGCTGGACGACGACAACCTGTCGGAAACCACCCGCCTGACGCACCGCGTTTTGGATCTTCGCCGCGACCAGATGCAGCACAACCTGCGCCTGCGCTACAAAGTGGCGATGGAAGTGCGCAAGTACCTGGACAACCTGGGCTTCATCGACATCGAAACCCCGATGCTGGGCAAGTCGACGCCGGAAGGCGCACGCGACTACCTGGTGCCGTCGCGCGTCAACCCGGGCACCTT
>Ga0265797_10008630_pt1 | contig 13503 bp, 8 predicted proteins | sample P2T30metagenome_FD_192433 | JGI IMG/M metagenome (GOLD analysis project Ga0265797, IMG submission 192433) | Plant litter microbial communities from East Loma Ridge, Irvine, California - P2 T30 | ecosystem: Environmental > Terrestrial > Plant litter > Unclassified | place: USA: California... | reverse complement strand
TGCCGGCGCTGGCACGGCTGCTCGCAAAGGAAAACCTCATGCATGGCTTCCGAGTGGCATCGGGCCCCACATTGATGGCCGCAGTCGAGGCGATCGGCGCACGCTTCCCTACAGCCACCTTCAGGACTCAGCTTATGAAAGTCGTTGGGTTGCTGCACTTGAGCGTCGGTATCAGGGTGTCGAGGGCAACGCAAAGCCAGGGTTTTGCCAACTGATTCGGTCGCACGTAGCATTCCGATGACTTTCTGCCACATGTCGACGCTAGAGTAGGTGTCTGCATTACCGATGAGATACATGCCATGTTGAGCGCGACTCAGCAAGACGTTGATTCGATTTGTCGTCTTGAGAAAGCCGACATTCTGTCTATCGTTGCTTCGCACAAGAGAGACGATGATGATCTTGGCTTCTTCTCCTTGGAAGTTGTCGACCGTTGCAACTCTCAGTAATTCCGACAATTGCTTCTTCTCTAGCGGCTTGCCTTGGTAACTCTCGTGGGCGGGTACTGAGGTCTTCGATGTATCGTCGTCTTCTATCGCAAAACCATCCCTCTCAAGCGCTTCTCGATCGCGATCACTGAGGCAAATCTCAAAATCGCTAGACATAGCAGCGCGGAGCCTCTGCAGCTGGCCAGTGTATGGGGTCAGGACTGCGATATCATCAGGCTTGTAGACGCCCTGTCGAACGATATGGCGGACCAAGGCATGCACCATCTTGATTTCCCATAAGTTGGACTTGGACTTCGTGTTGTGCGTATCTGCGTCCTTCTCGTTTTCGAAGTTGGTGTGGTCAAGCCAGAAGACGTTGCGGCGCATACCAACAACGTCAGGCAGCTCGATGGTAGATGGGTGATCATGTAGCTTATCGTAGATGGTTTCGCGAATCAGTGAAGAGATCTGCGGGCGCATTCGACGTTGTACATTCAGTTGAGCAACGGGCATCAGAGGCCGCCCGGGTTCGCCGATCGAGAGTCGCTCGAACTGACTCCGATCCAGTGCATGGAGCTTTCCTCGCTCGCTCTCGAGCGACAAGTCACGGAAATTGCTGACTGAGGGACGAAGCTGTTCATGATCACCAATCTGGATTAGATGCTCAACATCAGGAAGCATTGCCGAGATCATGTGGCTCTCCATGACCTCTCCAGCCTCCTCACAGATAATGACTTTACACCTCACCTGCTGGAGGACCGAGATACGCTTTGCCAAGCCTGACGTGGTGACACCAATCACATCCGCTCCCTCCAGTAGTCGCCGGTTCAGCTCCTCATGGATGTTGTTCAGTTGGCGTTGGGTCTTGGCGGCGCCGTTAATAATCTCGTAAAGCTCACTGACCTTGTTCCCCTGGGCTTCAGCCACCCAGGAGGCAACGATAGCGCTTCTCTCAACCATTTTCAAAGAGAACACGTCTGTAGTCGCCTGGCGAATGATTTGCCGTAACGCATCTGGAGATGGGGATGGACCATACTGGTATACCTCGGTACCTGCGATCCAAATATCGAATGGATGACGGCCAGCCGTTCTGAAGCCTTCATTATCGACAGACCGGAACTGGTTATAGATCTTCGGGTACTCCTCTTGGATATGGCCTTTGAGCTTATGCCAATCCGGACGCTTTGATAAGCCATGGAGATTACCAAAGACCATCGTGGCCTCCTGCTCATTCTGATCCAGATCCTTATAGTTCATCGCCGCCATGTACTTTTCAGACTTGGTCTTCGACTCCGACTCGCCGATGGTGCGTAGATTATGGTTGAGAAGCTTCTTGGACTTGCTCATGCCGCCGACCCGAATGAGCTTGTGGACGCCGATGTCGATCAGGTGTTCGAGAAACTGATCCAAGGCGTGGTTGGTGTAGCAAACGATGAGTATAGGTCCGAGGTTGCGTTTTTTCTTAATTTCTAGCAGTATCCGCATGATCTGGAGACCCAAAAAGCTCTTTCCTGTGCCTGGTGGCCCTTGAATGAAGGCAAACTCTCGGGTTAGCGCAGCTATTAGCGCGCGACACTGTCCACGATCAAGTTGCGTCTTGGCTTCCAGCTTATCAAGTAACGTCTGGTCGTCACACGACGATGTCGGTTCGATAGAGAACGAGTCCTCCTTTTTCCCATCTTCTAGGAGAGCGGCGACAGGGAACTTGAAGCCAGGCGCACGCGCGTACAGAGGCGGAGGAATCTCGTGCGTCCTACCAGCTGGTGGACGGCCACTGTGTTTGTCCGGAACGATCCACTGCCGAAACGGTAGACAATTTAGTCGCTGCATTGCCTGCAAACTCTCCAATGTGGGTGAGAACGTCGCCGGTATGACATTCGGAAACTCTAGTAGAATGCCGCGAGTTGCTCTGATGCTGGCCTGCATGAGCATCTTGACTGTTGTTCGATCTTGAGTGACCAGGCTTGCATTGATATAGGCCATCTGATTGTGGTGTGTCAAGCTATACTCCTCTGTCGGATCGGTGGTCTTGTTGGATACAGTGAGGAAGACATGTTGCACGACAGTGTCTTGGATCCATATGAAGGACAAAAGCGACCCGCCATCGAATCGTCTTGAATCTTCCCACCACTTCACCTTCTGACTAGCATTCTTCTTGCGGACTATCGCAGGTTGTAGGAATTCCATCTGGGGTTGCAAGCCCATTCGCTTATCGAACGTGACGTAGCTAACACGAGCGCCGGTGTACTGGTTGGCGCGCATATCCCCTAGATTGAGATTGGGGTGGAGCAACGTGTTGGCGTCTTGCGATACAGCATGCATGATTCCAGCCAATGACCCCTTCAGCTCACCGAAAATATCGTGGCGCAGTAGACGGAAGTAGGTATCGATGTGGCGTTGCACGCGATCCTCAAGGAAGTGTGGCTGGTCAGGGTCGGTATAAGGCAGGAACTCCTTGTAATCGCTCATGATCTCGTCCCGTGTAGGGAAGACTACCATGTCGCCAATATCTTTTTTGTCGTTGTCAAAACGATCCGAGGGGACTACAAGGTCTCTCGGGTAGAACGACGCGTTACCACCACCACCGTCGTCTTCAACCTCGTTTTCACCCGCAGTATCGACAAGGAGTCCGTCAGCTCTAGCTACCAGGGCTCGAATATCATTGAGACGATTGGTTGTTCGCGTTGAGCTCGAGGTGTCTGGCGATGCCAAATCCTTGTAGAAGTCGCTCACAGCCTGGATAGAGTCCACCACTGGCGTGATCTCGTCGTTGAACCGCGCCCTACGCTCACGTCTCAGTAGCTCGTATAGAGCCGTCGACATTGCGAAAATTGTTGTTTCGTGGTCCTTGGTAGATGTCGAAGAAGCTGTTCGAGCTGCTAGTAGAGCCCTACAAATCCGCTGGAGATATGAGACTGCAGTCCGCCCACCGACACCACTAAAGAGGTTGTAGATGGAACCGACGTGCGTATCGACCGCGAGACATCGAAGGAGCGAGGGATGCGTCAGCGTCAAAAGAAAATGGCGGGCGTTACTGAGGAACGTGTCGTAGTCTGCGCCGATGACCCTCGAGTTCAGAATGGCGAGGATATGACGGTGCCCACTCTCATCGTCCGAATCGTCGTTGAGATCTTGCGGGAGTTGTTGGCGCCAGTCTCGGTCTCCAGCTTCAAGTATACCGAAGGCGCCTTCCCAGAGACGTCGCATGGTCGTTGGACTGGTTTCTGCCTCACCAAGGCGGCGCTTCCATGAACCATAAGACCTGCGTGCCTCTCTCTGTTCGTCCGTCTCTTGGACTCTGGCAGGTTTCGATGAGTGCTGTGAGTTTCCGTCGCGCCTGCCTTGGGTAGGACCACCACCACCACGACCGCGACCACGATCTCCGCTTCTGCCACCTCTTCCACCACGTCCGCCGCGAGTGTTGCGTCCGCCGCCGCGTTCCCACATAATAAGTGATTTCAGGCGTAAGTTTGAATGAGATTTGCGAAAGTATGTGTCGCTGTCAAGATTGTATTGATGGCGTCCTCGTAAGGAAGGAGCGACTCGCTGTACCGTCTGTGGGGGTGCTAGCCAAAACTTCGGCGCGTCGATGAGGGGTGAAGGTGGGATATTGGCGTTCTTGCAAAAGCAGTGCGACAGCGGGAACCAGTTAAAGACAAACAGATACGCGTGCATACTGCATCTGCATGCGGATGCGCGCATCGGCCAATCCAGTGTTTTAATGGTTCAGCCTCGCAGCATGTCCAGGCAGACACTGCAAACTGACGCAACGATAGCCATGAAAGGAAGGAGCAAGCAAGTGGCTCCAGTGAGCATTGGAGAATGAACGCAAGGATGAACCGCAAAGAAACCAATCAAAGAGGACGGGAAAGAAACACAATATTGAATAAATCCATAACTCCGCCATGATAGTCCCGATACACCTACAGCAACGCCAATTATGCAACACCTCCCCACACTATCTCTTCTCGTAATCACATTACTTCGCCCCAACATCCGGAAACAGAACCTGAACCATCTCGTCCAGCAGCGTAAAAGCAATGTGCGTACTGCATCCCTGTTAGCCTAATCCACTCAGGAACGTCTCTGTAAACTTACTTCAGCCGTGTATTATTAATAGTCCCCTCAATCTTCTTCGCCGCCAACTGCGCATTCTGTCTCCCCACCACACTACTCGCTAACTCGGGCACAAGCGTACTAAGGACCTCGCTTGCTGCCTTCCTACTGTTCTCTTTGTCTTTGCTGGTTCGTTCAATGCCGACTTTCATCCTGCCGTTCGGCCACATGCTGTCCTTCAGCGTGTCGATGTACTTGACGATGTTGTTCTCAGACAGTAGGTTATCGAAGGATTCGCGGACTTTGCGCTCAATGGTCCCGCCGAGGAGTTGGTGCAAGACTACGACGACGGCGCGGCCTCGGAGCCAGTTGTTCTCGCGATTCAATTCGAATGTTTCGAGGAAGATGTCGCAGATTGGTTTTACAAAGGGTTCGAGCTCTTTGTTTTCGAAGGCGAGGAGTTCGGCTTCTGCCTCTGCGTCGTTGTTCGGTTCGCCCGCAACCAGGACGCCGGAGGAAGACAGGTTGCCCGGTTGGGCGGTCGCGCCGTTTGTGTTGGCAAGCTGGGTGGTTGCGGCTGATATGAGGTTCTGGCCTGCGACGGAGAGTTGATCGAGCACGGGTATGTTGCCCAGGAACTCTTCCATGCCATCGGCAACTGAGTTGTAGATGCGAGTTACGAAGTCGTTGGAGTTTGGATCTTGGTTGCGCAAGGCGTCGGCGGGGCTGATCGCAGCTTGTGAGAGGAAGGCGCGTAGTTCGCGGCTGCGGCACACAGCTGGGATGAGTAGAAGTTCCCTTAGATACTTCTCAAGGCCAAGCCGTCTCTTGTGCAGGAAGTCTTTCTGGAGCTTCAGCATCATCTGCCGGCGCGGGAACTCCAGATTTCGGACTTGCGGAAACTTGGCGCGAAGTCTTTTGTTCAATTCGTGGAACTCGCTGTATCGTCGTGAGACTACCCAAGTAGCGGCAGGCATCTGGTCACCAGCACGTCGTCGTACTTCGATGACGTACATAGCATACTCCTTACCATCTTCCTCTGTGCCGACCATAATCGATTGAATGAACACGGTCGCGCGTCCATACAAGCTGTTGTCGCTCTCTTGAACGATGTACTGCTGACGCTGTAACTCTTTTCTTTGTATCTCTCGCTGAAGGCTAGCTTTCGATTTTCGCAAGATCCTCAGTTCTGCAGCGTTGTTTGTCAACTCAGCTTTCGATGTAAGCGAGTCGACGATAGACTCTTGGGATACCAGGCGCTCAATATCAGCAGTAAGCGCATCGATAGCCTCGGCGAGACCCAGGTCTCCAGGCGCCGCCTCGTGGATCTCTTCCTCCTCTGCTTTGCTCCTCGGGACTGGGTCATCGATCTCGTCCTCCATGAACCTTTCTTCATCACCAAACAGGTCATCATCAAAGACACCGCGCGTTCTAGGCTCTCCAACCAAGCCAAGGGACGCTATGCTTGGCTTGAGACTGTCTTTGCTTTGCTGCAATTGTGCTTGTGGGGCTGGGGATGACGCTCGTGGTAGATCGACGGATCCTCGCATGGAAACACTGTCTAGTGGCGATTTCAGACCAGGCTCGTAGAATATTGAACCCTCAGGCTCGTCCATAATGTCGATGATGGCAGCCTGCATAGCATCGACGACCTGCGTATTGTTGCCATTGGAGCGGTCATGACCAAAGTCTGAATTGAGGCTTGCGGTCGAGTGTGCGAGAGGGTCTGAGTCGTAATCCTCGTCGAAGAGAGGTGCGCGTGCAGATGATGACCTGTGTACATCCAAAGAACGTCGTGCAGGTGGCTCAGCGTTTTTGACGGCTCCTTGGCTCTTGAGATCTGATGACGATGCGACAGCTCGACGCAAGTCTCCTTGTGGTATCTGCAATGCGCTCTTCTGCCTTGACTGGGTGCGAATCATAGCAGGTGCAGCCGCAGACGAATTGTCGAGTGTTTGCGCTACAGTCCTCGTATTCACACTGCTGTTCTGAGCGTTCGCCGCCTCGTCCATGGCCAACCACTTGTAATACAAGTTGGACTTCTTGAACCTTCGGAAGTAGGGTTCCTGTAATTGTTCGTACGCCGCTGTCTGAGCTTGGAGCAAAGAACGTCGCGCATTATGATACTGCTGCGGAGTCGCCTTCCGCCCGGCTTTGAGAAACTCAGAGACTGCTTGTCGAGCTTCGGGAAGTATCTTCAACTCCGGGTTCGACAAATATCCGTCGTAGATCTGCGCCAGGTCTGCACGGTCAGACTCTGTCCATGCAGGAAGAGAGCCTATATAGTCCGGCGCTTCTTCAGTCTCTACTTCCAGTGGATTGCGAAAACCGTCCACCACGATCCAAAACTGCACCAGCCGCATCAGGTCCGCCTGGTCCATGAACTCCATGAAGCAAGACAGTCCTGAGGCATCGTACAGCACTTCGCGCAGAGACGCATTTGCGAACTTGGACGAAGTACGCTTGTGCTTCGGCTTCTCCTGCGCAGCAACCTTTGCCCGCACCGAGCCACCAGCACTGAGGTTGGTGACCTTTGTATCCAAGATTTGTCGCGCTGTTTCCAGGCGCCGCAGATAGACAGGGTCTTGATCTTCTACCGTGGAATCCTTCCGCAATTGACTTGACACTTCGCTGCGAAATCGTCTAGCATCTGCAAGAGTATTGGTCTGCCTGATGGCTCGTATGAAACGTTCGAACCGTCGTTCGTTATCGCCGGGCGCAAGCTTTGGGAACTGGACGTTCTTGGGGTTCTTCGGTGAGGGCGGAGCATGTTCATCGAGAGCAGCTCGAATCTTGCGGACAGTTTTCCTTTCCTGTATTAACGATCGTCCCTGAGCTTATTAGCAACGGTCTACGATGAGCGGGTAAGTTCTTACGTAGCCCTCCATGAGCTGGTTCCATGTGTCTGGGTCAGCGAGCATCTGCATCACAGGAGAGAGGACTGCGCAGGCCACAAGCTCTTTGATCAGTACATTGACAGCGGGACTGGTTGACATGTTCGCAGGCATAATCTTTGGCAGTAGTCGCGTGACGATGCTTCGTAGATGTTGCTGCTGTATAGGCTTGGTATTCGAGTATGCCAACGACGCCGCCGGGTGCAACCGGCCCTCCTTGTATTTGGCTGCGATGGCCAGATCAAGCTCCTCAGAATCTGTGATGTTCCGCGACAGCTTGCGTCCGCGGACTACGCGCTCTGCCTCGTATGACGCCCGCAAGTGATCGGTGATAAGAGGTATCATGCGCGATACGACTGTCTCGACCATATCTACTGCCAGTATGCGTTCCCGAATCTCGCCCATTGCAGCCCGTATCGCATTGTCCACCTCGTTGACAAATGTTGGGCTTTTGCTGATACTGCCATACCAGCTCTTCACGAAGTCGCGCAGTATCAGCCCAATGAGCACGTCGATGCTGTCTGATATCATGAAGGACGCGGGGTATAGCGGCTCCATCATGTACATGTTCCTCATGTCCAAAGCCTCCCGCTCAGCCTTCCACCTGCCCGGCGCAACGAAGGCGACGTGGCGCGGTCCATAGTCAACCTTTCCTCCGCTTCGTAGGTCTGTGTCCCAGGCGATCGTGAAGGTGAGCCATGCTCCCAGGGCAAGCGTCGCGAGTACTCCGGCGAAGAAGGCGTAGGGCAGGTAGTGCAGCTTGGGCTGCCAATGGGTCAGGTACCCCCAGGCGATGAAGACGGCGATAGCGGCGAAGACCAGATCTCTGCGCTTCACGGGGGCCATAATCGTGCGGGTGGCGCCCGTTTCTGCATCTTGAGCGGGATGGCTGAGGGTGCGGGAGGCTTGGTGTTCTTTGGACAACCCACTTTCGAGCTTAGACCACTGCTGACGTCGACCCGCGTATATCGTATCCAGCGAGTATACGAACGTTAGTATCTTGTTCGACAGCCTCACAATAAACTCAACAAGTGTAGAACATAGGAAGCACCTGATGAAGCTTCTGTATTGCGCTAGGTTTGTGAGCGCTATCAACCCCCGTGGAAATGACTGCGCTCCTCCTGCTTGGTATAACCTCCTGTGCAGATAATGCCATGATCCCAATAGTTTACATTCATGACGCCGTTCCAACTCCGGTACTATGCACAAGCTTTCTCGTCTGGCCCAATCACATCCATCTAGAATTTCCGTCGTCCAAGTGTCGGCTTCCAGTCGAGCGGGTGTGTCTCTTCCGTGGCGTTCTCATCCTGCTTCCAAATCTTGATAGACTTGTCCGACTCTCCAGTGATGAGACGCAGGCCGGTTTTGTCGAATGTCGAGCACATGACACCTGCTTCAGCTTCGAGAGAACCCGGCTGTGCGATACTTTCGCCATGCTGGAACCGATGGCCTGTCTTCCAGTCGTAGAACGAGGCTTCGCCGTTGTCGCTACCGGCGAACATGATGTTATCCTCATTTACAGAGAGTGTGTTGATGATGCTGTTGACCGGCGAGAAGTTCTGCATGAAATCGCCGTTCGGGCATAGCCATTGTTTCGCCGATTGCGCCGATCCAGATGCAAATGTAAACTCTGTGGGATGTGTGGCAAGAGAGCGAACCGACTTCTTGTGATGTGTGAGAACCGTACGAGTCTTTCCGGCGACCAGGTCCCAGAGTCGTATTGTGCTGTCCATGCTTCCAGACAAGACTTGGGGCTCGGCTTCTTGACATTGGATCGAAGAAATTGTTCCCTTGTGGCCCCCGAGAACATGAATATTGCTGCGCGATCGCATGTCCCAAACACGGACTACACCATCTCGTCCTCCTGTGCAGAGCACATCGACGGTCGGATGAAGCGAAAGCGAGTAGACTCCGCTCAAGTGGCCGTGGTAATGTCGAATGACTTTGTTGGTCTCGAGATCCCAGCATTTGACCATCTTGTCTTCTCCGCAAGAGAAGAGATACGGATGCCTTGGGCTCACTGCAAGTCCTCTGACTGCCGAGATGTGTCCTGTCAAGGTGATCTTTAGTTGACCGCTGGCCAGATCCCAAAGCTTGATCGTCCTGTCCGCGGCACCGGTCGCGAACCATTGGTTTCCAGGCTCCATCGCCACCGATCGCACCTATACGTAGTCAGCCGCTGTCGCTCTCTTGTGAAATACCATCGTATAACTTACCCATCCCATATGTCCGCTAATGACCGTCTTGACCTTCCATGGCGCATGCCAGTCAGGCTTCGCTTGACGAACCACGTCTTTCCTGACCAACGCGCTCGACGTCTGGTCTCTGCTTGGCGTAGGTCCATGAGCGTTTGGTGCGGCGCCCTTGCCTCCCGCCCTCACTGCCAACTGCATCGACTGCGCGTCACGCGCTTTGTCCGCCTTTTCTGAGACACCATCAATCATCTTCTGCATCTTAGGATCCGAGGCCTTCTCTTCAGCGTTCTGTGCCTTGATCTTCTTCCGTCGCTCGGCCGCTGTAGATGCTGCGCTGGCCATCTTCGCAGCTAGCGCGGGTGGTAGCTCGCGCACATGTTCATATTCGTTGCGAATGCGCGATGCGACGCTGGCCTGGTCTGCGGCAGCTGAGGGCGCTGGTGTGGTTGGGTGTATCGAGAAGCTGCCGTTTGAAGCGTGATCTAGCGCCGCTGATGACGCGAAATCGGCGGCAAATATCTCGCGTGTCCGCTTCGAAGAAGATCGAATGAGCTGTTCTGCCGTGCTGAGAGGTCGCGACGCTGCGGTTTCGGCCATGTTGGCGACGTGATGTGGAGGAGGTGAGGAGTACTGCATCAATGTTAGCTGCGGCTTTTCGCGACTGAGGCGACAGTAATAGAAGAGACTCACGTGTTGACGTATGTGGTGATACTGAGGGTCAACTGCTAGTCGTCGACTCTCCATCGCGAAGTTTCACTAGCGCGCCTTCCTCAGTAAGCCGAGCTAAGCCCGACTATCTTATCTGATTGATCCCGTTCACTGCCCGCTCTGCACTCACCACCATATCAACTTACACACAATCGTTTGCCATGTCTAGCACTCAGTGTGATCGCTCGTTTCCCATACTCTGTGCGCAGTCATACTTGTTACTGTGTTTCGATGTCCCGCTCCTGCCATTCTGGGGGAATGTCCAGTACGCTTGTTGGTTTCTAGCATGCAGCCGGCTCCGTATTGAGAAAGACTACAGTACTGAGATTGTTCTGTCTCAAACACGACACATATTATTGCTGAGCTGTCTCCAGGCTTGAAATTACTCTCGTTAATTTTGCACGGACCATCAATGACGCCTGGCTTCAAGCAGCACCGCATTCTTTGATACCAAGCGTACACTGATGCGAGCATCTTGTCATACTACTGACAGCTAACAGTAATAACCATGCGACTTTAGCCTCCAAAGTACTCTGGCAAGCCGTTCAACATTGTTGCATACAAGCAGCAGTAAACCAACACGAAGTATCCAACCCGAGCTATCCACAAAAGGCTTCATCGGGCCCGCGCACGAAAGCTGAACGAAGTCGACAAGATTTGATACCACAGTGTTGCTTTCAACTACAGCGTACTTCATCTTCCAGAGATCTGGCTTGAGCATCTCAACAAGCCTTGGAAGCAAAGAATCCAGGCTTCGAGTAAACGATGTTGATCTATGGCGATTGGATGGAAGGTCCAATGCACAAATCCCAAGCGGAGGAGCCGACTGGTCTTACTCCGCAGTAGGGAACCCAGGACGCAATGCTGGGAGCTCAATGGGGTTACATGACCGGTAATTTGTACGTAAGAGCCCTCATCTGGTTATTCACATGGGTACCAACTTCGGATCGTCCAATACTCGTCGTGGCTAGACGATCCAATGCCCAACGCTCGCGTGCACACATCAGAATGTGCGGGACATGCAGGGGATACGAGTGAGCCTCTCCTTCGTACAGCATGGCACTGTAATATTGCGCCGCAAAGCTCGCATGTCAGATGCTGTCAGCACCGCGCACATGTTTCCTGCATCGCGACCGCGTTTATGACTGCGCAAAACTGTCGCGAACCTGTGGATACGGAAAATCCAGCGGTCACGGCGACGATGCTTGTTTCCCCAGATCTTCCGGGTTCTCCGCTTCATAGCTCCAGGATTGCGCAAAAGCAGCTGAACGGCGCGCGGTCAAGCACATGCTGCCGAGGAAGTTGAATGGAGAGCCAGACCGAGTCGTCAGATCCTTCCAGAGGAGGAAAGCCACCTCCGCACGGAATGACGCAGGAACGGTTAAACCCTTGCACTTCAACAACAGGGTCGTATTGGCGGCACACCCACTACAAAGTAACTCAAGAGAAAGTGTCCAGTGCCTAGAAGTAGGTATTTCGTGTCTTGAGAATAGGAGTACACAAGCATATTTCTTACAGCCGCCTAGACACACGAATGCAGGTACAACAAGGCCGCCAGTCTTACGCCATGCCACCGTCTTTTTGCCGGGAATTTCGCAGACAGCGGTGGACGTTCGGATGGCGCATCCGTTCGGCGGGTTAGCCATGTTCCTGCGCGACCGAGCTTAGCCAAAGGGTGTAAGCATGGATTATCCCGGATGTTTGGCCGAGAATGGTCGAGATGTCGCGGGGTTTGTAACACTGGATCCTGCGCCATATATCGATTTCTGTGTCGCATTTACGCTTGCCGCCATCCAATGGCCACCCAGTCGGACTGGAGGAGAAAACTTTGACGATTGAGGATCTGCGCAAAGCGACGATGCACATGGTGGTTGGTTTTGCCTCGTTGCATGGCTTCACAGCCTCAGGGCTGCCCCGGATCTTCTCGCTTCGCACTAGTCCCGGAAGCGATTAGATGGGAACGGCCGCACCGTCACTGGCTTCATGAGACCCAATCAGCAAAAGCTTCTAGTCTCTGCGGCATGGTTCTTGGCGCCTTGATCAATTTGATCCCTGTTCTATGCTGGAGCTCGCCGTCGCCCAACACCAATGCTCACCAATGATGTCCAATCGACGATCGGATGGCTTCTTACTCGGTTCAATAGCACTACACGCTCCTCGCAATTTCTACATGACACTCAAGAAGATGTAGAGAAAGTTACGCGGTACCATCTCCTTTCTTTCAATCTTCATGATTCACGACCATTCGCTGGCAAGGCGCGCCGCGCCTAGTTGTGTGGCAATAGACTCTGCCCTCACAAGTCCGGCCTCGACGAGCCGCAGCTAGCGATGCGTAGTCTGGGGTAGTGTCATCACGCGCTACCACATCGAGCAATACCTCCAGGGGCTGCTTGAAGATCTCGAACGGGGGCGAACAACACGCCCAGTGTGGAGCCACTTGGGTGCTAGCTTGTTTCTCACCTGGACACGGGTGGCCTACGGTTCCGCTTGATATAAAGAGCTTATGGAAACCTCCTGTTCGAATTCCTGCAAGCTTCAACTGTCGTTATACATACATCAAAGAACTTTCACTACACCGATCACCGTATCAACACCAGGACAACCGTCAAAATGAAGACCTTCACCATCGCTGCCTTCGCCGCTCTGGCCTCCGTTGGCTCTGCCCAGCTCAGCAACATCCCATCTTGCGCCGTATGTTATTCCATGGCAACCTTCGCACTCATCATCAACTAACACCATCCAGCTTCAATGCTTCCTCGCTCCCCTCCAGAGCGACGGCTGCTCCTCTCTCACCGACTTCGAGTGCCACTGCAAGAAGGGTGCTGAGCTCCTCGGCAAGGTCCAGCCTTGCGTCCAGGGTGCCTGTGAGCAGGAGGACCAGGCCAAGGCCATCTCCGCCGTCCAGGACACCTGCAAGGCTGCTGGTGTTCCCATCAACATCCCCGGTGCCAGCGCTGCTTCCTCCGCGGCTGGCTCTGCTGTCGCCAGCGCCACATCCGCTGCCGCCTCCATGGCATCTTCTGCCGCCGCCTCTGCCTCCTCCATGGCTTCATCCGTCATGTCTGAGGCTTCCTCCGCTGTCGAGTCTGCCGCTTCCTCCATGGCCTCCGAGATGTCCTCCGCCATGATGACCGGCACCCCCACTGCCAGCGAGAGCATGATGAGCATGACCCCCTCTGCTTCCATGTCCGAGTTCACCGGTGCCGCTGCCCAGGCTACCCAGGC